>Ga0255754_10001853_pt1 | contig 16219 bp, 25 predicted proteins | sample 101ome_22_FD_179954 | JGI IMG/M metagenome (GOLD analysis project Ga0255754, IMG submission 179954) | Coastal salt marsh microbial communities from the Groves Creek Marsh, Skidaway Island, Georgia - 101412BT metaG (version 2) | ecosystem: Environmental > Aquatic > Marine > Intertidal zone >... | reverse complement strand
ACAAATTGAATCTTCACTAACCCCTTACATTTTGGAGGAACGTGAAATGAGAGCAACTCAAATTGACATCTTCTCTCGTTTGATGAGAGACCGATTGTTGTGGGTTGCAGGTCCTGTAAACGACCATATGTCAACAATGGTTCAAGCACAACTTATGTATTTGGACTCTGTGGACAACATGCCGATTACGATGCACATTGACTCGCCAGGTGGGTCGGTAAAATCAGGACTTTCAATGGTGGATGTGATGCATTACATCAAATCTGATATTGCCACGGTTAATACAGGTATGGCAGCGTCAATGGGTTCAGTCCTATTGGGTGCAGGAACCAAAGGGATGCGTTCATCACTTCGTTTCTCTCGTACTATGTTACACCAATCATCAGGTGGTGCCATGGGTAACATCCAAGATGCAGAAATCACCATGAACGAATGGAAGAAACTAAACGACATTCTATTCGGTTTGTTGGGTGAGTTTTGTGATAAAGACCCTGAGCAAGTGAAGCAAGACGCTTCTCGTGATTTGTGGTTGTCTTCAAAAGATGCATTGGAGTATGGTATTATTGATGAAATCATTACCACCAAAAAGTAATATGTAACACATATTCCTTTCCTAAAACCCTACCATTTTGGTGGGGTTTTTATTTACATAAAATCTATTATATTGATATTTTATGTTATGGAAAAGACAAATGTTTCAGTAAAACGACATCTCCTAAAAACTTTAACATGGAGAATCATCGGTACCATCGACACAATGTTATTGGGATGGTTAGTTTCAGGTGACCCAATGATTGGTATCACTATAGGGTCCTTTGAGGTTATAACTAAAATGATTTTGTATTTTTTACATGAAAGGTTATGGTATAAAGTCAATTTTGGTATCGAAAGAGACGATGAAAACCGATAAATGTTACCTGTCGCCATATTTATTTAGTATAAATTGTATTTCATGGATTGGGTAAAAATTGCTGAACTATTAATAACATCACTGACCTCTATTATTGTTGCACTTGTAGGGGCTGGTTTTTTTAGAAGGATGTCTGACAAAAAACAAAAAAGTAAGTCAAGAGAGTCCTTAATGCAACAGATTAAAAACGACGAAATCGTTCACTTATCTATTCGTGAGATAAGAAGAAGATATAACGCAGACAGAGTCTATATATGGCAGTTCCACAATGGGGGAAGTTTCTATACCAACGCACCGATGCAGAAAGTTTCAATCACTTATGAAAGAAACTCAGATGGATTAGAAAGAAAAGCCGAAAAAAACCAAAACCATCTGGTTTCTCATTTTAATTCTTTTATTAAGAATGTGATTGAAATGACGATGTTCTATTCTGACGTGAATAAAATGGAAGATTTAGGTCTAAGGTCATTATCTCTTTCTCAAGGTATTAAGTCACACGCTTCAGTACCTATTTTTGATAGAGATAAAAACTTGGTAGCCGTTTTATCTTTAGAATGGGTTTTCTCAGAAATCCCTTCTGACTATCTAAAAAAAGACGGAGACTTCACTCAAGACTTTAAGGATGAAGTTTCTAAAGATTCCGATACCTTAGACATCTACCTATAACATGTTAAAAAAATACAGAAAACTTATTTACGCCTTTCTTTATGTATTTGCATTATCTATTACCAATACAGTTAAAGGTGGAATTATCATAGAATGTGGACACAACATTCAATTCTGGATTGCTGAGTTAGTTTCTTTACTATTAATGACATCTCTTTTATATTTCCTTTATAACACAATGAACGAAGGAAAGTGTACAACTGTAAAAAGAGAAGTTAAAGATGAAGTTCACGATTGATACTGAAAACAACAAAATTTTATTTCACGAACCATTCACTATAGAGGACCTACAACACGTCCTTTCATTAATCAATATTGATGGAGTAGAGGAATGGAAAGTAGACATGGCCGATGACTATCTAAGTGATAGACCTAATGATACAATCACAAACCCACTACTACCACATTGGACCTACTATGGAGACAATACTGGGGACCCATATCAACCACCTTTCCATATCAGCTCACATGGTACTGGACACATTACTTACGATACAACAACGACAGGTGAAATTACTTTTAATAATTCTACAACCATTAATACTTTAGATGGTATTTATAATTTAAACGAGTAATATTATGTTCAAGAAATTCCTAAAAAATGTCTTCGGTGTAGAAGAAAATAAAGAAAATATGGTTAAAGAACCTATGACGGTTCAACCTATTATCGAAGAGGTTAATGACCCGTGTGAAGACGTAGTAAATTCAATCAAACAAGAATTAGAATTTGCCAATCAAAAATTGTCTGAATGCCAATCAGAATTGAATAGATTGATTCAAGAGAAAGAAGAAATCGAAAGACAAAGACAAGAAGAGTTAAGACTTTTAGAGGAAGAAAAAATTCGTAAAGAAAGAGAATACGAAGAAAAAAGAAGACAATTTGAACAAGTTTTGAGTATTCCAGAAAATATGGAGATTGTTAACTTATTGTCTCAATTTGGTTTTGATTTCAAATATGAACCGACAGTCCTATCCTTAGACAAAGGTGATGCAAGATTTGACTTTGATTTTATCACAGGTAAAATATCAAAGACTATGGGTCTAACAAATATCGGTAAGGTGTTACCTGAAGGACCTGAAAGAATTGAGTTGATTAATCAATTCCTACACAAACACTTATTCTAAACTAAAATAGATTTTAAGAATTAAATAATTCGGTAGTCTCTCCCTGAGTTACCGAATTTTTTTATGTTCATCATATTCTTCATTCCTGATGGAATATCCTCATCTAAATCAACAACAATACTTTCACCTTCCTCAGGTTGTTCTATCATATTGACGGAGTTGAAGTCATCCAATCTCATACCGTCTTTCGTATTTTTGTATAACCATAGGTCACCAGCGTGTTCATCACTTTCTTCGTAGAAATCTATGTTTTGAATTTTTCCATCCATCTTGGCTTGATATGTTTTATATAACTCATCATTCGTGAATAACCATATACCTTCATCAAATTCTACATACTCATAACCTGACATTAATTCACCATCACCACCACAGTCATAACATTCCAAGTTACCATCACCGTAACATTCATCACAATCCATTTTTCCTGTTTCGTCACAGTAGTCACATCCTCCTTCAATACTATCAGGGTCACCATCACATTCATGACAGTCAATTGTAGTATCTCCATCACAAGTACTACATTCAATAGTTCCATCACCATAACAGGTTCCACACTCTTCCATTTCATCACCGATATCAGTGATTTCAACCACATGAACCGTATGGATATTCTCAGCAATTTCTTTTGCCTCTTCCAAGGTCTTCCCTTCATACATGTGGAACAGGATATAACCGATTTTAACCACCTCATAACCACTTAGATGTTTTACGAGTCCTCTACTGGTTGGGTGGGAGATGATACGGTCAATAATAAAACTGACGTGAGGTAGTCTACCTGTCTTTAGTTCTGTTAGATTAATATCAATCCAACTTTTCAATACCTGAATTATTTTGTCCATGGAAAAATTGTCTATACTAATATAAATATATGGATATTTATAAGTAAATCCATTTATCACAATGAGTAAAAATAGTATGAACGAAGACAAAATGCCGAGAACTGCACCTGTTAATACAGAGGCACTTCTGAAAGTCATTCAATTTACCTTATCAAACTATAATGACGATGTTAGTTTTGATAATCTTAGTCCTCAGAATCGTTTTTTAGATGAGGTTTATTCCAACTTGAAATTAGTGGGAATAAATAATGTCACCGTAAATGAGGTTGACGATTACGTTTTTACCTTTATGAAGGACAACGCGTCTCTATTGGATAGTGGAAACTTCAACTCTGAAGAATATATGATTCCTCAAAAGAAAAAATTTGAGTGGGATGGTGTTGAAAAGTATTGGGCATGGAAAGCCGACTATTATACTGGTGAAATGGAAGGATATTCAGAAGTGTTCATACAAAATTTGTTTGACGAATATGAATTATCTGTAGGTGACGGTAGTTTTGTAGACTCAGAGATTTATGATACTAAAGATACCGAACAACAAGTTGATAATTTCAAAGAAATCCCTCTCAATGAGTCTGTAAATGAACAGGAAGAACAAAAAGTAGACTTAGATACCTTTGAAGCCCCATTTACCTCTGAAGATTTCATGAATTATGTAGAATCAGAGTGGGATATTGAAATGTTGGACCTAATGATGGGTATTTTAAGTAAAAGAAAGAAATATATTCAACAAGCCATAGATACTGCTAACCCAAGAACGGTAGTTAAGGGGTATAGAAGGTTTGACGAGTCAAAAAAGACCTCTACAGTACAAAATTTGAGGTTATTACAAGAAATTCTTAATAAAAAGTAAGGGAGACGGTAGCGAACCTCTCCCTTTATCGTTACCATAACTGATAACGGTCCTAAATCCCCTAAAAAGGGGTCGTTTAATCAAATATACACGTACAATTCGTGCAATGACAACCTTCCGTTAGACAACTTTCGTCACAAGTACAATTATCGCAGTTCATAGTGTTGTTTTTATTATAAATATTACCTAAATTTAAGGAAAAGTCTTAAAAATGGAATACAATATCAATATCTGTCCGATTTGTGGAGAAAACACCGAGAGAATACCCGAAGATTATATGGTCGGTAACGTTCATTTGAACTGTTTTCTAAAAAAAGAGGGAATTTCTGAAAATTTATCCTAAAAATTCATCAATTTGTTCCTTTGTGGGGTATCCAACCTCCTTATCACACTCGGCACAATAGAGTTTCATAGTATTTGTGCCGTTTTCGAACTTTACCTTAGTAGTTTTATGTTTACAAGAGTCCTGAATTGACTCTTTTTCTTTGTTTAATTCCTTGATTTGAGTATCAAGAGAGTTGATTTTCTGTCTTTTATCATCTTCCATGACGTATTATTTAGTCATTTATTCGTATTAAACGAAAAAATGGATATTTTCATCAAAAACACCCATTTTCAAACAATATTTTACTATTATAAATATCAATCATCTACCTCAGAATACGCTAACCACGTAGTTAGAATGTATTTATCACCCGAAATTGGTGTATGTCCATTATGAACAAACGGAAAGGTTGCTGGATGGCAAATCACACGACCTTTTTTAGGTTTAACTAATGTTTTTTCATACAAAATCTCAGTTTCACCACCTTCTTCAACGTCATTTAGGTAAAGTATGAAAACAAATATTCTTGGAGTTGTGAAATAACTATCAGTTTCGAAATGATATGCATTGTAATGTCCTAATCCTTGGTCGTATTTTTGTAATTGACATGTAGTATATTCTGTTTCTTGGGTAAATACTTGATTAATCGTATTGAACTTGTTCTGAAAAGGTAATGACTCTAAAAGCTCTTCAACAACACCATTAAAACCTTCGAAAACTTTAAATCCATATTCTTCCATGAGATGTGGTTTGTCAATCATGTTTAAATCGGTGGTTTTTTTTATGTGTTCATTTAAACCACTTCCACTGTGACCCTGAAAAGTATATTCGGGGTATTTTTCAAATAAAGAAACCAATTCATCGCAGAATTCATCAGTGAATACTCGGTCCTTAATAATAACAAAATCTGATAGTGTCATGTCTTTTCGTGATGTTTGTGATAATTATTATTCTTATAATATAATATATAATATAGTAATAGTAGAATAAGTAAAATATAAGAAAATAATAGAATTATTATATAATATTATTATATAGGAAAATTTTGATTTTAAGACCTTTTTAAAACACGAGTGGGGTGGTTACCCCACGAAGTGTAAAAAGTCCAACGTAACTCACCTGGTGAAGTGAGAGGGGTTAGAACATACCCAGAGTAGTAATAGGCTTGTCAGTCTTAAAGATATTAATGATTCTTTCGTCCAATTCAGATTTTACTTCATCTTTAGTGAGAATCTGCATATCAAAATCAGATAAATCATCATACATCACCCCTTTAGGTAGACCAATATAATTTTCAATTTTACTGTCATACATCATGTTAGAAAAATCAGTAGGGGACATTCCTAATTTTTCAAAAAATTGCATAGATGTCATAGTGTTAGGAACATCAACATTAGATAAGATACGAATCTTAGCGTCAACAGCAGGAACCATCTGATTTATGAATTGACCCTTCTTAGTATCCAGAATTGCATTTTCTCTTTCTTTTTGTACAATGTCAAATTTGTCCACAACAATTCCGTCCACCCAATCCAATCGTGGTGTTACCTGTGAGTTATAATAAATGGTCATTAAATCTTTGTACGATGGTTTCATATCCATAAATATCAAAAATCTTCCAATTTTTTGTTCAACTCCATAATCTTTCGACTATAAACAAGCTCTCTTTCGGTTAGGTCCAAAACCTTCCTCATCATTTCACTTATCTCCTCATTTGTTAAATCATGTCTTTCTTCCAATTCAGTATTAAGAAATGAAATATGTGATTTTATATTTCCCAAACCAAGATTCAATGTTTCCAAACGTCTATGTGTTCGATAAATCGATTCGGATTTAATCACCTCTTCTTTATTTTGATTATCAAAATATCTATTGATAATATCATGGTTTCCATATGGAAGAGGTCCCACATTTAATGTTACCCCTTCAGGAATAACAAAACCGAAATCGGACAATTTTCTACCTCTTGCATTTTCACCCCATAAACCTCCGACGGGTTCATCTTGAAATTCAGAATAACCAAAAAGTTCCAAATCAATTTTAAAAACTTTTTTTACTATTTCGATACTCTCTTCATTATAATATTCGATATACCTGTTATCATTTGGTCTATTCACATTTGTTTTTGGTAATAGTATTTCTTCAAGACCCAACTTATCTGATAACTCTTTTGTATCTTTGTCAATATTCTCAAAACAAAGAAATCGGTCTATAATAAATTCCCCATGTCTGTTTACCGTCCAAAATGTTTGAGGATATCGATTTATAAAAAATAATAATCTAAAGTTCCCATCCCTAGGGTCTTCAGTTCTATGTTCCATATCTGAAATGGAACCGTCGTATCTCCACTTCATCCATTCATTAAATTCGATATCAACATTCGAATTATTCACATAATAATTCCATGTAGAGTATAACAAATTAAATGGATTACGAATTACTGTAAATTTATAAAAACTATTAAATTCATCTTTACTCATGTAATCGTAGTAATGGGTTAACTCAATATGAGGGTCATCAGCATAATCGTAATTGTGATAGTCATATAGAGCTTCCTCCATAGAGGTTCCCGCAGTTTTCGGGATGTGTAAAAAAATAAACCTGGGGTTAGTTGAAATAATCATAAATTAATTATGTCCTTTTTGTGACTCAAATGTCTGCCACGATTTGAAGTCCGACCTTCTATCTTTTGGTATAAACAAGGGATGTCCATTTAATGAGGAGTGTTCGATTTCTACTGTGTGGTTCATAAGAGGTTTTTGACATTTCTCCCACAGTTCATAGGTGGCCTCTTCTAACTCCCATTTTAATAAATGTTTATACTCAGGAAAATCTTCAGGTATAATTTGCCCTCTGACTCTTGATTCGTATAAATGGGTTGAATTTCTTATAAATGGGTTACGGACCCAATATTCCTTAATAGATTTCAAATCTTTATATACAAACACAATCAATACATCTTTCAACTCCTCATCTCTTAATCGATGCATGTGTGAACATTGTGAGGGTGAGAACAATACCCATCCATCAGGATATTTTAAATTGATGTTATAATAACGTCTTTTAAGTCCTTCAGATTGAGACCAATAATCTTCACTGTCCCAAGGTTCTTCACAACGGAGGTATTTTAAACCTAAGTCCTCTGATAATATTTTAGCAGTAATTTTATTACCCGCTCCGTGTGCACCTGTAACAACAATTTTTTTGAATTGTCTTATGTAATCTAAATTGTCAAAATAGTTTCTACTCATAAATCAAAAATAGTGATAACTTAAATATCCGTAAATATTAAAACAAAAAACCCCCACAAAAATGTGAGGGTGTTTTATTGTTTCCTTCTAAGTCTTACTCTTCTTTCTTACCACCGAAGATTTTACCTGCTTCAGCAATACCGAAAGCGCCTAATGTGATAATCACAAATGAGTTAAAGATGGTATCATCAATAACCAATTCTTTACCGCAGATACCTGTTACCACATCTGCGATGGCAGTTAAACTCATAACTGCGAATGACATGAAACCAACGATGTTTTTTTCGTTGTAGTCATTGTTGTCCTTAAAAATGTCTTTGAACGCCATAATGAATAATTTTTAGTTTAGTTACCTATAAATATTCTCTAATGTGTGAATGTCCTCAGGCGATAATGAATCCCACCAATCATCTTCATAAATTTCTGAAAGGTGTATGGAATCCATAGGTTCAATCTTACCATTTTGATAAAGAGGATAAACATAACCTGTATCTTTTTCTAAAACATGTCCCACACTTTCCAACTCCACATAGTCTTGTGGATGTTTGATAAAGTCATCGCGAGTTACGACGGTTTGGTATCTTTCAGGTGTTTGTTCTTCAGGGATTACTAAGTCTACATTTTTGAGACCTATATATTTCATGATATGACTAAGATTTCCCATCAAATCACCAATACGAGCGAACCTACCTGCATTCATACCTGGTTCAATTTTAACATCAAATGTCATTGGAATTTGTTTGTCGGTCTTTACGACAATTCTTGGAAACCCATATTTTTCACTAACCTCAACAACCGTGAAGTTAAGGTCAAGACCGTAGTAGTCCATTGCCAATTTTTTACCCAATGTATTGAGTAAGTCTTCTATGGCCTTCTCACTAACCATGTTAACCTAATTTACAGAATGGTTTTTTGTTTACCTCGATATAAAAGATATCATCCACGAGAGCTACTTTTCCTGAAGCAGCCCCTGCAGCTGCTTTCGATACGTCAGACCAGTAATCTGACTTATTAACACCACTTGTATGTTTCGGATAAGTCTTTTTATTACCTTTAGCCACTCTTACAATACCATTAAGAAATTTGTTAGGGTCTATCTTGGAACACTTCACTTTTTTTTCAATGGCATCATGGAATCCTTGATTGAACCCATCCTTTACTTGTTCTTCCAAAATTTTGCGAACCAAGTTTTCAATATGTTCTTCTGTTAATCTAACTTTTTTCATTATCATATGATTTTACTATAAATAGTCCAAAAAAATAAAAGATAGGTGTTGTCAACATCAAATTTATCTTTTATATTTGTCGTATAAACTTAAAAAAATAAAAATCATGCCACAGAGATTTTACTACGACGAGAACGATTTGGATGGAACAGTAAACAAATTGGACCGTAACCTTATGGAAATGTTGGACTTCGCTTACCTTCACGAAGATATGGTGAACACCATTGAAGCGTTGATGAGTGATTGGGGTAAAGAAAACTTACCAACATACCCATCTATCATTGAGGAGTATGAAAACATGCCAGAAGACCAAAAGGAATGGTACGACGATGTTGACGAATACCTTTCAGAGTTTGGACGTTGGTGGATTGAAGACTTCAGTCAGTTGGACGATAAGATGAAAGTTAGATTCATTGAGCGTTACCGACTAACCATTGCTTCGTGTTTGTTCAGTGATACTTACAACTACGAAACTCTTATGTCAGAAATCAATGAGTCATTTGACTATATTATGTCGTAAGAACCAAACCAACAAGAAAAAGAAAACCCCCACAGAAATGTGAGGGTTTTTTATTTTATTAATTAATATATTATTAAGCCATGTTAGACATGTCCTTACCTCCTTTATCGTTAGATACGTAACCACGAGTACCAAAAACTCTATTCATTTGTTCTCTACCTTTAGATGATAAACGGAATTCTTTTTCACCACATGTTATTGTTCTTCCATCAAAAGTGGTGAATTCCTTTTCATCACCCCATTGGTCAAGAAAACAAGTGTCTAATAGAATTTCGTCTTTGTAATCAGTATGATATCTTCCTTCTCCCTTATCTTTTCTACCTCTCACACTGTATGAAAATGTTACATCCTTATTATCTACATTTACTGGTTCTGTATCAACATCAATGTAATATGAAGCCTTTCCTCCTTTTACATCTCTTGGTGACCCATCTTCACCATCTACTTGAATCACAGGGAATACTTGAAGTCTAAGTGGTCCTTGTGATGGTACCATTTGTTCATACAATTGTGCTGAGTTGCCTCCATTTAGGTTCGCCATCAGTCTATCAAAGAAAGTTACCTTTTGGTCATCGTCAAAATTCTTGAATGATTTCAAATCTTTTTTAACTCCATCGTCAAGTTTCATGACCATTCTTTTGATGATGTTAATCACATCTTGTTCAGACTTCCCACCTGATGGGAATCTCATTTGTTCACCCAATTCTTCTTCATACAAAGAACCACATTCCATACACTCACCACCTTCGGTAAGTTCGTTACCACATGCTTCACATGTTTCTTGTGAAGCTTCAGTAAGATATGGTTTTGCGTCACCCAGTTTAGTTTCCACTAATTTTTTGAAGTTGTCAATGGCTAGTCTCATTCCACCTTCGTGTTGTTCACGGATTCTATTTTTTTCTTCTTCAGAAAGGTTGTTTAGTAAATGTTTCATATCAATAATATTTTACTATAAATATATTACAAAACAAAAAAACCCCCACAGAAATGTGAGGGTTAATATAATATCAATTATTGGTTTGACATTTATTTTTTCTTACAGAAATATCCTGTCGTTAAAACATTTATATCACGAACATCTTTATCACTTAAAATTAAATCAAATTTTTCAGGACGGTTCAAAATACTAAATTGCTTTTTCCCACCATTACATGGAAGTATAAACTTAATTTGGAAATTACTAGTAACGGGTAAATACTTCCCTGGAATAGGAGATGAGGTTTCTGTAACATCGACAACAACCGTTTGATTATTACCTTCCATTTTCCATCTATCCTCATCAAGTAAATTCGTACCATCCACAACATATCTATGTTCATTTCTTCCCACTTCATTTAAACTCGTATATACTTTAATTTCTGGTGAAACGTTTACGTTAGGTGTCGTATTTTCCTCACGCTTACAGTATTGTTGTACCCATTGATTATCTTCATCAGATAATGTACCAGCAAATTTCTCAGACCCCTGATTGTTCAAACCTGGAATTGGGGGTAGATTTACATAATTTTTACCACAAGTAAATTGTACTTGTTTTCCGAATTCTAATCGTTCTTCTCCATAACCTTTCTTATCATCTTTATCATAACTAAAGTAAGCAAAACGTACACCTTCTCTAATCTTTCCATTTTCTCTAAAAACACCTGGTAATGTTTTTACATAGATAGTTCTACTTTCACCCTTATCCCAATCAAATGCACTGGTGATTTTAAGTTCTTTGTTGATTCTGTAACCAGGCTCATCTTGTTCATTCACCAAACCATACATTTGTGAAATTCGGCTTCTATCTTCTTCTGATATAATTAACCTTTGTCCCATAATTAAAAATGTTTTACTATAAATATGTTGTAAAAGAAAAATAGTCTTTTTCTTTATGCACAGTCTGATTGATATTTAGGGTTTTTCCATTGGACCCAATATTCCACTAATCCCTCAGGTGTTTTCTTTACATCACTAATATCCAACTCGGTACCCTTAACAGGTAAATACCCAAGTTCATTTATGGCATCTTGTTTTTTTCTCCCTTCTCCATGACCCCATCCACCTCTGTGGTCAAAAGAAGTATATGCTTCACATTTATCATTAACGCGAACAAAAGGTATTTTCAAATAATATGTAACATTACCACTACCCATACCTTCTGTGGTCATTACAATATTATCGAAATCAACCTTAGAGTATTTACCAGTCATATATAGTAATTTTAATTTCTTACCAATTAGATTACTTGCGGTATTAGAAAACTGGTGAGCAATATCACCCTGAGAATTAAATTCAGGTCCTTCATATGTTCCCTCAAACCCATTATCGGTTATGGTAGGATTAGAGGTTTGTTCATTCAACAAACCCATCACCTTTTTAATCCTATGTAATTCTTCGTTTAACTTCATAATAATAAATATGGGGGTCGGGGGGATTTTTAGAGACACATTAATAGACCTTCTTAAAATAAGTTCCGGCGTCAGAAAGATTTCATTAAAGGAGGTCCGAAGGACCGACGGACGGTTTGCGAGAAAGAAAAACGAACGACCGAAGGTCGGACGGGTTGCGCGAGACATTTTTTATGGGGTTTAAGACACCCTATTTTGTTAGACCCTCTATTTTCTCAAGGGTCACTACACCTGCCCTTTCAGGGGAGGGTGTCGTTCCCAAAAAATTTAGAAGAATGAATATGGTGCGCCGCTTTCTCTACGGCAATATCCTCTTTCAAGGAAATATTCATTATACAATTTAGGGTCGTTAATAATATGTTTACCATATTTCAACATGCTCCATTTTTTATACAAATCACCATCCCACATCTTATCCTTATCACTCGGAGTGAAACTACAAGAGTAAAATGCATCGGCACTTCCCGTGATATAATTATACTTACCTTCTGCACCATAAACTCTATGACCGCCTAAAGCCTGAGAACAATAGGTAATTTTACTCAAATCATCTGCACCAAAACAAGAGGTAAAGAACACCACTGTATTCGGACCGATAAATCCTTTACCCTGCAATTGTTGCAATAATACGGATTCATCTGTTTTTCCATTATCCTTAGCAGTAGACATAATAGAACGACTACACTTATTTCCATGTGCACCAATAACCAAACTCTTCAGGGGTTTTGTGAAGTTGTCCCCGTTTTCAGAAATCCAATCTAATGACTCACTAATGGACCCAAACACACCCGAAACAAAAATGTCACCAGCAAGTTTCATAATGTTCATCTCAAACCCCTTTTTAGGGAAGTTCAAAATAAGAACGTCTTTCTTCTGTTTTCTCTGTTCCTTAATGTTTTGTTTTTTCTCGGTCTTCACCCAATACCTACTAGGATGGTCGTAAAAAAAACTCGGCCTTGTTCTTCCATAATCAGCAGGAATTTCGTAAGAATCCACATCCCCCCTTTTATCGTAAAAGTTCACGTTAGTATCTGCGAAGTCGGTATTCGAGTTTATACCGAAATATTTTAGTATACCCCTATTCAACCAAGGGAGCAAAGACTCACGGGCAAACATAAAGTGGTCAATAGGAAACTCCAAGATATGGTCTACATCTAAATAGACATCCAAGTCAAGGTCACCTGGCCCCTGATACTCAAAACCATTAATGACAATATCATCTTCTCTCGGGGTGACCCTTAACTTCATGTCTTTTATAAGACCAACCCACTCGGAGTGGTCAGCAACAAGATTAGCATGAAAACCAATCTGTTTAGTAAGGTCTTTCCAATTCTTACGGAAGTAATCTGTTATAGCGTCGCTAATAGTCATTATTCTCTTTCCCCTCCTGAGACGTTTAATGAAATCCCATACTTCTTACGGATTTTACCCAATACGTCTCTAATGACATAATGAAAGCAACTCTCCTCAAAACAGAATTTTTTATACTCATCGGTATCTTTAAGACCCTCTGAAGGGATTTCAGTATCTTTATACTTTCTATATAGAAAATCTTCCATCATACTTTCCTCGTCATAACCAGGGATGGGTTCACATTCAAACCCCTGTGGGTTGTGTAAGATAAAATCAAAATCACCCCATGGTTTACCACCCATACCGTTATACAAATTAGTCATGTATGTTTTAGAGTCCAATTTTGCGTCACTAATATCAATATTCGTCAAACGGATTTCGGCATCCCCACCACAAGGGATGTTTTCAGGGTTAGAAAAATAGTCATTCATATCCTGACGTATATGGGAAATCAACCCCAAGACAGAAACGTTTTCTATATTATAATAATCGGCAACAAACAACAGATAGTCCTGAAAGGTTTCAAACTTATCTCCCAAATAGCGAGTAGACTTATAGTCCACACCCGTGGCGTCCCACAACTTATAGAGTTGGTCCTTATTCTCGTAGTCCTCCCATCGTATCATAACTTAACTCCTATCAGGAAAGTTTCCATTTATACAGATGATATACACATAGTCAGAATGAGGGGAGTCAATAACCGGCAAAGAAAACTCAACATCCTCATTGGAGATATTACCAATGACAACACCAGCAGCCTGATTACCATCAACAGGTAATACACTACCGTCACATATCCTCCAATTCTTGGGTACCCATTTCGTTGGGAATAACATTACTTGTCCTATATATCCATCCATACCAATAAATATAAACGTTGAAGGAAACTTACAAGACTTCGTCTCGGCCCCATTCAATCATTTATCATTAGACAACAACCAAGCTCCCCCAACCATTAATACCATAAATAAAATAATCCATCCTATTCCCATATCTTCTCATTTTCATAATATACATTATCCCCAACATTCAACTCAAACTCAAAAAATAACATACCCCATTTATCATAATCCCAATAGTAAGGTTTCAATCCCATATACTTCATCGTATCACAGAACCCCTGTATATCTTCAACATTAACATCAGGTCTCCCCAAAATATTAATACCCATCCTCTTGGGATGAACAATAGTCATATCCTCATCACCCAATACCTCAACAATCTCCATAGGTCTCTCAAGATAAAAACTCATATCCCCAAACTTGGGATGAGTCTCCATCATAATCCCTTTAACCCAATTGAGATTGTATTCCATCTATACAGCCTGTTTGTATATCACACTCTTATAACGGATATAAGAACTACCCACTTCAATACCCTTATCAATTCCTCTGTTCCAAACTTCCTCCCTATCAGGGTAGACCAAGATAAATCCCTTATCCTTGAATCTAATAATATTCATTTCATTTTCCATATATAAATTATACCAAATCCCCCATAGAAGTAAAACCCCATTTTTCCCAAAATTTTCCAGAAAATTCTTTTCCACTATTTTAACCCTTTTTCCAAAAGGGGGTCCTTTTTTCCCAAAAATTTTTATAAACATTTTCTTTACCATTTTCCCATAAGTTTTATTTAGGGGATTAACCCCCCAAAACAACCCCACAGATAGGGAGGGGAGGGGGGATACGGGACCCCCATAGAGGAGGGGGGGACCCCATATGGGGGGTATATAGGGAATTTTAATGGGGAGACCCCCTTATGACCATTATGGTGGGGGTGTTCAGCTATGAGTGTTATAGGGGTATGACAATGTGTCCTGACATTTGGCAGTGTGGAAATAATGTTGTATCTTTGTGTTGGTGCTTTGTTGTGTGATTCCCCGTAGGGTGCAGAGCATCAGAACAAAGATAATGAATTCTTTTTTATTGCACAAGTTGTGGGGGAAATATTATTGCCGTATATTTGTGTTGATGCTTTAGAGTGTGGGGAAAGGATAGTCCTCCCTTCCTCCCTCCTACCCATTAAGGTGTTTGTCCATAATGTCCATAGAGTAGTGGATGACATTGAGTCGTAAGTCTTGGTAGTCATCTTCACTGACCCCGATGTATTTGGTGAAGAACTCGAACAGGGGTAACAGGTAGGCATCCACAATTATATATTGGTTGTTACTAATGGGTTTCTTACTCCATCCCCTCTTAGCTGGCTCAAACCATATGACACAATCGGGTACCACCTCACTCTCATTGGTCAGTATCACCTTCATCCCGTTCTTATCTTCTGTAACCGTTGGGGTAAAGTTCTCCTTTATATACTCTAACATATCCATATCCCATAAGTATAAAGTTAATATAGTATTTCTGTATAGTATTGGTACACACGTTTTCCTTGGGGGAATTCCCTCTGAGAAAGTTATAAACAGGATTTTGTTAAAAACTTTATACTGATTTTCTTGGATTTGTCAAAATGTCAGAGGGGAGCTGCATGGGGGATAATCCCTTGAGGGGTTTTACCACTATGTCCCACTTACCCCTCAGAACCCCTAAACACCACTTTTTCTGTGATTCTGCCGATGAAATCCCCATTTTTTTGATTTTGTAGTGTTGTAAATGGGGTTAAAATAGGTATGTATATATTCCAGTAAATAATAGTAGTTTACATAGTGAAGCGGCCGAGACGAAGTCTTAGGAGTTTTAATTAATTACCCTCAACGTCCCCGTAGGGGTGAATTATTTAATATGACCTTAAAGATAAGGTCTTT
>Ga0255754_10001845_pt1 | contig 16237 bp, 15 predicted proteins | sample 101ome_22_FD_179954 | JGI IMG/M metagenome (GOLD analysis project Ga0255754, IMG submission 179954) | Coastal salt marsh microbial communities from the Groves Creek Marsh, Skidaway Island, Georgia - 101412BT metaG (version 2) | ecosystem: Environmental > Aquatic > Marine > Intertidal zone >... | reverse complement strand
TCATGGAAAAAGGTGGTTTTTTAACACCTCATAAAGGGGTAGACACTAGCAAATATGCAAGTGATACCTTTAGAGGTCTTCACGAAATCCTTCAGCAAGCAACCACATTTAGATTTGATGGATCAGATCTAATGCCAGGTTGGGTTGGAGCAGGATCTTTCTGGACTGGAATGGTTGACTACACCAATGGAAAGTCAGCAGAAGAAGTAACAGATGCTATCCAAGCTAGCTGGGAAGCTGGTCAATAATATTTAATCAATAAGGGGCGAATAATTTAATTTGTTCGCCCTAAAATTTCGTTACTAATTATTCCTAATGACAATATTTTCTCTGGCACTCACAGTTTTAGTAGGAATATTAGTCTTTGTTCTTTTTTTTCACTTCTCTAATTTTCTTTTAGATTACTTTGGTAGACGATCATCAAAAATCTTTAAATTAGAAAATTCTCTTCGTGTGGTAATTTTTATTGCACCAGCATTTATTGTTTTATTTGTTTTTATTATTTACCCTGTCTTTGAAACAATTCGTCTTAGCTTTTATGATAAAATTGGAAGAGAGTTTTTAGGATGGTCAAATTATGCATGGGCAATCAAAGATCCCGATTTTAGACGAAGTATCTTAAATAATTTTGGTTGGCTTTTAATAGTTCCAACATTAAGTACATTTTTTGGTTTAGTAATTGCAAATTTAGCTGATCGTATCTGGTGGGGTACTATTGCTAAATCTATAATTTTTATGCCTATGGCCATTTCATTTGTAGGTGCAGGGGTTATCTGGAAATTTATTTATGACTACCGTGGTCCTGGAGATGAACAAATAGGTTTATTAAACGCCATAGTAGTAGCTTTGGGCTTTGAACCTCAAGCTTGGTTAACCATACCAATATGGAATAATTTATTTTTAATGGCCATTATGATTTGGATTCAAACTGGTCTTGCTTTAGTAATTTTTAGTGCTGCTTTGAGAAGCATTCCTAGCGAAACCCTAGATGCAGCTAGAATAGATGGAGCAAGTGAGCTTAAAATATTTTGGTCTATTATTATCCCCTACCTCCAACAAACAATCTTAGTGATTTGGACTATTATTACGATTCTGGTCTTGAAAGTTTTTGACATTATTTACGCCATGACAAACGGGCAATGGCAAACTGAAGTTTTAGCAAATCTTATGTATGACTGGATGTTTAGAGGTGGTGGTGACTCAGGTAGAGGAAGCGTCTTGGCCTTCTGTATCATGATTGGTGTAATTCCAATTCTTGGATGGAACTTATACCAACACAGAAAAGAACAAAAAATATGATAAAAAAATTTTCAATTTCTTCAATTTTTGCTCAGTTATTACTTCTTATTTTTGTTTTTGTATGGATAGCCCCTTCTTTTGGTCTTTTTATTAGCTCCCTTCGAGATAAAGATGTTTTGGCAATAAGTGGATGGTGGACCTCTTTTACTACTACTGATGTTAATGAGATCTACCGAACTGAGGGAATGGAGTCCCAAGTAGAGGAAAATGGCTATTTCATCATTAAGGGGAAGGTTTTTGAGGAAGGAAGCGGGAAGCTAATTTCTCGTTTTGGAGTTACTTCTAAAAATATTGATGAATTTGAAGTAGGTGAAATAGCAGTATTTAAAGATGGTTCAGAAATTTCTATTGATAAAACAGGAAACTACTTTTGGAGATCAAAAGAAAAATTTACCAAAAAAAAAGGTAAGAGAATTTTTATTTCTGCTTCAAGTCCCCCTAGTTTTACCCTTGATAATTATAAGGAAGTACTTTTAAGGGAAGGATTAGGGCAAGCTTTTATTAATACATTTGCTGTGGCGATACCCTCGACTTTAATCCCTCTGATTATTTGTTCTTTTTTTGCATACTCCCTAACGTGGATGAGATTTTATGGAAGAGATTTATTATTAGCAACTGTTATTGCTGCTTTAGTTGTTCCTTTACAGATGTCCTTAATTCCTATCCTTTCCATTTACAATGATATTGGTAACTTATTTGGAGTAGCAGCAAAATCATTTCCAGGTATTTGGATGGCACATACTGGTTTTGGTCTTGCCTCGACGACTTTTTTATTATGGAATTTTTTAAAATCACTTCCGAACGAGATGATGGAAGCTGCAAGAGTCGATGGCGCTACTCACTATGATACTTTTATTAAGATAGTAGTCCCGCTATCTATACCTGCTTTTGCTTCTATTTTTATTTTACAATTTTTATGGGTTTGGAATGACCTCTTAGTAGGTCTGGTATTCTTAGATAAACACCCAAGTGAAATTATTTTAACTGCGAAGTTAAAAGAACTTCTTGGTTCTCGAGGAGAGAATTGGGAAATACTTACTACTGGTGCATTCATCTCGATGAGTGTGCCATTGTTGATCTTCTTTTCTTTACAAAGATATTTTATAAGAGGATTAGTTGCGGGTTCGGTGAAAGGCTAAAAGAAAGGGACAAAATGAGCAATCGAATAGTAATCATAGGTGCGGGAAGCACAAACTTTGGTTTGGGTATTGTTGGGGATTTTTATAAGTCAAAAATCTTAGAGGGATCAACTCTAGTTTTGCATGATATTAATGCAGAAACCCTTGAAAATACTAAGAATATCGCCCTTTCATATAAAGAAAAACTTGGAGTAAATTTTTCTATTGAAGCGACAACATCACGTCCTGATGCTCTTAAAGGGGCAAACTTTTGCTTAATCTCTATTGAGGTAGGAAGAAGATTTGACTTATGGGATCAAGATTGGAAGACACCATTACAGTATGGCATCAAACAAGTTTATGGAGAAAATGGTGGTCCGGGTGGACTTTTTCATGCAATGCGCCAAATCCCACCTATCATTCAAATATGTGAAGATATTGAAAAAATATGTCCGGATGCTTTTGTATTTAGTTACTCCAATCCAATGCAAAGAATTTGCCATTCTCTAACTACTCGTTTTCCAAATTTAAAAATTACTGGCCTTTGCCATGAAATTAAATCAATGGATCGTCAACTTCCCTCTTTGATGGAAACTGACTTATCTAACATTGATTTTGAAGCGGGTGGATTGAATCATTTTAGCATTTTGTTGCATGCCAAATATAAAGATAGCGGCAAAGATGGATATCCGATTATTAGACAAAAATTTCAGAATTATTTTTCTGAATTAGTTAATGATCACGAGGGTTTTTACTCAAAACCAGGAGCAGAACGGGGTGTATTTTTCGAATTGTACAAACAGTATGGCTATCTACCTATCACAACAGACTCTCACTTAGGTGAATACTTGTCTTGGGCTTACAGTGTAGCAGATCATGATGGCATATTAGATTTTTATGATAACTATAAAAAAAGATGTCTGACTTATTATGACAACGATAGCTATCATCAATTCTTTGATATAAATGACCCTGAACCTCATGAAAGGGTTATCCCAATCATTGAAAATATTGTAACGGATGCTAATGCCCTAGAGCATGCTGTTAATATTCCAAATAATGGTTTTATTGAATGCCTTCCAAAAGATATTGTCGTCGAAGTTCCAGCTATTATTAACAAAAGTGGCATTCACGGAAAAAAACTAGAAAACTACCCTAAAGCTTTCGGTACACTTCTAAACTCTCAAGTTGGAGCTATCCAAATGACCACTGAAGCTGTGCTTTCCAAATCAAAACAAAATGCTTTCTACGCTTTGCTTGCAGACCCAGTAGTAGATAATGCTAAAGCAGCGGCTTCTCTTTTAGATACCATGATTGATAGCCAAAAAGACTTTTTAGGATACCTTCAATAATGGCTGATATTTCTATAGAAAATCTCAATAAATCTTACGGCAAAACTCAGGTTATTAGAGATTTTTCACTGAATATAAAAAGTCAATCTTTTACAACTTTCGTTGGTCCCTCAGGCTGTGGGAAATCAACCTTACTTCGAATGATAGCTGGGTTGGAAAGTATTACCTCTGGAAATATCTCAATTGATGGGAGACTTGTGAATGACCTTTCCCCTAAAGAAAGAAATATTGCCATGGTATTTCAATCTTATGCTCTTTATCCTCATATGACTGTTTTTGATAATATGGCCTTTGGATTAAAATTAGAAAAACGCCCCAAAGAAGAAATACAAGATCGAGTTCAAGAGGCAGCAAAAATTTTGCAGATTGAACAATATCTTCAAAGAAAGCCTAAGCAACTCTCTGGGGGTCAACGTCAACGAGTAGCTATTGGTCGAGCCATTACTAGAAAACCCAAAGTATTTTTATTTGATGAGCCTTTATCTAACTTAGATGCTGCTCTGCGAGTGCAAATGAGAATTGAGCTAGCTAAACTTCATGAACATTTAGATACAACCATGGTGTATGTCACTCATGATCAAACTGAAGCTATGACACTTTCAAGTGAAATTGTTGTCTTAGATCAGGGAGAAATTTCTCAACAAGGAGAGCCTTTAGATCTTTACAATAAACCTAATAACACATTTGTTGCAGGATTTATCGGTTCACCGAAAATGAATTTTATACCATCAAAGTTTTTATCGAATTCCTCAAGTCAAGTAGAGATCAATACTCTAGGATCGAATTTTACTCTTCCCAAAAAATTGAAAGATAAAAATTTAGATACAGAAATAATTTTTGGAATTCGACCTGAAGATATGCATCTTGGATCAGATAATGATTATCATTGGCAGAGTAAAGTTTTTGTTACTGAAAAATTAGGTTCAAGCACGTTTATTTATTTAGAAGGTGAAAAAGAGCCAATAGTTATGGAAGTTGCTGGAGATACTGCGATTAAAGTGGGAGATATAGTTAAAGTAAAACTAGATTTAGAAAAAACCCATTTATTTAATTCACAAAACCTTAGTATCCTTGAGTAATTTATCTATTCTTCAAGACTTCCCTTCTGATTTTATATTTGGTGTTGCTACTTCGTCTTATCAAATTGAAGGTAATGCTTATGGTGGATGTGGAAAATCAATCTGGGATGACTTTGCACAGCGAAGACTAAATGGTGTAGATGGTCAAAAGGCTTGTAATCATTACTCTTTTTTCAAAGAGGACATAAAATTAATTAAAGAAGCCGGCTTTAAGGCTTATCGCTTTTCTTTTGCTTGGCCAAGACTGTTTCCAGAAAATGATAATAAAATTAATAAAGATGGGGTTGATTTTTATCACCGACTCTTAGAAGAAATTCATACAAATGATTTAGAACCCTTTCCTACTTTATATCACTGGGATCTTCCAATTCGTTTTCTCAAACAAGGGGGCTGGGAAAATAAAGATACAAGTAAAAGATTTGCTGATTACGCAAATTTCATCTCTAAAAATTTTGGCGATCAATTTAAATCAATTGCAACCATTAATGAACCTTGGTGTATATCATGGCTAAGTCATTATTTGGGAGAACACGCACCAGGAAAAAAAGATTTAAAAGCCGCAGTACATTCCATGCACAATATTTTATTAGCACATGGTCTTAGTATTGACTCGCTAAGATCGGAACACGATCATCAAATAGGCATTGTTTTAAACAATGAATTTGGAGATCCCATTGATCAAAATGAAAAAAATATTCAAGCTGCAAACTTATTTGATGCTATTTATAATCGTTGGTTTGCTGACGCTATTTTTAAAGGAAAATATCCTCAAATAGCTTTAAATATTTTCGAGCCTTTGATGCCCAAAGACTATGATTCTGATCTAAAAATTATTTCTAAACCGATTGATTGGCTTGGTATCAATTATTATACGAGATCACTGATTAAATCAAAAGTTAGTGAAGATGGGATTGATTATGAATGTCATCGAGGTTCTCTAAAAAAAACAGATATGGGATGGGAATTTTATCCTCAAGGTCTCAGTTATTTTATCAATCGCATTCATCAAGAGTATGATGAAAAAATACCTATTTACATCACTGAAAATGGAATGGCGAATAATGATAAAATAAATTCCAAAGGGAACATAGAAGATCTAGACCGAATTGAATATTTTCAGTTACATCTCCAAGAAACTCTTGAATGCATAAAAAAAGGAATTCCGATCAAAGGTTATTTTGCTTGGTCTTTATTAGATAATTATGAATGGTCATTTGGCTATGATAAGCGATTTGGATTAATTCATATGAATTATGAAAATTTCTCAAGAACACCCAAACAATCTTATAAACAATTTCAAAAATATTTGTAATCCATCAGATATTTTTAATTTTTTCAAAACCATCTTTAATGACCTTTTTAAAAAAAATTAAATCATAACTTTTTATTAATTTTAAAAAAAATAATAATTCACGAACCTGTTTATTTATTCTAAAAATAAATTGTAAAAACAGTTGTATTAATTTTACAAATATTAATGCTATATTTATGTTATGAACGAAGGTGCAGTAATTAGTCAGTTAAAAGATAATTTTTATCAAAGAATAGATAAGAATGATGAAGTTCGTTTTTTGGATAGCTCAACACTTAATCATGCAATTTGTTTAGAAATTGCGGATGCTACTTTTAATAACATTTTAATTTCATATGAAGACCTGTGTCATAAAATTCCGAGAAAGATAGGCGCACGATCTACTATTTTAAATTCATTAAATCTAGCAGTAGCAAAGGGATTTTTTGTTAAAAAAAGCTCTGTAAAAGATAAACGTATTAAAACCTATACCCTTTCCAAAAATTTCCAGGAAACGGTAATTCTTTGGATTAAAGAATTACAATCAGTAACGAGTAATATTAAATAATTTCTCGATGGAGTAGACCAGCGCCTATTAATCCTGTATTTTTTTTTAATTTTGATATGTGAAATTTCATTTTCTTTGCATCCAATGCAATAATAAAATCTCTAGAGTGCTTAATTAGGTTTTTTGTAAATAATTTATTATTCAATACCACCCCACCCCCTAAGACAATAAATTCTGGGTCAATAGTATTAATGAGATTACCTATTATTGATGCAAGTGAAACTGCTACTTGATTAAAATAAAATAATTTTTCATTTTTGGTTTTCATTTTTTCTATATTCTCAACAATGGATTTTCCTGAATAATGATCCTCAGGTATTTGCGAGTAAGATTGTTTAGTTTTGATATCATAAAGATTGAGTAAGGAAGAACCAAAGTGAATAGCATATCCTCTATATCCATTATAAATTTTATTATTAATCAATTGTGCATAACTAATTCCTGACCCGATATTGATATAGGCAAAATTTTTATGTCTTATTCCATGACCAAAAAACTTTTCAGCTCTTAAATGGTTTCTCACATCTGAATCCACAAACACCTTCATATTTCTTGAAAAACATTTTTTAAAATTAAGTTTATCCCAATTGAAATTATATGAGCCTCTTACAATACCCTGATTATCAATTAATTCAGGAACACCAATACCAATAAGATTTATAGAGTTTTTTTTTGCTAAATCTTTTGCCGTACAGATGATTTTTTCTAAATTGTCATTATCATGATTAAATGACTTTGATGGAAACTCAACATTTTGAGATATTTTACCTGATTTTGTATTGATAATTCCAATAGATGTTTTAGTTCCGCCTATGTCAATTCCAATTACTTTCATTTATTTTGTAAAGCTTTTTGATCAACATAAATTTTATATTTTTCACAGTCAAAAATAATTGTTGATGGCCATGATTTATCAAATTTAGATGCTTCAATGATTTTTTGTAAAGCATAACTCTTCTCTTTCCCTGTTAATACAAGTATTGCCGATTTTGATAATTTAGAAATGGTTGATAAACCAACTGTTAGACCATATTGCGGGACTTCTGATATTTTTTTAAACTTTGAAAATGTTCTCATATTATCACTTCTAGTATGTCTAGATAATTTAGTTATATGTGTTTTGGAATTACGTTTTGCATATAAATTATTAAAGGCAACATGTCCATCTGAACTACCAGAAGCTAATAAAAAAATATCAATTCCTCCTAGTTTTTTAATTTGGCTATCATAGGCTGCAGGTTCTTGAACATTAGGAAATAAAATTTGATGGGATTGTAGTTTATCTTTTTTATTTTTTCTAAAATTTAAAAGTCGTTGAATTACTTGTTTGCTAAATCGAGTACAACTAAAATGTGATGATGGATTAACAACTTTATATTTCTTTTTTTCTTTGATGACATATTCATCCATCATAATAATTGTTAAATTTTTTAAACTAATTTTTTTTTGATTAGAAATTCTACCTAGGTAGTAATATGTTTTGGTCAGTGATCTACCACCAGGGCACCCCAATATAAATTTTTTTTTATGTTTTAATTGACTTAATATTTCCGTTGCTAGTGTTTTTGCTAATAAGTCACTTGAAGAAAAAACTTTTAAATTATTTCTATTTTTCAACGCCTGTAACCATTCCAGAAATAAATCTTCGTTGAAGAAATATGTAAATAATTAATACAGGTAGTGCCACCCATATTGCTGCTGCTGCTGTAATTGCTGGATCCCCGTATCTTTTATTGCCCGCAAAATAACTTAAGGCCAGTGGAGCTGTTCGCATTTCAGGATCCTGTATCATAATTAATGCCAGGAGAAACTCATTCCATGTCCACATAAATAATAAAACTGTCAATGTAAGTATTGCTGGTATTATTTGGGGCAAGAGTATTTTAATTAAAATCGTAATTCTGCCCGCGCCCTCAAGCATGGCCGCCTCTGAAAGACTTATAGGGATTGAGCGAAAACTAGACCGTAACCAAAAAATACTAAAGGGAATAGAAAGACCTATTTGGGGAAGAATTAAAGACCAATATGTGCTATCTAGCCCAAATTTTCTCATAGAGTAGTAAAGAGAAATGATTAAGGACTCATAAGGAAGGACTAGCCCTACTAGAAGTATAGCAAAAAGGGGAGCGACTCCTAAAATGTCAAGTTTTTCAAAAGCATAAGCAGCAGGTATACTGCATAGAATTGTAATTGACACAACTCCCACAACTACCACAAAAGATGAAAATAGACCTGTACTGAAACCTCCGTCTGTCCATGCTTTCACAAAATTATCAAAATAAATTCCCGTTGGTATTGTGAATCCAGAAACCCTTGTCCCAGGCTCGCTCAATGCCAAAAATAAAATTGAAAAAAATGGATATAAAACAATAAAACTTCCAAGAATAAACAAACTATGGGCTATTAATTTTTCTCGATCTGAATGTTTCATCTTTTTTCCCTTAAAGTAATGATAATCAAGGAAATTAAAGTAAAAATTAATAATGTCAGCATAACACCCAGGGATGAGGCTGAACCGACTTGGTTCATTTGAAAAGCTTTTTTATAAATAAACATTGAAGGTATCATCGTTGAAGTGCCTGGTCCTCCCCCAGTAGTAATATAGATAAGATCAAAATTTCTAAGCGCTAAAGTGACAGTAAATACCAGTGCTACAATAATCTCACCTTTTAAACCTGGTAAAGTAACATTAAAAAACTCTGCAAAGGCTCCTGCTCCATCCACTTTGGCAGCATCATATAATTCAGATGGAATTTTTTGAACTCCTGCAATAAAAAGTATCATTGTAAAACCAAACATCACCCAAGTTCCAATCAAACCAACAAAAGGAAGTGCATAATCAAAAGAGCCAAGCCACGCTCTAGAAACTTCTGTAAGACCAAAAAAATCTAAGCCTGAATTTAAAGGTCCCTTTGGGGCATAAATCCATCTCCATGCAATTCCTACCACTACCATAGATAAAATTTGAGGAAGAAAAAGAATTGCTCGATAAATCGCCATTCCTTTTACTTTTATTCGAACCATCATACCAGCTATTCCCAAGCCAATAATTATCGGAAAAAAAGAATAAAAAATTATTAAAATGAAGGAGTGTTTGATTGAAGAAGTAATTTTTTTATCAGATAGATTATTTTTATAATTTTCTAAACCTACCCATGTTTTTTCTCCAATACCACTCCATTGTGTAAAAGATGTATAGATGGTGTCGCTTAATGGATATAAAACAAATATCAAATAAAATAGAAATGCGGGTAAAAGAAAAAGATAATTTGAATGTTTTAGAGAATTGCGAGGCCTAGGAGGGTTCATTGACTCTCTCTAGGCCCGGCATAATTTTGATTAATTCTTACTTTCTGCTGCCATCGCATCAATAAATTCAGATGCTGTGGCCGCTCCCCCTAAGAGTTTTTGAAGTTCTTGGGTTACTGTATCATACATCCCGGGTGTCGCCCAATCAGTATAAAAAGTTTTAGCATTTGAACCAACTAACTTATTAGATGCAGCAATTACCTCTGCTTGAAGATTAGATGTTGGGTCAATTGTTGGGGCTTGCGCTGGTACTCTTCCTACCTCCATCAAATCATCAACAAAATCTGTACTCATTAAATGAGCAATAAATTTTGCTGCTAGATCTGGGTTAGCTGATTTAGAGCTGATATGCCATGGTAGTGCAAATGATCCACCACCTGCTACTCCACCAGTGCTTCTTGGCATAGCAAATGCGCCAACGTTATCGCCCATGCCCTCATTCAGCTGGGCAGTCATCCAAGTTCCGGTAAGATTGAAAACACCTTCGCCATCAATAAACATAGCGTTAGCATCATCATAACCAATACCTAAAGAGTCATTTCCAAAATAACCAGCTTTAACCATTTCCTCTAGTTTATCGGCTGCTTGCCTTCTGGAAGACGTTGCATACTCATTACCCTTTGCATCAAAAATCCAACTTCTTGTTTGCTCAGGGTCTACAAATGCGCCTTCAATTAACCCCCATACGTGAATGATTGGCCATCCATCTGCTCCACCTAACATGATTGGTAGTTCACCCGCATTTTTTGAAGCAGCCAAAGCTTTTTCGAATTCAGCAAAATTTTTGGGAACCGAAAGTCCGAGAGCGTCAAGTTTAGATTTATTGTAATAAACTATAACATCTTCTGCTACAGGGCTAATTCCGTAAAGTGTTCCTGATCCCCAAGTAGAACCGTCTTCGCTCCAAGAAAACTCGGCTAAGGAACCATCAGCAAATGATTTTTTCCAACCATATTTGTCTGCATAGGCATCTAATGGAATTACCAAACCATTTTGAATCAAGGTTCCGTCAACTGTAAAACCTTGATTACCATGCGCTAAATCTGGTGGATTGTTATCAGATAACTTTAATTTTATTGTTGCCATAAAGTCATCCCAGCCAAGATAGCTGGCTTCCACGGTAACACCTGGGTTAGCTTCCTCAAACTGAGCAGCAGCTCGCGTAAGAGTTGCTTCATCTCCCGCTTCCGCAAGAATTCTTAATGTCTCAGCACTTGCGCTTATTGAAAACATGAGACTAAAAAGAATTAGAAGTAGTTTTTTCATCTATTCCTCCTTATTGAATTTATTCCTATCTGCAAGTTAATGACATTAATCATCAAAAATCAAATTTATATTGCTACCTATATTTAAGATTAAATTTTAAGAATAATATCTGCTCTCTAAAACACTTGCAAATATTTCAAATTATCAATTATATTGAAAATTCAGGAGGAATAATCAATGCCAGAAAAAATTGTTTTGATTGGTGCGGGAAGTGCAAATTTTGGATTGGAGGCTGTTTCAGATATTTTCAAATCTAAATCTCTTGAAGGAAGTGAAATTGTATTACACGACACTGACACTAATGCTTTACAAGAAACATTAGAAGTAGCAGAAAAATATAGAGTTGAATGGGGTGTCAAGTTTACACTTACAGCCACAGGTAGTAGAAAAGAAGCATTAGAAGGAGCTACATTTGTAGTTATCTCAATTGAAGTTTCTCCTCGATTTGGATTATGGGATGAGGATTGGAAATTTCCTCAACAGTACGGCATGAAACAGATTTATGCAGAAAATGGTGGTCCAGGTGGCCTATTTCACTCCCTAAGAATTATCCCACCCATTTTAGATATATGTGAGGATGTTGATCAGATCTGTCCAGATGCATTTGTATTTAGCTTTAGTAATCCAATGCAAAGAATTTGTCATGCTGTAAGTGTAAAGTTTCCTAACATGAAGTTTATTGGATTATGCCATGCTATTGCTGAAATGGAAAGGGATCTGCCTGAACTTTTAAATACTAAATTTGAAAATATTGAATACCGTGCGGGTGGCTTAAATCATATAAGCATTCTCACTGAAGTCAGATATAAAGATACACAAGAAGATGCCTATCCGCTTATTCGAAGCAAGGCTTTAGATTATTATAAAAATTATGTAATTGATTTTGAAAAAATGAATGAACAATCTACAACACCTGGAGCTGAAAGAGGTATTTTTATAAAACTTTTTGAAACGTATAACTACTTACCTATAACTACAGACAGTCACCTTGGTGAATATTTACCTTGGGCACATAGTATAGCTGACCATCATGCAATTTTACATTTTTATAAGAGCTATAAGCAAAACTGTATGACCGTCTATCGCTCCAAAGAAATGCATAGTTTTTATTTTGATCGTGATCGTCAATCAAAAGAAAGACTAGTAGACCTCATGGACGCGATTGTTGAAGACAAACAAATGGAGGAGGCAGCCGTAAATATTCCCAATGAAAATTTTATAAATCAAATACCTAACGATATTGTTGTTGAGGTCCCGGCAATTGTTGGTAAAAATGGGATAAATGGTATCTCTTTAGATAATTACCCTGATAATTTTGCTTCTATTTTAGTCAATCAAGTGGGAACAATACGACTAACAACTGAAGCGGTATTAGAAAAATCTAAATCAATTGCCTTCCAGGCCTTATTAGCAGACCCAATTGTTGATGATTACAATTCAGCCAAAAAACTTCTGGATACAATGATTTTATTCCAAAAAGACCATTTAGGATATTTGAAATAAACTGATTAATTTAGGTATTATAGGTTGTGGGTCTGTTATGCAGGGTCCATATATGGAATTAGTTAACAAGTTAGTTTTTAAAAAACTTGTTAAGGTCAAATCCTTATCTGACATAAACAAAAGTTTTCAGCCAATATTAAACAAACGGTTTGAATTTGAAAACTTTTATACTAACTATCACCAAATTTTAGATGACCCATCCATTGATGTGGTTTTAATTCTAACTTCCATGAATGAGCATTCTTCCATAGCTCAACAAGCTCTTTTAAAAGATAAACATGTTTTAGTAGAAAAACCTATGGCAACAAACATGAAAGAATTAAATGAATTATATAAGGTTGCGAAAAAATCAAAAAAAATATTATTACCAGCACCATTCGTTATTTTAAGTCCAACATATCAAGCCATTGATAGTGAAATTAAAAATAACGCTATTGGTAATATTTCGTTAGCAAGAGCACGATATGGCTGGGCAGGTCCCAGTTGGGGAGAGTGGTATTATAATACAGGTGGTGGCCCTCTTTTTGACTTAGGTGTCTATAATATTACAACATTAACTGGGTTATTAGGTCCAGTAAAAAACTTAGTCGCTAAATCTTCACTTTCTAAATCGCATCGAATGATTAATGGGAAGAAAATCAAAGCTAAAACAAATGATAATTTTCAAATCCTGCTCGAATTTAAATCTGGGTGTATTGGGGTGGTTACTACTGGATTTACTATGCAACAATATAACTGTCCTGCGGTTGAACTATATGGAGCTGAGGGAACCATACAAATGCTCGGGGATGATTGGGAGCCTAAAGGGTATGAAATTTGGCGAAATTCAAGGTCATCTTGGGAGTATTATAAAACACCTTATGCTAATTGGCCTTGGGCATCTGGGTTCACACATTTAATAGAGTGTCTGTTAAAAAAAAAGAAACCTTTAATTCGTCTTGATCACGCATATCATGTTAATGAAATCATGATAAAAATATATGAATCTTCTAAAAAAAATTCTCAAGTAACAATTAAAAGTGATTTTAAATCACTGACTTTTTCAAAAAGAACTAAATTAGTCAAAAGTCATCTAGACCATGATAGAAGTCACGATGACATATAAACCCTCTCCTAAACCTGATTATTTAAAAAGTACTATTATTAAGTATGCCAAAATTAAAACCCATTTATGGGGCGATAAAGAAGCAGGTTTTGTTAAAGATTGGATTTATGTCTCAAATAAAAGCTTACATCAAATCATCTTTGGATTAAGTGCTCGAACCAATTTTAAACATTCCAATGATTTTAGAACCATATTTGGTGCAGATGAGTTATTATATGTTTTAAATGGTACAATGGTTATTGGAAACCCCCAGACAGGGGAAATGCATCGTGTAGAAAAAGATGAGTTTATATTTTTTAGTAAAGATACTTGGCATCATGCCTTTAATTATAGTAATGAAGATTTACAAGTATTAGAATTTTTTTCACCTCCTCCGCTTACTGGAACATCAGGAACATATGCAAAACAAAAGCCACTTTTAAAAAAGTTTAAATATAGACAGAATTATCTTTTAGACCCTCTTAAGACTTCTATTAAAAAAAAATCATTCAAAATCATTGATAAAAATGCAATTCATTGGTCGCTCATCGGTGAAAATCAAGATCAATTAATGGGTACTATTGTCAACACTAAAAATTTAAAGGTTCATATTTTAAAAATATTGGGTGGGCAATGTACGCCAAAAATTAGTTTTTTAAATCACTCGGTATTTTTTGTTTTAAATAATAAATTAAAAGCCACTCTTGATTCAACTAAAAGCAAATTTGCAGTGAATTATAGGGATAGTGTATACTTAAGAAGCGGTGATGGTGTGCAGTTCTATAACTCATCTAAAAACGAGGCATCTATAATCTTATGTGAAGGGATAAGCAATGACTGATTTGAAATTTATAAATATTTTCAAACGCATCTCTAATGACTGTTTTTTAGATTATGCTATAATTTTTAAATAAAATGTCCGATGTAAACCTTAGTAAAGTTAAAAAATCTTATGACAAAACTGAAGTAGTTCACGGTGTTGATTTAGATATTAAATCTGGTGAATTTGTAGTTTTTGTAGGACCTTCTGGTTGTGGTAAATCAACTTTACTCAGAATGATTGCTGGGTTAGAGGAGATTACCGATGGAGAAATCTCTATAGGGGGCGAAGTGGTTAACGATGTTATTGCTGCAGAAAGAGGGGTGGCGATGGTATTTCAATCATATGCACTCTATCCTCATATGACTGTTTTTGAAAATATGGCATTTGGTTTGAAAATGGCAAAAGTACCAAAAGAACAAATTCAAAAAAGAGTTAAGAGGGCAGCAGACATTCTTCAAATCAATTCCTATTTTGATAGACTTCCGAAACAACTTTCAGGAGGTCAGCGTCAAAGAGTTGCTATTGGTAGAGCAATAGTAAGAGACCCTAAAGTTTTTTTATTTGATGAGCCATTATCTAACTTAGATGCCGCTCTAAGAGTCCAAACAAGAATTGAGATTGCAAAACTTCACAGTCAATTAACTGCTACTATGATTTATGTTACTCATGACCAAGTCGAGGCAATGACATTGGCTGATCGTATCGTGGTATTAAACCAAGGAGTTATTGAACAGGTTGGAACACCAATTGAGCTTTATAGCGCTCCAAAAAATCAATTTGTTGCAGAATTTATAGGAAGTCCAAAAATGAATATTATTGATATAGAAAATTCCAATAATAGTTTAAAGAATATCAATACTCCTAACCTGACTTCCAGAGTAGGAATTCGACCAGAACATTTATTTGTTGCCCCAGAGGGTGATACAAAATTAAAAGGCAGTGTTCGCCATATTGAAAATTTAGGTGAACACCTCCTTTGTTATATTAATATTGGTGGAGATAATGAGATCACCGCCAAATTAGATGTCTCTAGTCCTGCAAAATTAAACCAAGAAATAAACCTTAGTTGGATTTCAGAGAATACCCATTATTTCAACAACACCGGAATTTCAGTTAGTTAATCGTGTCCTCCAGTCCTGAACTAGGAGTTTGTTATTATCCGGAGCATTGGCCTCAAGATTTGTGGATAAGTGATGCCGAAAACATGGTCAAAACAGGAATCAAATGGGTCAGAATAGCTGAATTTGCTTGGTCTCGTATTGAAAAAAGCCCTGATAACTTTGACTTTGAGTGGTTGGATAACATTGTGGATATCCTTGGTAAAGCAGGTCTGAAGATTGTGATGTGCACTCCAACTGCCACTCCACCCAAATGGCTAGTTGATCAAATACCCGATATGGTAGCTGTTGATAGCAATGGTCAGCCTCGGAAATTTGGTTCCCGTCGCCATTATTCATTTTCTCATTCGGGATATTTAGAGCAGTCAAAAAGAATTACAGAAATTATAGCTCAACGCTATGGGGACAACCCTTATGTGCAAGCGTG
>Ga0255754_10001831_pt1 | contig 16317 bp, 14 predicted proteins | sample 101ome_22_FD_179954 | JGI IMG/M metagenome (GOLD analysis project Ga0255754, IMG submission 179954) | Coastal salt marsh microbial communities from the Groves Creek Marsh, Skidaway Island, Georgia - 101412BT metaG (version 2) | ecosystem: Environmental > Aquatic > Marine > Intertidal zone >... | reverse complement strand
AGCCGCGGCAATACTTAGGCGGCCCTTGTCCAGCACCTTCATCGCAGTTTTGAATCCTTGCCCCTCGACCCCGCCGATCAAGGCACTGGCGGGCACGCGACAGTTTTCAAAAATCACATCACAAACATGCGCGCCTTGCTGCCCCATCTTCTTTTCCGGCTTGCCCAAGGACAGCCCGGGCGTGTGCCGATCCACCACAAAAGCCGAAACACCCCTAGCGCCTGCGATCTCGGGATTGGTGCGTGCCATGACTGTGAAAACCCCCGCATAAGGGGCGTTGGTGATAAAGCGCTTGGTTCCGTTCAGAACGTAGTGGTTCCCATCACGTAGCGCCAAGGTTTTCACCGATCCCGAATCCGAGCCTACATCCGGTTCTGTCAGGGCAAACGATCCAATGATTTCCCCGCTCGCCAGTTTCGGCAGATAGGCGGCCTTTTGTGCCTCGGTCCCGTCGATCACGATGCCTTGCGATCCTATGCCCACATTTGTGCCCACGACCGACCGAAAGGCGGGCGCCGCGCGGCTAAGTTGGAACATCACCTGAACCTCTTCGGCGGTGTTCAACGCCAGCCCGCCGTATTCTTCGGGGATGGACAGGCCAAACAATCCCAAATCACGCATGCTTTCGACGATTTCGGCTGGAATAGAGTCTGTCTGAGCGACCTCGCGTTCACGCGGGATCAGCTTTTCATCGACAAAACGCCGGATGGTCGTGGTCAATTGCTCTAACGTGTCGGGATCAATGGCCATCGGAAACCTTTCCAAAATGCGAAGAAGGACACCCTAGGAACGGTCCGCCGTATCGTCAACGTGACAGGTGCGTGTTTCCGAATGTAGCCACGCCGTTCAGCACCCGCCGTACCAGATCGGCCTGACCCTTTGCGCCGGTTTTTGCATAAATCTGCTTTGAATAGTTGCGGGCTGTTTCGACGGTTAGCCCCAAATGCTCGGCGGCTTCCGAAAGGGATAATCCTTGCGACAGGCAGACCGCCAAACGTGCCTCGGACAGGGCAATGTCTAGCGCTTGCGACAGTATGGCAGGGCTGATTGAACGGTCAAAACAGTCTCTAACAAAGCCTAACACGCAAATGGCTTGCTGCTGCATCGCAAATTGAGCGCTTGGTTGAAATGGGATCAGGATCAGCTCGGTACCGCGAGCGGGGTCAATGGTCAGCGCTTGGGGCGTCTGATGTGTAAGTGTTTTGCGAAAAGCTTTGGCAAATTGCGTTTCGATGTCAGGGTCAGGAAATGTCAGACGGTCGCCGCCAAGGTTTGACTGCGCCGCTTGAGCGACGAAGCGGGCGTGTTTGTCAAAGGCTACCCATCGCACACCAAAACTATGCACAATCCGGTCATTAACGCTTGAATCGAGACGAAATCGGGCGTTTTGCGTCCATAGACCCACGCCTGTTTGCATGTGTGGCACAAGTCCTCCCAGCACAACACTGTCAACGGCGCGAAAATCATCACGCTGTCGCATAAGCATCAGCCAGATGTGGCAATCCGCCTGAACCGTTCTGACAGTCCTTATGTTTGCGCTGCTGTCCGGCAGCACTCCGGGCAGATCGTCTTGGCTATAGACACGTTCGTTCCGCAGCCTGTTCAGCCCAGCGGGATCATCAGGCAAGGTTAGCGTATTGAGGTCAAAATCGCCCATTTCCCCTGAAACAATCACTGTTTTCAGATCGCCTTCGCGTAAAAGCAGCACAGCACAGTCCGCGCGTGTGCTGCGTGCAAGCCCGTCCAAAAACAGACGCCAACCGTCATCGCCAGGCTGGCTGGCGGCGGTGTAAAGCGCCTGTATGAGCGCGGTGTCTTCAGTACGTCCCAATGCCATAATCGGCCAATATCACAAATACCTCCCATATGGGAGGTTATTTATGATTCGACCCCTGATAGCCAAAAGCCAATCAATAACGAGTGACCCAGGCAAAATGACCACAAAGACATTGACCCATCTGCAACGGCTTGAGGCCGAGGCAATTCACATCATGCGCGAAGTCGTTTCCGAGGCGGAAAACCCCGTGATGCTTTATTCCGTTGGCAAAGACAGCGCCGTGATGCTTCATTTGGCGAAGAAAGCGTTCTATCCATCGCCGCCGCCGTTCCCCTTATTGCACGTTGATACAACCTGGAAGTTTCAGGCGATGTATCAGTTGCGGGACAAGGCCGCGAATGATGCGGGCATGGATTTGATCATCCACCACAACCCCGAAGCCGTATCGCGGGGCATAAACCCCTTTGATCACGGGTCTTTGCACACTGATATGTGGAAAACCGAAGGTTTGAAGCAGGCGTTGGACCAGTACGGGTTTGATGCAGCTTTTGGGGGTGCACGTCGCGACGAGGAAAAATCCCGCGCGAAAGAGCGTGTGTTCAGCTTCCGCTCGGCCAACCATCGTTGGGACCCCAAAAACCAGCGCCCCGAGCTGTGGCGGCAATATAATGCACGCAAAGCCAAGGGCGAAAGCGTGCGGGTCTTTCCGCTGTCCAACTGGACCGAATTGGACATCTGGCAGTACATCCACCTTGAGGGCATCGAGATAGTCCCGCTGTATTTCGCCGATGAACGCCCCACGGTCGAGCGAGACGGGCTGACCATCATGGTCGATGACGACCGTTTTCCGCTGCGCACCGGTGAAACGCCGGTGATGAAATCGGTCCGCTTCCGCACGCTGGGCTGCTACCCGCTGACCGGTGCGGTGGAAAGCACGGCCAAGACCCTGCCGGAAGTGATTCAGGAAATGCTGCTGACGACCACATCGGAACGGCAGGGCCGCGCGATCGACCACGATCAGGCCGCCTCGATGGAGAAGAAGAAGCAGGAAGGCTATTTCTAAGCCTTGTTATAGACGATTTTCGCCCCTTTTGCGGGGCAGACAGGACAGACGGATGACTGACCAGATTTATAAAACAGACGCGCTGATTGCCGAAGATATCGACGCCTATCTGGAAACCCACCAGCACAAAACCATGCTGCGTTTTATCACCTGCGGCTCGGTGGATGATGGCAAATCAACCCTGATCGGGCGGCTACTTTATGACTCGAAAATGATTTTCGAAGATCAACTGGCCGCGCTGGAATCCGACAGCAAAAAGATGGGAACGCAGGGGCAAGAGATCGACTTTGCCCTGTTGGTCGATGGCTTGGCCGCTGAGCGTGAGCAGGGCATCACCATCGACGTGGCCTATCGTTTCTTCGCAACCGAAAAGCGCAAGTTCATCGTGGCCGATACACCGGGGCATGAACAATACACCCGAAACATGGTCACTGGGGCATCGACCGCTGATCTGGCCGTGATCCTGATTGACGCGCGCAAGGGTGTTCTGACCCAAACCAAGCGGCATTCGTATCTTGTGCATCTGCTGGGCATTCGCCACGTGGTTCTGGCCGTCAACAAAATGGATCTGGTGAATTACGATCAGAAGACTTTTGACAAAATCGTCTCTGATTACCGCGAATTCGCCGATAGCATCGGAATCGAAAGTTTTGTCGCCATGCCGATTTCAGGCTTCAAGGGCGACAACATCACCGGACCCAGTGGCAAGACACCGTGGTACGCCGGACCATCGCTTTTACCTTATTTAGAAACTGTTGAAGTCAACAACACGCTCAACCAGCAAAAGCCGTTCCGCATGCCGGTGCAGTGGGTCAATCGCCCCAATCTGGACTTCCGCGGGTTTTCGGGAACCATCGCCACCGGATCCATCAAACCTGGTGACGAGATCCGTGTTTTGCCTTCGGGTAAAACCTCGACCGTCGGGCGGATTGTGACGTTTGATGGCGACAAGGAAGAAGCCGTCGCAGGCGAAGCCGTTACGCTGACCTTCACCGACGAGATTGACTGTTCACGCGGGCAGGTCATCACCACCGCGAAAGAGCCGGTCGAGGTGGCAGACCAGTTCGAATCAACGCTGGTCTGGATGGACGAAGACGAATTGCTTCCCGGCCGCGCCTATTGGATGAAAATCGGAACACAGACTGTCTCGGCCACTGTCGCGCATCCGAAATATCAGGTGAACGTCAACACGATGGAGCATCTGGCGGCCAAGACGCTGGACCTGAACGCCATCGGGATTGCCAATGTCACCACCGACCGTGACATCCCCTTCGAAGCCTATGCCGAGAACCGCGATCTGGGCGGGTTTATCCTGATCGACAAGGTAACCAACCGCACCGTTGCGGCGGGGATGATCAACTTTGCTCTGCGCCGGGCACAGAACATCCACTGGCAGGCGGTCGATATCAGCCGCGAAGATCACTCGGCGATGAAAAACCAGAAACCGGCGGTTCTTTGGATGACTGGCCTGTCTGGCTCGGGCAAATCGACCATTGCCAATATCGTTGAAAAGAAACTGGTTCGGATGAACCGCCACACTTTCCTTCTGGATGGCGACAACGTGCGGCACGGGTTGAACAAAGACCTTGGCTTTACCGATGCCGATCGTGTGGAAAATATTCGCCGTGTGGGCGAAGTGGCCAAGCTGATGACAGACGCTGGCCTGATCGTGATCACCGCCTTTATCTCGCCCTTCCGCGAAGAGCGCGACATGGTGCGCGGCATGATGCAGCCGGGCGAGTTTGTCGAGGTTTTCGTCGATACTCCGCTGGAAGAGGCCGAGCGTCGCGACGTGAAAGGGCTTTATGCCAAGGCACGGTCAGGCGCGTTGAAAAACTTTACCGGCATCGACAGCCCCTATGAGGCACCGCAAAATCCCGAGATCCGCATCGACACTACGGCTATGACACCGGACGAGGCCGCTGATCTGATCATTGCAAAGTTGATACCCTAATAACTGCGGCATAGGGGCGGGCATCGCACCGCCCCTATACATTCCCTGAAAAGCAGGGTAGAGCGACCCTTTCCTGCGGAACTGCCGCAGCCCTCTTATCCGGACCTACCCCTTCCATGATCAAAACAATCGCCGACGCGCTGGCCGAGCGCGGATATGAAACTCTGACTGACGTACAACAGGCCGTGTTGAATCCTGACCTGCAGGACGCGGACCTTTTGGTTTCGGCCCAAACCGGATCGGGAAAGACCGTCGGCTTTGGTTTGGCGATTGCCAAGACCCTTTTGGAAGACGCCGATCATTTCGGCCCCGCTGCCCAGCCTTTGGCGCTGGTGGTTGCCCCGACACGCGAATTGGCGATGCAGGTCAAGCGAGAGCTGGGCTGGCTATACGAAAAAGCCGGCGTGCGTATGGCATCCTGTGTGGGTGGCATGGACGCCCGCGACGAACGCCGCGCGCTTGAACGTGGCGCGCATATTGTTGTTGGTACACCGGGTCGTTTGTGCGACCACATCAATCGCGGTGCTTTGGCGCTGGACGAATTGCGTGTTGTCGTTCTGGATGAAGCCGACGAAATGCTGGACATGGGCTTCCGTGAAGACCTTGAGTTCATGCTGACCGAAGCACCGGAAACGCGTCGGACTTTGATGTTCTCGGCCACAGTGCCGCCGATGATTGCCAAGATTGCGCAAGAGTTCCAGCGTGATGCTGTGCGCGTTTCGACCGTGTCCAAAGGCGACCAGCACGCGGACATCACCTATCAGGCGATGACCGTACACAACTCTGAAGTTGAAAACGCCATTATTAACCTGTTGCGCTTCCACGATGCCCAGAACGCGATTGTGTTTGCCAATACGCGGGCTGCTGTGTCGCGTTTGATGGCTCGGTTTTCGAACCGCGGGTTCAACGTGGTCAGTCTGTCGGGCGAGCTAAGCCAGACAGAACGCACCCATGCCCTGCAAGCCATGCGAGATGGGCGTGCGAATGTCTGTGTCGCCACCGATGTGGCCGCTCGGGGGATCGACCTGCCCAACCTTGACCTGGTGATCCACGCCGATTTGCCCCAAGGCTCTGAAGCGCTGCTGCACCGGTCTGGTCGAACCGGACGGGCAGGGCGCAAAGGCATCTCGGTTCTGATCGCCACGCCGAAATCCTACAAGAAATGTGAACGCCTGTTGAAATGGGCCAAACTTAAAGCCGAGTGGGTGCGCCCGCCCAGTGCCGAGCAGATTCTGGAAAAAGACCAAGAGCGTCTTTTGGCCGACCCCGTTTGGCAGGAAGAGCTGACAGACAGCGAAACCGCCTTTGCAGAGACGCTTTTGGCACAACACAGCGCAGAAAAAATCGCGGCGGCGTATCTACGTTTGTACCGCTCGCGCCAGTCTGCGCCTGAAGAGCTATCGAACCCCGACGAAAAGCCTGCCCGCAAGAATCATGAAGAGTTCGGTCCAAGCACCTGGTTCTCGATTTCGGTGGGTCGAAAAAACAAGGCCGAGCCGCGTTGGCTGCTGCCGATGATCCTGCGCAACAGCGACTTGGACAAACACGCAATCGGCGCGATCCGCGTACAGTATGCCGAGACCTATATCGAGGTGGCGAATGCATCCTTGGGTGGACTTCAAGCTGTGCTAACGAACGGTGGCGAATTGGAAGAGGGCGTTCGCCTGAAACAGTTGGACGGTGCGCCAGACCTGAACCAGCCGGGGCCGGACTTCAACCGCAATGAAAAACCCCGCGAACGGCGCGACGATACCCGCCCCAAAGGGCCGCGCCCTGATCGGGAAGAGCGTTCTTCGGACAAGCCGCGTCGGGAAAAGCCAAAAGGCGAGAAGCCCCGCGGCGACAAACCTCGTGGCGACAAACCCGCAGGTAGCAAGCGCGTTTGGGACGACAAGAAGCCGCGCAAGGATGATCGCATGCCCGCCCACGCTAAGGATCCAGCAAAGGAACATCGAGGCCGCGTAAAGCCCGATCCAGTGGCTCGCCAAGAGGACGAGAAGCCGAAGACTCTGCGCAAGAAGGGCGGGGCTGATCCGTCAAAGTCGTTCCGCAAGAAAGACGACAGCAAAGGCAAACCGCGTCACAAAACCGGCGGCAAGCCCGCAGCTGACGGCAAACGCGCCCCTGCGAAGTTCCAAAAACCTGGCAAGAAATCGTTCGGTGGCGACTCCAAGCCGCGCCGTAAGGGTTAAACTACCCCATCGCCACAGTCACGATGGTCGCTGACACGATGTCAGCGACACTTGCACCGCGGCTTAGGTCACATACTGGTTTGCGGAAGCCCTGCAAAAAAGGGCCAAGCGCCTGCGCTCCACCCAGTTCTTGCACCAGCTTATAGGCGATATTCCCTGCGTCCAGTGTGGGGAATATCAACACATTCGCCGCGCCGCCGTCGTATCCTTTTTTCGACCCTATCACTGGGTTAAGGGCTGCATCCGCCTGCACGGGGCCGGCGAAACCGCTGATCTCGCAGGCGTCGCGGACCAGATCAACCGACGCCCCAGTGCCCGAGGTTCCGGTCGAGAAGGACAGCATCGCTACGCGCGCCTTGCCAAGAAGCGCTTCCGCTGATCCCGCCGAGGCGCGGGCGATGTCGGACAGTTGCGCAGCATCCGGCGCTACGTTCACAGCGCAATCGGCAAATACCAATTCGCGCCCGTCCGGCATCAGCATCAGAAAAAACGATGACGGTGTTTTGACACCTTCTTGCAATCCGATAGCGATCGAAGCCGCCTCGATCACCTTTTTGGTCGGGCTGTCAGCGCCTGCTACCATGGCGTCGGCCTCGCCTGCGGCGACCATTGCGGCAGCCATATAAAGCGGGCGGTTTAACATTCGACGGGCAATAGGTTCTTTCAGGCCCCGCGCCTGAACCAAGGCTTCGACGTGGTGATCGGCAGGTTCAGACAAACCAATGGTTTCACACAAACCTTGTGCTTCAAGTTCATCGCATGCTTGTGTCACGCGGGGATCAGACATCTCGGGGAAAACCACGCGGGCCTGTCTGGATTTTGCGGCCTCGGTCAGGCGGTCCATCAATGCCATGACTTATCCCTTTCTTCGGAAGAGTTGTGTAAACAGAAATATTGCCGCTGCCATAACAACCACGCTTGGCCCGGCAGGAGTGTCGGCGCTGAACGATAACCAAAGCCCGCCCAGTCCCGCCAGCATTGACAATCCAACAGCCAAAAGCGCCATTCCCGCAGGGGTGTGCGCAAAGTTCCGAGCAGCCGAAGGAGGGATCAGAAGCATTGCCGAAATCAACAGTGCGCCAACGATTTTGATTGAAAGCGCCACAACGATGGCCAATGCGATTGTCAGAACCATTTGCTCGCGCTCGGGGTTGATGCCCGAGGCGCGGGCGATCTCGGTGTTCAGGGTCGTGGTCAGCAAATTCTGCCAGCGCCACAAAATCAGAGCGGGCACCGCCAAAGCCCCCAACCAGATAACCCAAAGATCGTTTTGAGTGACGGCAAGGATATCTCCGAACAGATAGGCCTCGACGTCAATGGGGACGCCGCGGATAAGACTGATTGCTACAAGACCCAACGCCAACGCCGAGTGGGACAATGCCCCTAACGCGCCGTCCATGGCATGGCCCCGGTTGGATAGGGCGGTGACCGACAGGGCCATGCCCAAGGCAACCACCAGAACTCCGATTCCTACGGAAATATCAAAGCCAAAGGCAATCGCCACGCCCAGAATCGCAGCGTGGGCGGTGGCATCGCCGAAATAGGCCATGCGCCGCCAGATCACGAAGCAGCCCAAAGGCGCGGTCGCTAGTGCAAGCGCGATAACAGCCAGACCGGCGCGGAGCAGGAAGTCGTCAATCATTGGAATGCGCCCCGTGATCATGATCGCATCCGTCGTGGCTGTGATCGTGTTCGTGCTGGTACAGAGCCAGCGTACCCTGTGTACCATGCCCGAAAAGCGCGCGGTACTCGGGGGCGTCCCTAACAACCGTCGGCGTGCCTTCGCAACAGATGTGACCGTTCAGGCAAAGCACGCGGTCGGAAGCGCTCATCACCACATGCAAGTCGTGGCTGACCAGCAAAACCGCGCAGCCATGGTTGTTGCGGACTTTTTCAATCAGCGCATAAAAATCGGCCGCTCCGGGTTGGTCCAGACCCTGAGTCGGTTCATCAAGGATCAGAATGTCAGGTTCGTTCAGGATGGCGCGTGCCAGAAGGACGCGTTGCATCTGTCCGCCGGAAAGTTGCGAAATCTGTCTCTGTTCAAGGCCATTTGCCCCTGTTTCCTCTAATGCGGCCTTGGCCTGCGCGTCAGACACGCGCTTGGGCAGCGACAGGAACCCGCGAACGGTCAGGGGTAAACCGCTGTCCTGCGCCAGCTTTTGCGGCACATAGCCGATGGTCAGCCCTGCCTTCTTTTCGATGCGCCCCTTGGAAGGCTCGAAAACCCCCAAAATCGTCCGTAATAGGGTCGATTTTCCCGACCCGTTCGGCCCGACCACGGTGACGATTTCACCGGCCTCGATGGCAAAGCTGACATGCTCTAACGCAGGGAAATCGCCGTGGTGGACGCTGATGTCGTGGGCGCGGATCAGGCTCATGCAGTGTTCTCCTGACAGGCGGGGCACAGGCCCAACACTTCGACATTCACCCGTTCGATTTCGAAGCCTGCCTTGTCAGCGGCAATGCTTAACGCATCCTGCACGTCGAGGGCATCCGCTTCGGCAACTTGTTCACAGTCCTTGCAGATTAAAAACACAGGCCGGTGTTTTTTGGTGGGCTGGGTACACGCAGCAAAGGCGTTCAGGCGCTGCACTCGATGCGCCAGTCCGTTTTCGACCAGAAAATCCAGTGCGCGATAGGCTACTGGTGGCTGGTTGCCAAAGCCTTTTTCCTGCAGCTGCTCAAGCACCTCATAGGCGCCCATAGCGCGGTGATCGGATAGCAGGATTTCCAGCGCTGCCCGCCTGACAGGGGTCAGCCGCAGACCTTTTTCTTCGGCCAGCTTGTCAGCATGCCCTAACACGCCGCTGGTGCAGTTGGCGTGATCGTGATCGGCGAATGGAAGCTCGTGCATGATTTTCGACTTGTTATATTATTACATGTAATACTATAACGCAGCCGATCTGATTCAGAAAGGCTGATTATGCGTTTGCTACCTCTATTGCTGGCTGCCCTTCCGGCTGTATCCCAAGCGGAGCCATTAAGAATTATCACCGATATTCCGCCGGTTCAGTCTTTGGTTTTGCAGGTGGTAGGTGATCGAGGGTCGGTTGACGTGCTGCTTGATCAGAACGCCGATCCACATCACTTTCAACTGCGTCCCAGTCAGGCACGCTTGCTAGCAAGCGCTGACGCGCTGATTTGGATCAGCGAAGAGATGACACCCTGGCTGGATCGAGTGATTCAGGCAAACGGCGACACGCTGGTCCACCTGCCTTTGCTGCACGAAGATATTCACACCGATACCGATCAGGAAGAGATCGACCATCACCATGAAGACCCGCACTTTTGGTTGGATCCGGAAGAAGCCGTCGAGATGCTGGACAAGATCGAAACCAAGCTGATTGAGCTCGATCCCGAAGGCGCCGCTATCTATGCCGAAAACGCTGATCGTGCTGTGGACCGTCTGCTGGAAATTGAAGGTGACATCGCTGACATGCTGTCAGGTGTTCAAGATATCCCTTTTGTCGTGACGCATGATGGATACCGGTATTTTGTTCGGCATTTTGGCTTAACACAGGTGGGCACCCTAAGTGACATCCACGACTCTGCCGCCAGCGTAAAAACAGTGTCTAACTTGGCACAATTGGCCGAAATCGGTGGGATCAAGTGTGTATTCGGAGAGGTTGGCGAAAGCAGTAAGCTAGCCAAAGTGCTTGTCGAGGCCGGGGCTGTGCAGGGCGATGATCTGGACCCTGCTGGTATCGCCATTACTCGCGGCCCAGCGCTTTATGAAACGCTGATGCTCAATCTGGCGGTATCTTTTGAAAATTGTCTGAGTGATTGAAACTCTTTAAAATATTTCTTGAAAGATTGACGCGATTGTTTGCTTTATCTTGCCAGTAACCTTGAGGGGCAAGAATGAACAGATATCCGCGCAATATGATCGGCTACGGCCCAAACGCACCTGATGCCAAATGGCCGAACGGGGCGAAAATCGCCGTGCAGCTTGTGCTGAACTATGAAGAGGGCGGCGAGAACTGTGTACTTCACGGTGATGCCGCATCCGAGGCGTTCTTGTCCGATATCGCGGGGGCCGCCCAGTGGCAGGGCCAACGCCATTGGAACATGGAATCAATCTATGAATACGGTGCCCGCGCCGGGTTCTGGCGGTTGCATCGCTTGTTCACCGGCATGGATATTCCGGTGACGATCTACGGAGTGGCCACCGCTTTGGCGCGCTCACCCGAGCAGGTCGAGGCGATGAAATCCGCCGGTTGGGAAATCGCCAGCCACGGGTTGAAGTGGGTCGAACACAAGGACATGCCCGAAGATCAGGAGCGCGAAGCCATTGCCGAGGCGATCCGGCTTCATACCGAAGTGGTGGGTGAACCTCCTCGCGGGTGGTACACGGGGCGGTGTAGCGAAAACACGGTTCGATTGGTCGCGGAAACGGGTCAGTTTGCCTATGTTAGTGACACATATGACGACGATCTTCCCTATTGGTTGGAGGTCGGAGATCGCGATCAGCTGATCATTCCGTACACGCTGGAAGCCAACGACATGCGGTTTGCCACAGCCCCCGGCTACATCGAGGGTGAGCAATTCTACCAATACCTGCGTGACGCGTTTGACGTACTTTATGCCGAAGGATCTGAAGGTGCGCCCAAGATGATGTCGATCGGGTTGCACTGTCGCTTGATCGGGCGTCCTGGTAAGATCGCGGGCCTGAAACGTTTCCTTGAATATGCGCAGGGTCATGCCGACGTTTGGTTCCCGCGTCGCGTGGACATTGCTGAACACTGGGCGAAAACCCATCCGCATCAGCGGCAGGTTCGCCCGTCGCAGATTGCCAAAGATGCCTTTGTTAGTGCCTTTGGCGGTGTGTTTGAGCATTCGCCGTGGATCGCTGAACGCGCCCACGATCTGGAATTGGGGCCGGCGCATGATACGGCGGCGGGGTTGCATAACGCTTTGGCGCGGATGTTCCGTAGCGCGTCTTATGATGAACGGCTTGGTGTCCTGACGGCGCACCCCGATTTGGCGGGCAAACTGGCAGCGGCGAAACGGCTAACCGCGGAAAGCACCAGCGAACAGGCCAGCGCCGGACTGGATGCGCTGACCGACGAAGAACGCACCAAATTTACCGAGTTGAACACCGCCTATGTCGAGAAACACGGCTTTCCGTTCATCATCGCGGTTCGAGACCATGACAAGTCTGGCATTCTGGCCGCGTTCGAGCGTCGGATTGGCAACGACACAGACACCGAATTCAACGAAGCCTGCCGTCAGGTAGAGCGCATCGCGCGCCTGCGGCTTGAGGACATGCTATGAGCTACGCTTTTCCCCCCGGCGGACTGCCCGGGCAGGATGGAAACCCCGAAGGCACCGCCGTTTTTACCGAATCCTATGCCGTGATCCCCGCCTGCACGATGCGCGATATCGTGACCAGCCTTCTTCCGGGTTGGCAGGCCACACGGGCGTGGATCATCGCGCGCCCGATGTCGGGCTTTGCCGAGACCTTTGCGCAATACGCGGTCGAGGTTCAGCCGGGTGGCGGTAGTGACACCCCCGAACCCGACCCGCAAGCGCAGGCCAGCCTGTTTGTGGCCAGCGGGGAAATGCGCCTTACCATCGACGGCAAACGCCACACCCTGACCGAAGGGGGCTTTGCCTATATTCCTGCGGGAAGCGACTGGACAGTGACTAACATGGGTAATGAACTGCTCAAGTTCCACTGGGTTCGCAAACGCTATGAACCCGCGCCGGGTCTGGACGCACCCGAGGCATTCGTGACCTCTGACAAAGACGTCGCCCCCAACCCGATGCCCGACTGCGACGAGGTTTGGGCGACGACCCGCTTTATGGATCCCACCGACCTCCGCCATGACCACCACATGACGATTGTGACCCTGAAGCCGGGTGGGCGTATTCCGTTTGCAGAAACCCACATTATGGAACACGGGCTGTATGTGCTTCAGGGTACCGGTGATTATCTGCTGAACAAAGATTGGGTTCCTGTTGGACCGGGTGATTTCATGTGGCTTCGGGCGTTTTGCCCTCAGGCTTGCATTGCGACCGGAGACGAACCGTTCCGCTATCTGCTTTACAAAGATGTGAACCGGCATCCGAAACTGGGGATCGGTCTTTGACGGACCCGATCAGCATAACGGCCCAGCTGCTGACCGCCGAAGCCTTCGCGCCTTTTGGCGATGTGCTTGACGTGTCGGGTGAGCCGGACAAAATAATCAACCAAGGCTTTTGCGGACGCTATCATGACCGCGCCCAACTGGATTTCGGTCCCGAAGGCCGCGCAGGTATCAGCTTATTCAAAGCCCAACCGCGATCCTTGCCCTATGTGCTGGACCTGATGGAGCGTCACCCCGAGGGCTCTCAGGCGTTCCTGCCCATGAGCATGGACCCGTTTCTGATCATCGTTGCCGGGGATGATGGCGGCAAACCCGGGGTGCCGCAGGCTTTTGTCTCGGCCCCCGGTCAAGGCATCAACTTTCACAGAAACGTGTGGCACGGGGTTCTGACCCCCCTACACGAACCCGGACTGTTTGCTGTTGTGGACAGAATTGGAAACACGTCAAACTTAGAAGAAGTTTGGATTAAACCACAATATGTGGTACACATTTAGGCAGCCTGCACAAAGAACGGGCACCTGAACAACTCAACAAAGGGAGTTAGGGAATGACTGACAGTTCACTTGGAAGCGCGGAACAACTGCGCGACCCAAATTACACACCACCACTTAGCAAGGCGATCCCGCTGGGTATCCAGCACGTGCTTGCCATGTTCGTATCCAACGTCACTCCGGCGTTTCTGGTCTGCCTTGCGGCGGGCGCAGGGTCGGAGATGACCTATATGATTCAGATGTCGATCCTGTTCGCAGGTGTGGCCACTCTGATCCAAACGGTCGGCATCGGCCCGGTTGGCGCCCGTCTACCGATCGTGCAGGGGACAAGCTTTGCATTCGTACCGATCATGATCCCCGCCGTTGCTGGTCTTGGTTCCGCTGGACTTGGCGGTTTGCTGACCGGCGTCGTGCTAGGTGGTATCTTCCACTTCCTTTTGGGCTTCATCGTTGGTCGCATCCGCTTTGCACTGCCACCGTTGGTTACAGGTCTTATCGTTTTGATGATCGGTCTGGCGCTGGTCAAAGTGGGCATCCAGTACTCGGCGGGCGGCGTATTCAGCTATGACCGCGCAAACATGCTCTCGGATGCAGCCCGTCTTGGTCTTGCGCCCGAAGTTCAGGACGCCCTGAAAGCTTGGGGTGCCGGTCCTGCTGGCGGCTTTGGTACCATGGCGAAATGGGGTCCTGCCCTTGTGGTTGTGGTCGTGACCCTGCTGATCAAGTTCTTCACCAAGGGCTTCATGTCGGTTGCAGCTGTCTTCATCGGCATCGTTGCCGGTTACATCGTTGCCCTGATTATGGGGCAGGTCAGCTTTGAAAATGTGGGCAACGCGGCTTTGATTCAGGTGCCGATGCCATTCAAGTACGGATGGGACATCAACTGGGCAATCGTGATCGGGATGTGTTTCATGGCCATCGTTTCGGCGATTGAAACTGTTGGCGACACCAACGGGATCACCAAAGGCGGCGCAGGTCGTGAAGCAACTGATGAAGAGGTAAAAGGTGCGACCTTTGCTGACGGTTTGGGAACTGCTATTGCCGGTGTATTCGGCGGTCTGCCAAACACCTCGTTCAGCCAGAACGTTGGTCTGGTTGCGATGACCGGCGTCATGAGCCGTGGCGTTGTGACAATCGGTGCGCTGTTCCTGATCCTTTGTGGACTGAGCCCATGGATTGCATCCATCATCCGCACTATGCCCGAGCACGTTCTGGGTGGCGGTGTGATCGTGATGTTCGGCATGGTTGCCGCTTCAGGCGTCAACATGCTGTCCGAGGTGAACTGGAACCGTCGCAACATGGTGATCTTCGCCACGTCTCTGTCGGTTGGTCTGGGTCTGCAAATGGTGCCCGAGGCGCTGCAGCATATGGGCCGCACGATGCAGGTTCTGTTGTCGTCGGGTCTGTTGCCGTCGGCAGCTTTGGCGATCACCCTGAACCTGATCCTTCCGGAAGATCTGGGCGATTGATCTGAGACACACTCACTGAAACAACTTGCCCCGCGGTTCAACCGCGGGGTTTTTTGTTGTTAGGGAAGCATTTTGAAAAACCGAACCTTGGTGCGTTTGAACCAGCCTTCGGTTTCCTCCCAGGTTTCTTCGACCTCGTCGATCACCGGATCGATGCGCTTTTTGCGGAACCTGATCCAACGCACGCGGAGCGCCCAGAAACCCGCGATTAGCAGTGTCAGAATTATGATGTTGCGCCACGGGATGATCCGAACGTCGGGTCCATCGACGGGCCAGAGTTTGACCGCATTGGGGAAGATCGACAGGAACTCGTTCCGCCAGCCGTAATGGCGGATGACCACCCATTGCTCGGTTTCGGCGCTTTTCTTCGAGATCAGGTCCGAGGCTTCGGCCTGCAGATTCGAGGTGTCGAACTTGAGGTAGGGTGGCCAACCCCATCCGGTGTCTTCGTTGCGATAAATCATCGGCTTGCCGTTGTCGCGGAAGGTCTGGATGAAAAACACATCGCGGGTTTCCATACCCGTCGCCTCGCCCGTGTAGCCTTCGGCCCAGAACATCGAATTGATGCCGTAGTCGACCCGTTGGTTATAGGTATCGGTGATCCGCGCCACATCGTGCTGCGGAAGCGTGTAGTGCAGAAAGCCAGCAATAAAGACGTAAAAAAGAATGCGAAGCGTCCAGCGGACATAAGCCATTTTTCAAAACCCGGATTGATTCCCTCTGGTCTTATATAAGGGGGGCTGTCTGCCCCCCTTAAACCCCCCGAGGGTATTTTTAGACAAAAGAAAGGGGTTTTTGTTGTCTGAAACGGGAATCTCGGGTCAACTTGGTGAAAATCACGGAGGTTTCGGATGCGTTTGAGCGGAAAAGTGGCGCTGGTCACAGGTGGCGGTTCGGGATTCGGGGCAGGCATATGCAGGGCATTCGCGCGCGAAGGGGCGCGGGTGATTGTTGCAGATATCAATCATGAAGCAGCAAAAGAGGTGGCGTCGGAGATTGATGGTACCGCTTTACGCGTAGATGTAGCGGACGGAGCATCGGTGAGTCAGATGGCAGGCGCAGTCTTTGGCGGGTTCGGGCGGCTGGATATTTTGGTGAACAATGCAGGGATCACGCATTTGCCGCAGCCTTTGGAAGAGGTGGAGGAAGACGCATTTGATCGCGTTTTGGCGGTGAACGCAAAATCGGTTTATTTGACCGCACGCGCTTTTGTGCCTGCGATGAAAGAGCAGCGAAGCGGGGCGATTTTGAACATTGCCTCGACTGCGGGGTTGTCGCC
>Ga0255754_10001823_pt1 | contig 16362 bp, 22 predicted proteins | sample 101ome_22_FD_179954 | JGI IMG/M metagenome (GOLD analysis project Ga0255754, IMG submission 179954) | Coastal salt marsh microbial communities from the Groves Creek Marsh, Skidaway Island, Georgia - 101412BT metaG (version 2) | ecosystem: Environmental > Aquatic > Marine > Intertidal zone >... | reverse complement strand
ATATAATTTATGGCGAACACGGAAGGACTCGAACCCTCGACCTAGTGATTAGAAGTCACTTGCTCTATCCAGCTGAGCTACGTGTCCAGCATAAATTATATCTGTACTGGAGTCTCCATAGTTATTGTGTGCATTTTTTTAATGATAGTGTCAACGTCTTTTTCAGTTAACCAGCCTTTTACTGTATCACCTTCAGCAGTAATGCCCGGCAGTTCAACTTGATCCATGTCTTCAAACACTGCAATTTCATACAAGCCTTGTTTGTTGCCGTATGACATTTCATTTTGTACAATGCTGAGATCATACTTGCCGCCAAACCGTAGTATAACTTGAACACCGTTTGGCGACACAGTTTCCATCATTTTAAAGTTTGATAGTTTCATTTGTATAACATCCGTGCACAAGTGATAAAACTGTTTTCTTCTAAACAGTCGCTCCAAGTGTAATACGTGTACCATACTGCACCTGCGATTAATAGTAGTGCAAACACCAGTGTTGCAATACTTTTTGTCCAACTAAATTCATTCATTATGCTGCCTCCAACTGTGCTGTACATACATAGGGTTTGTTCCACTGACCAACATTGATGTCAATATAATACGCAGTGTCAAAATAATCAATCATTGCGTCCGAGTTATCGTACCACATAGTACCTTTCATAGCTTGAACAAGTTCTTCAATAAACTGTTCTGCTTCACCGTACATGTCTGGGTAATAAGGATTAACTTGAACGTAACCGTCGTTTGCATAGTATGTTTGGTTCCGCCGCTCTGCAATTTCACGATTGCGAGCATTTGCCATACCTATAAAATCAGCAGTGCCTTCTTTAATGTTTACAACAAGAGTGCTGTGGTTGTTAACTGCAATTGAGCCTTTGTAACCATGCTTTTTCAAAACTGCTTTGATAGCTGGTGCAAGTGCTTTTTTCTTCTCTTGATTCATATATGCCATTTTTGAAGTCCTCTTCTTTTCTGCTTACATATATAATATAGTGATTACCGACCTAAATGTCAACGATTTTATGAAAAAAAGTTTTGTTAAAAATCAAACACTTATAATTTTTTTTGATTTTAATCTAGACAAAGTCCAGTACATCCTGGATCAAAAGCCAAATCTTCTTTTGTTTCTTTAGTTTGTACTTCTTGTATTACATTTTCTACAACTGTTACAACTTCTTGAACAGTAGGAGTATGGTTATCGTTGTCATCATGATGATGTACTACTGGAGTATATTCTCCTGTTGCTTGACATGCTGTAAGTAAAAATAATGGAATTAGATATTTCATGCTACACTCTCATATTTAAACGCTGTTAACATTTTTTCCTGTTCAGCGTATGCTTCAATTTCCCAAGGACGATCCATATAAGGTATCTCTGATGGAGTAAACATAGGAAACTGTTTTAGTACATCTTGTTTAACGTGTACAAATTCGTGGAAGATAGCAGTGACAAGATCTTCATAATCCAATCCACGCTTAACACGGATTTCATACTCACGATCATCATCACCTTCTAGGCAGTCAGCATCAACATCTAAATGCTTGGTAATTTCTACATCAACAGCAAGTTTACGATGCCGTGGTAACCAATATTTTTTAGCAAACCAAAGTGCTTCAACAACTGCCGCACGTTCTTTTTTAGTACCGCCGATTACACTGTAAAGCATTACCAAATTACCTCTTCAGTTACAATTATACGAGGAGTGTCCATTGCAGACTCAGTGTAGGTTTTTACAGCACCGTCATTATACATTACAGTAACAAGAGTTTCACCATCTGCATCATCATGAATAGAAGTAATTTCTCCTAATGCGGTATAATCACGATACTGTCGAATAATTCCCATTCCAACTTCAAACATATTGTTTCCTCCGTCTACACATATAATATAGTGATTGCAGACCCAGAAGTCAACAAAAAAGTGCAGAAAAGAATCCTGCACTTTCAGTGGGTTGTAATTTTTTTACAAACTAATGTCTTCTAGTCCTGCTGCACGTAGTTTGACAATGTTGTTGATTTGAAATTGTTTAGCATCTAATGCTTTAATAAGTCCCATATACTTGTTTCGTATAAGTGCAAACTCATTACAAATATGCTGTTGGTCAACTACGTCTTGTTCACCTTCTGCATATTTGTCCGCATCTCTCGAACTAAGAGCACGGTTATAATGTTCAAGAAACTTTTTGTATTTCTCTGTTTTAATTTTACGAAGTTCAATATTTAAATATTCTAGTATTGCTTCAATCTCCTGCAACTGATTAAAACGATGTTCAACTATACCAGGCATATCACGGCTATGCTTCTCAACATTGCCTTTAAGACTACACTCTAGTCTTGCTTCTTGTAGTTGTTTTTCGTAATAATCAATTGCAGGTATAATATTAGCAATATCTTTACGGATTTCATTAAACCAATGCATTAGTCCCAGTCGTCTTCATTATATTCATCAAAGTTTACATGTTCAATATAATGGTCTCTTAGCACTTTGTCAACTGTGCCGTCATAACCGACTAACTCATCAGCAACTTCTTCTATATCAATTGATTCTTCAAGTGTCATAACAAATTTTTGACATGCGTCATATTTGTCTTTTGCTGATATATAGGGTTTAATTGCCATCCAAAGGTTCATAAACTGTTCGATATCTTCTTCACTCAGTTTCATATGTTGTAGTTTCCTCAGATGTTGTGTGTACGTTATTTAGTTCATCAGCATCAATATCTTCTACCACATCGTCAACTTCACGATCGTTCCATTGCTTCATAATTAAGTCCAAGCAACCATCTTCATTGGCTTCCCAGGCTTTGCGGAATTTAGCAATTGCTTCTCCAGTTTCTTTGTCAATATACTCTAAACGGTTACCAGTCTTTTTAAGTACGCCACCGCCTTCTGCTAAGTCTACAAGACCACTATATGGCGACATTCCAGTTTCATAAGGAATTTTAACCTGTACACTTTCAAACGGTTTAGCATAGCGTGTTTTCATAACCTTACAAGCGGCACGAATACCTTTTACTTCACTTACTTTATTACCGGCTTCATCTTCTTTGAGCTTGAGTTTGCGCATTGCAACAACAATACTAGATGCATAGATAAAGCCTTGGCCACCGCTGATCTTGTCATCTGGATCAAACATATCTTGCGATGCATATGTGTGGTTAGTTGCTACTAGTCCAACATTGTAATCGCCAAACATGTTCACACAGTTACGTACAAGTGCAGTAAGTGCTTTGGGTTTACGTCCCAAGTCACCTTTCATATCACCTTTGTTAAACTGATCAATGTCAGTGGGTGTTAGCATCATACCAAGCGAGTCAATTACAAACAATACTTTAGGACGATCTTCTTCGTCTTTGTCTGTATACTGTGACTTATAGTCTTTCATAAACTCACTAATAAGTTTAGCAACATCATCGATCATTGCTACATTTAATTTGAGTAATTTTTCTTCACTTGTGTCAACGTCTAATGCTTGTAACCACTTTTCATCTAATGCGTTTTCTGTATCAATTAGCACAACAAAAATACCCTGTCGTTGTGCTTCACGTACCAAATTACCTGAGCAAATAAATGATTTGCCAGCACCTGATTCTCCTGCAAAGACTGATACTTTGCCTAGTGGAATACCGCCATCAAAACGTCCACTAACTAGTTTGTTTAATGTGTAGTTGCCTGTACTAATCCATGTATCTGGATCTCTAAATCCGCTACTAAGACCAGGCACACTCTTAGTAATACTCTTGCGAAACTTCGCAATGTCAAAAGGTTTTGCCATAATTATCTCCTAGAAAAATAATATAGGGCGACTGTGCCGCCCTATTAAATGTTATGGATTAATTTCCACGATTGCGAATTGCTGCAAGAATATCTTGTGCACTAGGCTTTTCGCCTTCTGCTGCTGGTGCTGTTGCTGCTACTGTTTCAGCTACCTGCTCTTGCTGTGCAGGAGGAGTAACTGGTGCTTCTGCTGCAGGAGTTGGAGCAGGTGCAGGAGTAGGTTGCGGAACACTTTGTGCCGCAGGTTTGGCCTCTGAATTGTTTGGCGCACTGTTAGCAGTATCAATTTGTACACCACCTGGACGATAGAAGTTACCCCACTGTTCTGGATCATATAAATGTCCTTCAACACTTGCTTCAAACATTTCGCCAATAACACGAAGTTCTTCTTCGCTAGGCTGCTTAGGAAGATAGTCATTTAGATTATACAATCCATAAGTTTCAATAGCAGAACGCTCGTTGCTGTCTAGTGAACGTTCACGGCGTGCCCAACTACTTGTACTGTAATCTGCATATTGCCCTTTTGTAGTTTTAGTAAGACGGAAGTCTGTACCACCTTCATAATCAGTAGGTAGTTCTTCAAAGTCACTGTCCATAAGTGCACCTTTAATGATGTTAAAGATGCTTGGGTTAATTACAAAACGCCTAATAGGATTTTCAGGAGTTTCCTCATCTAGTGATGACTCTACAACAAAGCCTTGGAATACATAACTACGCTTTTTCCAATACTTACGACCCATATCTTCTAGACTTGGATCTTTAAACCATTGGCGTACCTCCGACAGAATCGGACAACTACCAACCGGACCCCACATTTCATTACATGGGACATTTACTGTTACACGACGACTATCTGGTTGTCCTTTGATACCTTGAAAGTCTAGTCTAATCATTTGACGCTCACGCCAAAAGAAAGTATTACTCGTATCTCCATCAGGAAGGAAACGAAGTACACTTGTTGAATTTTCTGGGATATTCCAAAATGGGAAGATTGCGTTATCTCCGCCGCCGCTTGAGCGATTGTCGCCTCCACGGTTTTCTTGTGCTTGTAGTTTTGCTCTAATTTCTGCCAATGATGCCATAGTTTTTCTCCTTAATTTTGCCTATGTATTTGCCTAAGTTTTTGCCTTAAGTGACAATTTACTTATTGTCACCAATATAATACATGTACAAGTTAAAGTCAACTAAAAATTGAGTTGACGTTATATTTTTCGAAAACATGATTGATTTGTTTTTCCCACTCATTGCTTTCTGCTTGTACATTTTCTGTTTCACTTACTGTTAATTGTAGCTTAGGCATCAGCGATGCGATTGCTTTTGCTGATTTACCTAGCATAGCATCATCATTGATGCTGTCAACTAATTTACTTGCTTCAGATAGTAAGTTCGACAGTGTGCTTTCGTTTTCTTCTAAAACGTTAGCAATATACTCCATCACTGCACCTAGTTGTGCACGTGCTGAACTATCTTCAAATGTGTGATTCATTGGATTGTCTGGGTCACCAACTAAATCAGTTCCCTCTTTCATCCATACTGTATCACTGTTTTCAACAACACTTACAAGATTACTAATTGTTTCTTGTACTTTAGTGTTGTGTTCACGTACTGCTTGCATTTCTTTTACAAGTGCTTGTACGTATGGTAATGCACCTTCTACATTTTCATCAAAATATGAAACTGTAAACTTGTTTTTAACATCGCTAAAATCATCTTCGTCTAGTTGTTCATCTTTTGATTCAAAAGCTTCTAGCATTGCTGCATAGCTTCTACTGCCTTTCATTTTATCCAGTGTTTCACGAATACTCACAATACGGCCCACAACTGCTTCAACAATGTCTGCTGTATCTTCGTTGACTAATCCGTTCTTTTCACTGTAACGCTTAAACTCTTTAAGTTTCTTTAGCTCATTACACTGTTCAACAATATGTTTACCAAAATCATCATAAGGTGTACCGCCTTCTTTGACGTGACGAAGCATTGCACGGCCGCCGGCTAAATTGTTGCTTGGAAATCTATAACGTTCACCTTCTGCATTCTCAATGTAAATTGCTTGAATGTTACGGCTACGTGATCCACGCTGTTCTTCATTAACTGGTTTGTTGTGCTTGATTACCAGCCTTGCACTTTCTAATTTTTGGTAACTGCTTTTTGTACTACCATAAGCTGCTCCAATTGCTTCGTTTACTTGGTTCATATCTCTTACCTTTTGTGCTTGATAGTCGAAATCTTTTGGTTCTATATTTTTACTATATTGTTTTAGTGTATATTCAATAATACTACGATTTGCTAAATTTTTAACTTGGTATAATGTATCTTTTAAATCGGCATGTTCAACACCCTGACCTAAACTTACTTTAATTTCACGACGGTTTTCTGTTTCATCTAAACTGACCATTGTTCCAGTATCATTTAAAAAGAAACGTCTTGCAGCTGAAGGGTCAACTGTATCGGCGCCTTCATCTGTATATAATTTTAAATTGTGCCCGTTGCCTTTGAGTATTTTAAAAATCTTTTCTGCAACTGTTTCTGAACTCAACATATTATAAAACTTTCTTTACTAATACTATTTATACTAAAAACGTAAATGGCATGGGTGCAAGGTCTTCTTCATCACTAAAACTGTCTTTTAGCTCGTTGTATGCTGCTTCGTCATATTGTGCTACTTGGTTTGCGATGCGTACAACTAGTAATGCTGCCATAACTAAGTCGTCTGTTTCGCCTTCTTTTGCTGCATATGCTGCGCCACGAGCAATAAATGTTTTTGTTTCACGTAATAGTGCACTACTAGCAATTTCCATTTTATCAGTCTCAACCCAGTTCTTAAATTTACTACATGCTGCTAGTTTGCTTTTGTTTGTGGTGGTAAATCCACGTCTGTATGTTCTATTAGATCCTGCTTTTCGTGACTCAGTAATAAATGTTCCGGGAATATTATCTTCTCCCATTTCATTAATAGCAACCAATGCTGCTTCACCAAGTGTGTTATTTTCCACACTCCAGTATATTTCACTTTCAGGCGCCTGATCTTGAACTTCCTGTAACATTCCACGTAGGATACGTATTTGTTCTTGTACTGGTGTTTTATTATGCATCCATTCACCAACTTGTCTCATACCAGGAAGTTCATATATCTGTATCGCAGCATTGTCACCACCTGTTCCTAAACTAGGATCAAGTCCAGCAAGATAAGTTTTTCCTTTTTGTATAGGCCTATACCAACGTACTTGTGCTGTTTTACGATATACATCTTTACTTTCCATTAGTGACAGTTTTAAACTATCAATAAGTGTTTCGTCAAACGCAATAAACTCGTTTAAGTGTTCACGGCGAAAACGTTCTTCACCAATTTTACCCTGTTCTTCATCTGCCCAGTTTTGATCTCTATCTGGGTGCTGTTTCCAATCTGCACTATAAGCCTTAAAACCGTTCTTCCCCGTTTCTTTTTCATTTCCAAATTCGTCTTGAGTTTTGTTTGCTTCTCTCCAAATTTGTGCAAATTGGTCATCGTCTTGGTTTGGTGTACTTGTAATAATACATTTACCACCTGTACTAAGTGTTGGACTAAGTGATGTCCAAAACTCTCTGGCAATAGTAGGACGAACGAATGCAAATTCGTCCAAGTATGCTAGTGAAATACTTAAACCACGTCCAGTGTTTTCAGTAGTTGCTTGTGCAATAATACGGCTACCGTTGTCAAACTCTAGCGAGCCTTTGTTATATGCTGTAACGCCAGCTCGTATAAAATTGGGCAATAGTTCATATGCAAAACGTATACGTTGCATAATTTCCTGAGCACCCGAATATTTGTGGGCAGCAATAAGTATTGTTTGGTCTGGCACAAACATTGCATACCATAACAAGTATGCAGCCGCCGCAGTTGACTTACCCATTTGTCTACTAATAAGAGCAATACTATATTTGTAATTGTGATAACTGTCTAATAATCCACGTTGAAAGTCAAACAAATCAAATTTCATACGGCCTTTAACAGGATGCTGAATCCAGCAATACTCTTCAATGAAGTATTGTGGATCCATTGTACACTTAGCAAGTTCTTGTATTTGCTCTGCTGTGTACTTTTCTCTGAGATATGGTGTTTTTGTTAATTTTGTATCTACTGACATAGTAATACTTATCTTAAAAAGAGGGACTACATTTTCCTAATGTAGCCCCCCAATGTAAACCTTAAGCCTGTAATTAAGGTGTGTTCTAACTTTTATAGCCCTGCTAGCTTTTTAAGATAATCTACATCATCATCTAGCTTGTGTGCTACGTCTTTTTTCATTGTAGTTTTGTGTGTTTTACCACCAAACTCAAACTCTGGCTTGCCGGCACGTGCTGCGGCTGCTGCTGCTTGGTTAAATGCATTTTCATCAACCGCTGCTTCGTCCATATCCATTTCGTGATGTCTACGATAGTCTGAAACAAAATCTTCAATTTGATCTACATCTAAGTAACGTGCTAGTTCGTCTAGAACTGCTTCTGCACCATGTGCATCAATTAAGTCATATAGTGGTGCCGCAGCATCTCCTACTGCTTCGTTAACTGCCGTTGCCATTTCTTTACAATCACTGCATCTACCGTGACCTTTGTAAACATCCATAATAGGTGCGCCACAGCAATTACTTACCTTGCCGTGTTCATGTTCGTCACCTGGTGAGTATGCTTCTTTTGTGTTATTCATTTCTGATTCCCCTAGTTCATCACAGCGTGACATGATTTCACGTGCTACTCTATCACGAACATCTGTATCATCTGCTTCTTCAAAATCTGTCATTTCTGCTAAGTCCATTAGCATTCGTTGTGCTGCATCAACTGCACCCATTGCATCAACAGTACCACGTTTTACCATTTCACACGCATCGTTAACAATCTCTTCGACTTCAGCATCGCCTTCTGGAGTAAACATTCCGTATTCCATATTGCTAGAATATTTTCCAGCTGCTGGGTTATAGTCTGGTGCACCAGCTTCTTGTAAATAATCTTTGAATGTTTTACTCATTGTTATAGTCCTGCTAGTTTTTTAAGATAATCAACTGATTCGTCAGCTTTCTTTTTATCTTCTGTTGACTCATTTGTTTTGCATGAGCAGTCTGCTGGACAATCACATGGGTCATTTCCACAACATCCACATGATGCTTCTACTACTTTTGTTGATTCGTAATATTCATCTGCCATTTCTTTGCCATACTTTTTAGCAAACTTAGCTTTTGTCATTGTTTCTGAATCATGAATTACTAAATCTTTCATACGACCTTCATTTGTTTTTTTCTTTTTATATGAACCATATGCTTCAGTCACATCTTCAACTGTTAAGTCAGGATAAACATCTTCGTCTACCGTAACATGATCGCCTTTTGCTTTTAAGTAACGGCGTAGACTTAGATCTACATCGCTTCCATATGTTGCCATTGGATCATCCATTACTTCTTCTTCTGGTCTTGTTGTTGCATCTTCAAAACCTGCACCATCAGCTTCTTCAACTTCTGCTGTAGGTTGAATTCTGTTTAGAAGTTCTGGGTTTACGATGCCTGCTAGTTTTACTAAGTCTCTTAAATCCATTTTATTTTACCTTATACTCTGTCGCTAATTCTGATTTCGGTAAATTCTTAACAAATTTTTCTACAAAATCGTTGCCATAGTTATCACTGTGATCTACTTTTTCAGCGTCACTATAATCTGCGTCTGCTAATACGCTTTTACCTTCTTCGCTATCATCTGATTCTTCCAAATCGTCGATACCTTCTACAAATTCACCCTCATTGTACACACGAATAGCGCCAATGTGTACACCTGTTGCGGCTGCAATTTCTTCTTGCATTACATTTGGTGTGCTTGGTAATTTAGTTGCAATTTCGATTGTAGTAACTGCACTTGGACCAATATCACCAAATCCTGCAGGGCTCTTTTGAATAATACTTGTTTTTGGAGCACTAACGCTCTCTACATTGTATCTTGCAAGATACTTTTCTAATTTGTCTAACTGCTCATCTGACATTTCAGCTACGGTGCGTAGTCTGAAGTTGTATGTTTTCTCAGATTCTGCCAAATATTGTGCTAAACTTTTCATCGCTTTTTCCTTATACAGTTATTTATCGTTTTCTTTCATTTTGTTCATGATATCATTTAGTAATGATGAGCGGTCAAATGTTTGTGCCTCTCCTTCCAAGGCATTGTCAGCATCGTTGTTATCTTGCATCTTAGCAATTTGCATTTCAACCTTCTTTTCCTCTAAATCCAGCTTACGTTTGCGCATTTGCATTTCAATCATTTTAAGTTTCTTATCCATCTTTGCTGTCTTGGCACTAATAGCATTGGTCATCATTTTACTTGCTACATCAAATATACCTGCTGCATTACGATCTTCTACATTTTGACCTAAGTCCATCAAGTCTTGAAAACTTTTCATTGCTTCTTCTGCATATTTGTCCATGTCTTTGTCTAGTGTTTCTAAATCACGTACTGCTGGCAATGCCTGATCAATTTTGTCTGCTGTGTCTAGTGTTTCTTGTAGTTTTCCTAAATCAAATCCTGTTTCTTCTTCTGTTATAGGCAAATCAACAGAATCATCTGCTGGACTCATATTAAAAACATCTTCTATTTTTTTATTCATCTTTTCTTTTTAGGCTTCTTTGGTTGATTAAAGAGTTCGTTTTCTGTTAACACTCTAAAGCCTACTCCTTGTCTTTGCGCAAATGATTTTGCGGCTTGCCATTTTGCTTCATTAATGATAGCATGTGTTTTTTGTGCTGTACTTCTAGCATTTCCTAGTATTTGTCCTGCTGGTTTGATTTCTATAAACTCTGCATGTCTTTTACGATTTTTATCTTCATAAATTATAAAAAAGTCCGGCACATAATGTGTTTGTTTGTTTTTTATCGGATGATAATAAGGTATACGATGACTTTCACTTGCCCATGCAACTACACTAGGATGAGAATCACAAAATCGCATAAATTTTAATTCCCAGCCGCTTCGATATCTTGGCGTGTGTTTGCCAATATACCTGGTTGGGTTTCTCATTTTAAATAAACCTTGTTGAAACTTAGTTGTCATTATATATGTATTTATTAGCTAGTAACAGGGTTACCGTTAGTATCTAATACTGGGTTACCATTACTATCTACTACATTACTTCTACCAACGGCCACACCAGACGTTGTTGATACTGGTGTTCGTGGAAGTTCAGGATTTTGTGCACCAACTGCTCTACCGGTAGAAGCGGGAATGTCTGGTGTTGGTGCTGTTTCAAAATTAACGTGCTCTGGTTGAATGGTTGCTGTAAACATGACTAATGAGCTATCACTATAATCTAAACGATCATGTGTCACATTAGTAATCATACAGTTTATCATATCTACTACTCTGCCTGTGCCTGCTCCACTGTCTTCAGTCACAACTGATATATTAGTGAAGAAAAATCTTGAACTTGCTGATATTGGATTTAAACCCATTGGGCTAGTAACATTTGGATTAGTAGCATTGTTAATAATGTCTGCTGGATTTAATCCTGACAATCCTTGTGAATAATAATATGATGCATAATCTGTTAATAAATTTTGAAATTGATTATCTACTGTATCGTAAAATGAAATTGTTGCAGGAGATATTTCCTGCCTAGTTGTTATAAAACGTTGATGATTATATTGGTTTAATCTTGTTACGTTATACTGATAATCCGGCAATGATACGCCTGACACCTTTTCAAATTGAAAAGATCCATTAAGTGTTGACATAAAAATTGAAAAATTATATTTTTGTCTTGGCTTTGCAGTAATTACGGAACCTGAATCGGTTCCGTAAATTTCTGCTGCTCGGTTATAAAAGCCAGTATTCGAAGATAAACCCATTATCTATTAACCTGTAGCGTTAACTGCTGTTTGATCTGGTGTGGTACCTGTTAGTGTTGCATTACCTGATGCATCATAAATTTCAGCATTGTCATACTGAATTTGTACTGTTACTTGTACTTGATCACTTGACGCATATGCCATGTCACCATATTGAATGTTTGTAATATAGCAACCGCTTAGTTCAAATGTATCTAATACACCTGGTGATGGGTTTGCACCGTCTAGTGTTTCTACTTTTGTAGTAAATTTATACCCTGCACCTGCTCTAGTAGAGCTTTGGTTTGCGTGGTCAACTTGTCTATTAAGTTGATTGTTTAATTCACGTAGTGTAACACTGTCAATATCGTCACGTAAGATAATACTTACTGGTTCCCATGTGTGTTTACCTGCCAAATAGATTCTACTATTATATGCGTCAACTGGGATTTGTTCGTGTGTTAAGCCTGGTCTACTTGTGCTAATTACATTTCTTGTTGGTGTTGCACTAAAGGCTTCTCCATCAAAAATAACTCTAAAGCGATACTGTAGCTTAGGCATAATAGTGGTAGTGTTTCCTGCATTATCTGGAACACCTAATGTTGTTAAAACCGCCATATTAATCTCCTCTTATACTAGCTTATATGTATTTATGATATTCACGTAAAAAAATAGGCGCCCTTGGGACGCCTATTAAGTATATAGTTAATTTTTATTATTAATTTGCTGATAATGTACCAGTATTAACAATTCTAATTGGAATGTAGATGAATTCTACTGACTTAGTAGGTTCAATTGCTACATCAATGTATAGTTCGTTGCGATCAATACGTGCTGGTGTATTGTTTGTTTCGTCACATACAACTGCAAAGTCTGTTACACCTCTGCGTGTTAAAATGTCTGCTAAGAAACGTTCAAATACTAGTTTTGCTCTTGCACGTGTTTGTGCATCATTTTGTTCAAACAAGAATGGACGAGCAATCTCATCAAAACGTTCACGTAAGTAAGCAACTAAACGTGCAACATTAACACGGTCCATTGCAGTAGTTGTACTTGCAAGTGTTTTCTGACCAAAAATAACTGTACCCTGTCCAACAAATGTTGTAATTGGATTCAGTTTGTTTTGATACATACTATCACGTTGACCTTGTGTAAGTGAAACTGCTTTAAATTCACCTTCACTGTTTAAGTGTCCAACTGCACTTGCATTTTGGACAACACCACGTGTTAGCCCTGCTGGTGCAAACCATGGGAAACTAATATTGTCGTTATATGCAAATGTGTAAAGAGCCATATGGCTTGGTGGAACAACAACTGTGTTACCATTAACTGGCTCAGTTGTTTGTCCTGCAGGATAGTATGCTGCACTGTATGTGTTGTTAGTAACTAGTCCATCTTCGCCGTTTTCAGTTGCACTATTTGAGTTTTGTACCCAACTAATAGCGTTTGTTGGATTTTTATTCATTGGTGTATCAATGATAATAAACGCAGTTTCTCCACGATCACTGTTTAATGTTACTAGTTCATCTGTTAGTTCTGGATAGTTAGGTGCTGCTAGTAGACTATATGTATACTGTTCATCACGTAAATCCTCACCTGCTGCTACTGCAGCCATTTTTGCTGCAATGTAAGCACGTTGTGCATAGCGTCCAAAACGTCCGCTACCATCACTATTATTACTTACAGCATTTTGCCAACCGTTTGTGCTATCATATGCACGTACTGTGTTTTTACTATTTGCCATGTCAACTAGTAAAATTCCTTGTGGATAAACTAGTGCACTTGGTGCTGTTGAAAGTGGACTTCCACCACCGTCTTTATAGTTAGCAAATACCACACCACGCTCAGTTGTTTGATCTGAGTTTGTATGTTTAACCCAGTCAGCACCATCGTGAACATAAATTTTTGGATAATCACGCTCGTTAGCTTGGTTGTAACCTGCCAGTGCTGTGTCAACCCAAATATCGCCACTACCTAGTGCAGCGCCACTTGAGTCAGTTGTTGGTGCAGTTGATGCATATTGTACATCTGCTGCCGCTACCCAAGCACCTGCAGTTTGACTATAAATGCTTAATGAATTTACAGTATTATCAAACCAAACTTGACCAGCCGCTGCGGTTGCTGTTGGTAAACTAATACCAGCAGTTGTTGTGCCGCCTAGTGGTTCTGGTTCACCAGCTGTGCTTACTTTTGTTAAATCAAGTTGATCAGATGCTTTTCCAAGTAGAATATGGCCAGTTGTTGCTGTTGCTGTTGAAAGTGCGGCTGCACTAGATGCGTCTTGTGGCACATATGTTGTAATGTCAGCGTTATCACTTCCGTTACTTACACCTTGTACAGTAACTGAAGACCAACCACTTGTAGTTGTATATAATTGAATTACTAGTTTTACACCATTGCCTGGGCTAGTTGTTTTAACCCAAACATCACCATTGCTTGGTGCATTTGGTACTGTATAATGTGGATCAAGAGTTGCCGCTGCAGTTACCCAAGCACTGCCACTTTCTTTATAATATTCAATACTATTGCTAGTTGTTGAAATAACAACATGATATCCACCACCAACAACTGCCGCACTCGGTGATGTTCCTGCTGGATCAGTAATAACTTCCACTGTTGGTATTTTATTTTCCCAAACACCACTAGTACTATTGTAAACATGAATACCATATGCACTTGCATCGGTGTCAATCCAATATGTATTATTTGTACTGTATGAGGCTGTTGGTGCTGTGGTTGTTGAATCTAAATCAGCTAAATCACAGTCTGCACGAACAATATAAGCACGTGCGCCTTGACCTAAATAGCTATATGCAGCCAAAAGACCATATTCACTTGTCTCGCTGCCTTGTACAATTGATCCACCACTTGTAGCAAATGTAGGATTACCAAAATATTGTGTTAGTTCACGTTGTGACGTTACACTAACAACAGAACCAGCATTGGCACTTTTTGTATATTTTGCAATTCCATCGCTTTCGCTACCAGTAGGATCGGTTTTATTTTCTCTTGTAGCAACTACAAGAAGTGGTACAGTACCATTACCTGCTGCGCCATATGCGCTTTCATCGGTAACACTAACCTGTACACCTGGTGATACTAAAGCCATAATGTTTCTCCTCTGGGTTATATCTTAGCTGTTAGTATTTATTAGAACAGCTATATATCATGGGGGAAACAACGGTTAACTACGTAGTTAACTAGCACTATAACTATCAATATGGCTAATAAGTGCATGTACATTAAATTCTAAATCTTCTAATGTACCATTGTTGTCAATAGTAAAATCTGACATCCATTGTTCAAGACTCATACTATGTTTACTTTCGGGAGGAAGAAAATCACTGCGGTCAACCCATACACAATAATCAAACACACCAGTGTTGCGCATTGCATGATATTCTTTTTTGTTGCGTAGTCCACAATAAATGTCGTGTTCTGCAAAAATTTCTCTACCTAGTGTTGCAGGATCTGGCACGTTATAATCGCAAATTGCTTCGTACCATTCCTGTCTGTGATTATGCCTGTCGGCGTAACATTCCTCTTCGTTAGCATAGCCATATTTGTCTTTAAGATCATTGTAAATGAACTTCTTACTACAAAACTGACTACTGGATTCAAAACTATAACCGTACTTGTCTCTGAGAATTTCACAGACAGTATCTTTGCCATGCCGACCATGGCCAATTACTAACAACTTTAATTTCATGCTTATATTATAATTGGATCTGGACCGTTTGTCAACCGATAATTATCCCTAATCCTGCTTGACCATCAACATATGTTTTTAGTTCGTCTTCAAGTTTGTCAATTGCAGCTTGAGCGTCCATACGTAACATGTCTCCATTAAGTGTTGTGCCGCCTTGTGGTCCTGCGATAGTATTAAACTTACCACGTGCTTCCGCTAGTGTTAGTTTAGCATATGCAAGTGCTAATTCTTTAATCCATGGCATGCTGTATGGATCTGTCAACAATTCTTCTTCACTTCTTTGTTTATAAACATAAAGCAAAACTGTGTCTGGTGCTTTTTGTCTACGATGTATTGTTAATGATTTGTCAACAGTATTCCAGGTAAACATTAGTTTTTCACCAAACACACGACCCAGTGTTTCACGGTGTTGTGACAATGCATCAAATGTTGCAATACCACCTGCTCTTCCACTATAATTTAGATATGTGTTTAAGTATGCTGTTTCAAAAGGTTCAATATCACCAATACTACTACTATTAAGTGTACCTGCTACACGGCGAAATACATCACGCACTTCAATAATATCGCTACTCAGTGTATAGTCAGCAACATCAATTTGCAAGTTTAAAAAGATAAAATCTTCTTCAACTGCATTTTCACTACGTTGTCTATATTTTTCAAAAGCCTTACGGATAGCCATATCATAGTGCTCTGGATCAAGCTCTACATCAACCATTTGTCCGCCAAGGCGTAGTTCTATTTCTTTGATAAGTTCGTCACGTTTTGCCATACTAATATTTATGTTTATTTGAACACTTTTAGTATGACAGTGTCCTCATTCATTCTACCGTTCATTTTAGTATCAGTAGTTTTTAGGTAACCAAACTGTGTTTTTAGTTTATGTTTTGTAACTTTTTTCCAGTTAGGCAGTACTTCGTCAGGTTTACGTACAGTTTTTTGTCTACTGTTATTTTCATCAAAGTACTGAAGTGTAGTTCCTTTAACTTGAATAGTAGCATGTTCGGCTGCATAGTAAATACCTAGTTTACGTGTTTTACAGTTAAAC
>Ga0255754_10001816_pt1 | contig 16388 bp, 13 predicted proteins | sample 101ome_22_FD_179954 | JGI IMG/M metagenome (GOLD analysis project Ga0255754, IMG submission 179954) | Coastal salt marsh microbial communities from the Groves Creek Marsh, Skidaway Island, Georgia - 101412BT metaG (version 2) | ecosystem: Environmental > Aquatic > Marine > Intertidal zone >... | reverse complement strand
TAATCTACCAATCACCATTAACAAACTTAGAATCGCTTTACTAACAGGATCTAAGAAAAAATAATTATTTGTAGGACCAAGTTCTTTTAAACCAGGACCAATGTTATTAATTGCTGATGCGACAGAACTAAGAATTGCTTCAAAAGATAGAGGAATGTTTGCTATATTAGTTGAGATACTTATAGAAAATGTCCCAAGAACAAAAATAGCTACAAATAAAATAAAAAAAGTTTGGACAGATTCTATCATTTTTTCAGGAAGAATGGATTTAGACATTCTAATTTTAAATATTGCATTTGGATAAAAAATCTTTCTTATTTCATTTCTAACAGATTTCAATAATGCAATAACACGTATAGTTTTGATGCCTCCTGCTGTAGAACCTGCCATACCTCCCAAAAACATTAATCCCAAAATAAATGATCTATAGTCAACATTCCACATTTCATAATCCAAATTTGTATATCCAGTTGTTGTGATAATCGAAAGAGCGCTAAAAAAAGCATTGTTTATAGCTTCTGAAATAGTTGAACTTAGTTGGTAGGTTTTTGGTAGAAAAATAATAGAAGTAAAAACAACTATAGAAAGGTAAAACTTGAATTCAGTACTTTTATAAAATTCTGATATTGTCCCAGTTCTTATCGATTTAAGAAGCAATGTAAACGAAGTGCCAGCTAAAAACATAAATATATTGAAAATTAAAATTGTTGATACTGGAAGACCAGTTATAGATGAGTTAAATGTACTGAACCCACCTGTTGATAGAGTTGTTAGAGCATGGTTAAATGAATCAAAAAATGACATTCCTGAAATTAATAACAATATGGTTTGAAGACTTGTTAGTGAAAAATAGACGATCCACAAAAGCCTAGCAGTATCTTGAAACCTAGGAGTTAACCTATCAGCAGAAGGTCCTGGAGATTCTGCTTTAAATAGATTAATTCCACCAGAACCCAACATAGGTAATACTGTAATTGTTAAAACAATAACTCCCATCCCACCAATCCACTGAGTTGTAGATCTCCACATCAAGAGTGATTTTTCTACAGCTTCAATATTTACTAAAATTGATGAACCTGTAGTTGTTAACCCTGAAACTGTTTCAAAAAAAATGTCAACATAACTTAGATTTATACCAGACAATATGTAAGGAATAGTCCCAAAAAAAGACATAAAAAACCAAGACAAGCCTACTGCGCCAAAACCCTGAATTGTACTTAATTGTCTATCAGGTGTTGATATTTTTTTTAATATGAATGACAGAATTAAAGTTAATAATAACAGTACAATTAGTGAGATTCCAAAATCGTTGTTTTGATAAATAAATGCAGTAATTATCGATGGAATTGTAGAGAAAGCTAAAACTGGCAACAATCCACTTGTTATGAATATAAGAACTCTAAACATTAATTTTTAGCAAAATATTTCTTCAATTTTTTCTATAGATTCAGGCAATGTAAAAACAACTAACCTATCTTTACTGGCAAATTTCCACGTACCAGAGGGTATAAATGTATTTTCTCTTCTTGTTACACCAGCAATTAAACAGTTTGCTGGAAGGTCTAAATCGTTAAGTGATTTATCAAGATATTCACACTTTTCAGAAAGAAGTATTTCTAGTGCTTCAACCTCAGAGTCTTCAAATGTTAGTGCTGATTTAACTTGATCTGATCTTACATCTTGAAGAATTGCATTAGCTGCAGTTATTCTGGTTGAAATTGTTGCTTGAATAGCTGTTTCTTTTAAAAGTTCTAAATAATCTATTTTATTTACACGAGTAATAATTTCTGGAGCTCCGAGTGCTTTTCCAACAAGCGAACAAACTATGTTCTTGGAATCATCTTTACTTAAAGCTACTAAAGCTGTGTGTTCATCCAAGCCAATATTTTCTAAATTTGTTGGATCTTTTGGATCATTATTAACAACAATTACATGAGAGTTATTTTCAGCTATTCGATTACAATCTTTTTCGTTATCATCAATCACTACTATTTCATAATCTTTATAAAGTCTCTCAGCAAGTAGCTCTGATGTTCTTGAAGCACCTACAATTATAACTTTTTTGATTTTTTCTTTTATCTCAACTCCTATTAATGAAGAAGCAGTTTGTGCATCACCTGATTTAACAATTATCTTTACATGATCACCAACCTCTAATTTAGAATCACCATTAGCAATTGAAGAAACTCCTTCTCTTACATAAGCAGTAACTAACCAATTTTCTCTTCCACCAAACTCATGAATATTTGATAACTTGTCTTTTATTAGTGGAGAGTCTTCAGTTATTACACCACCTACAGATAAAATTCTTCCATTTCCAAACTCATGAATATCATAAATTCCAGCTCTGTCGATAAGTTTTTGAATTTCATCACAGGCATTAATGGACGGATCAATAATTTGATCAATATTTAAATCATCAAATTCATTTTTAAGTGAACTATCTTGAACTCTTGCAAAAGACTTTTTTGTGCCCATGTTTTTGGCAAGGTAGCAAGATAACATATTTACATTCTCATCGTTTGTAACTGCAATTATAAGATCAGCATTTTCTGCGCCCGCTTGTGTTAACGATGAAGGGCTACCGCCGTTTCCTTTTATAACTAGTGCATCTAACGAATTTGTTAAATATTCAACTCTTTTTGGGTCTTCTTCAACTACGGTAATATCATGTTGTTCACTTGATAGCTTATTAGCTAAGAAATTACCAACTTCACCAGCTCCAATGATGATTATTTTTTTCAATACGTCCTCAATCTAAGAATAGTGACTTTTATGAAACATGGTAATATATTTATAAATGTCAGAAAATAACGATATTACAGTGCCACATAATTTTCATCTAGATGCTGTTGTAGATACTTTACTATCTCAAAAATTCACAGATATACATGTAATAGACACAAGTTATGATCAATACCATGATAATGTAATAATTTGTACAGCCACTTCTTCAGTACAAATGAAATCGACTATTAAAAAAATGAAAGAAAAACTTTTAGTAGGGGATGATTTAATTTATGAAGGAGAAAACTCTAACTGGCTACTTCTAAGCATTAAAGGTATTCTCGTTCAAATCTTTACTAAAGAGTCACGAGATTATTACAATATAGAAGATATTTATTTTGATAGTAAAATAATTTCTCGTTTTGCTTAAAGATTTAAGGGGCTGTAGCTCAGCTGGCAGAGCGCCTGCATGGCATGCAGGAGGTCAGGGGTTCAAATCCCCTCAGCTCCACATAGTATTATTTACAAACTTATCTAATTAATGCTAATTAACTAATTAGTATATTTATAAGATGAAAAATTTAAAATCTGACAAAACGACAAGTTCTGAATTTTTATTTGCTACTTCTTTATTACTTATGTTTTTTGATGCTTATGAAATAATGTCAATCCCAATTTTTTGGATTGGAAATGCACTTTATTTTTTTATTGTTATATATTTATTGATTAGAAATAAGCTTAAATTGCCAACAGTATTCTACATTTTAATGCTGATTTCTATATTGCCAACATTATTAAATATGAAATTTAATGATTTAGAGTTTGTTATTCTAAGAGTTTTTAGTTTTATAAGTTTTTTTCTTTCAGTTTTTCTATTTAGTCAAGTAAATAACGAAGAAAAAATAAATAAAATAATAAAAAATATTGTTTATTTTATTTATTTTATTTCTCTCTATATCTTTATTGCTCAAATATTTGATTTTTATGAATTACCTAGGAATCGTTCAGGCACGGGTATTTTTGGATTTGATGAACAAGTTGTTTTTTGGATATCTGAAAGCCATAGACTTTTAGGAACATTCAGAGAACCTGTCTTTTTTGTGTCGTTAGTATTTCCATGTTTTTTGTATTTAAATTACACAAATAAATTAAATTTCTTTTTCTATATAATTTCCGGTATTATTTTCGGATTAACTAAAAGTCAATTAGTTTTATTTTTGATGTTAATTTTTTTAATTTTTGAATTTATTAATAAATCTTTTAGTAAAAAACATATAATATTATTTACTGTCTTTTCAGTATTCTTCTTAATTCAATTTAGGGAGTGTGATATAAGTCCTTCCAACGCTGCATGCCCAGAAATAAACAATCAAATTTCAGCTGATAAGATAGAATCTTTAAGTAGTGAATCTTTTCAAATTAACTTGAATGTTCCAATTGAAAATGATGTAGAAAAGGAAGATACATTAGATTTTTTACAATCACAATTCTTTAATAGTTTCAATTTAGGTTTTCAAAATGCTAATTCTGAATATACAAAATTTCTTTCTAAAAATGTGTTAACAAAAACCTATTATATAAATAGAACTTTACCCGAATATTTAAAAGTTAAATATTTGTCATCTCCTATTGGAACTGGAAGGTATTCACTTACTTATGAAAATATCAATCTTCAAAATAATTTTTTATTTAATTTATTTTCTGTAGGAGTGTTATATATTGTTCTTTTATTAATGATTTTATTATTTGCTTTTTCAAAAAGTAATAAAATAGGTTTTAAAGTTTTATTGTTTTTGATTGTTATATCTCTTAGTGTTTATGAAGATTTGTTGCCTATATTTGGTTTTTTTCTTGGTTCAATGTTTAAAATTAATAAAAATGAAAATAAATAATTTTTCTGCTGGCCCATCTAAAATCCCAATTGAAGTTATTAATACCATAAAAGGAAGTATTGAGAATTTTGATAATTTAGGGTATTCAATTCTTGAAATTTCTCACAGAAGTTCTGAATTTTTAGATATTGTAAATAATTCTAAAATTTTATTTTCTCAGCTTTTAAATATTCCAAGCAATTATGAAATTGTTTTTTTACAAGGTGGTGCAACTTTTCAAAATTCATTTCTACCTCTTAATTTTCCAAATTTAAACAAAGACATAATTTTTTTGTTAACTGGTACATGGGGAAAAAAAACATATGATGATTTTAATTTATTATTTGCTAATAATTTAAATAACATTACATACAACAATCATACTTTAAAACAACTAACCGAAGAAATAAGCCTTACCAAACAGGATAAAATGTTTCTAACATCAAACGAAACAATTAATGGAATTCAATTAAGAAATTTTAACAGTTTCAATAAACAACTATATATAGATATGTCGTCAGATATCTGTTCTTATGGATTTTCTTGGGAAAATGTCGAATATGTATTTGCAGGAGCACAAAAAAATCTTGGTATACCTGGATTAACTATAATAATTTTTGATCCTAATAAATTAAATGTTCAAAACATTCCAAGTTATTTAAACCTACAAAATCATTTAGACAAAAACTCACTATTTAACACACCACCAACTTTTTCAATCTATGTATTGTATGAGATGCTTAACTGGATGAAAAATCTTGGAGGATTGGAGTATATTGAAAATTTAAACAGAGTAAAGTCTGAATCAGTATATGCATTTTTAGACAGTCATGAAGAAATAATCCAAGTTCCTGTAAATGATGAATTTAGAAGTTTATCAAATATTATTTTTAATTTTAAAAATAAAGATTACGATAAAGCATTTCTTGAATTTGCAAAGGAAAATGGATTTATTGGACTTAATGGTCATCGAAGCGTTGGCGGCATAAGGGTAAGTAATTACAACAGCATTACAAAAAATATGATTGATGACTTATTGTCCCTATTAAATGATTTTATTTTAAAAAATGATAATAAATAAAATTGAATCATTTGTTTTCAAAGATTATAAGGCAAAAGCATTTGTTGGTAAGTTAAACTTATTTGATAATAAGAGTAAAATTTTTCCTCATGAGGAGACTCAAAATGAAAATAATATAACTTACAGTATATTAAAAAATCATCCGATAATATTAGGAACTAAGATTTCAGCAAGAAATGAATCTATTGAGCTAGAGGGTAATTTAATTATTTTAGACGGTCATCATAGGTTTGAATATATTTTAAAAAATGAAGTAGATGAAGTGTTTGATGTTATTTTTGTTGACTATGAAGATATTGAAGTGAGTTCACATAAATCAATTATTAATTGTTCAATAGAAGAGCTAAATAATTTTGTGTCAATTAATTATGCTGTAAACAAAAATAAGACAAGTAATTTTTTTTATGAAATTAATGGTGAGAATTTTTATTTAAACGAAATTAAAAGTATTAGTGAGTTGTACAATTTAAAGAAAGCTTTACAGGAAAGAAATTTGATTACTCCTTTAGGTAATAATATAAATAAACAAAATTGTATTTCATTCACACCTATTCCAAAAAAGGTGATTTTTTCGAAGTCTTTATTTCCTTACAAGTCAACTTGGATCACACCTAGGTTTAATTAATGAAAATTTGTCATATAGTTAACACTCTTTCAGGTGGTGGGGCAGAAAACCATTTATTAGATTTATGTAAATTGCAAACTGCTGACGATATAAATGTTTCAATCATTGTATTAGGACCTGATTTAAAAAATTTTAAGTCATTAGAAAATGAATTTAAGAAGTTAGGTATTAATATTTACAGACTTCAGTTACCTAGATTGTTTAACCCAGTTTCAATATATAATTTTTTTAGAATATTAAATCAAACCAATTTTAAAACCGTACATTCTCACCAGCCTCGAAGCGATGTAATGGTTTATGTATATAGATTATTTCGTAGAAATAAATTCAGGTGGATAGTTTCAATACATGGTAAATACGATACTTACCTTGAAAAAAATAAATTTCTAGATTACATAAAAAAAACGTCTATGCCACTTTTAAGATTTGTATGGTCAAAGTGTGACTACATAATTTGTATTTCTGAAGAAGTTAAAAGTTGGTTAGTTCAACCAAAGTCTTTTAAGAATGTAAAAGTTATAAATTATTGGTTAAATGATGTAAATTTGAATCAAATAAATTCTTATGACGGTGTTTTAAAAGTGGGATTTCTTGGTCGTATAAATCAAAACAAAGGTATAGAAGATTTACTTAAAGTTTTAACTACTACAAAAAATTTAGAGTTTGAGTTATTTATTGGAGGTGTAGGTGACGAAAACTATATAAGTCAATTAAAGAAAAAATTCAACACAGAACAAAAACAAAATATAAAATTTTTAGGATATATAGATAATAAAATCTCTTTTTTCAAAGAATTAAATTTATTTGTATTTCCTTCATACTCTGAAGGTTTAGGACTAGTTTTATTAGAATCTATGGGTAGTTCAACTATTACCTTAGCTAGAAATGAACCACCTATGAATAGCATAATAAATACAAATGTTGGTTATTTGTTCGATGATTCTGATGGCTTGAAGAAAGAAATATTAAACATTAGCTTTGCTTACCAAAATGATTTAAATATTATTAATCAAAAGTTAAAAAAACAATATGAGTTACTTAAAACAAACTATAATTCTGGTGTTTTATATAAAGAGATATTAAAAGTATATGAACATTAAAGAATACGATTACATAAATATAGAACGTAATTGGCAAGAATTTTGGGCAAAAAACAAAACTATTTCCTGCAATGTTGAACAAACATCTAAAAAGTTTTACAACCTTTGTATGTATCCTTATCCATCTGGAGATCTTCATATGGGACATATCAGGAATTACACTATTGGAGATGTAATTACAAGATACAAATTAATGAATGGTTTTAATGTTTTATCACCAATGGGGTGGGACTCATTTGGACTACCTGCTGAAAATGCAGCAATCAAAACAGGAATTCATCCTAAAAAGTTTACAGAAGATCGTATTGTAAACATGACAAGCCAGATTAAGCGCTTAGGCTCCCTATATGATTGGGACAAAGAGTTGGCAGTACACAACACTGATTACTATAAGTGGACTCAGTATATTTTTATTAAACTATTTGAAAATGGCTTAGCCTACAAAAATGATGCTCCAGTTAATTGGTGCAATTCATGTAAAACAGTTCTTGCAAACGAACAAGTTATAGAAGGTGAATGTGATAGATGTGACACAGTTGTTGAACAGAAAAAATTAAATCAGTGGTTCTTCAAGATCTCTGAATATTCTGAAGAGCTACTTGAAGGTTTATCTGAAATTGGAGATTGGCCGGAAAATGTTAAAGCTATGCAAAAAAATTGGATTGGGAAGTCACAAGGTGCAGAATTTAGTCTAAAAATTAAAAATTTAGAAGATTCAATTAAAGTATTCACAACTAGACCCGACACCTTGTTTGGTATGACATTTGCCGTTATTTCTCCAGAACACGAGCTAATGTATAAAATTATAGAACAATCAAGCAATTCTGAAAAAATTACAAATTATGTCGACAATGCAAAGTCAAAGACTGAGTTTGAAAGAATGTCCCTTACAAAGGAAAAAACAGGTGTAGATACTGGTTTAAAAGTAATCAATCCTATAAATAACGAAGAAGTTTCACTATGGGTTGCAGATTATGTCCTAACAAATTATGGCACTGGTGCAATTATGGCTGTACCTGCACACGATGAAAGAGATTATGATTTTGCAAAAAAATATAATATTGAAATAAAGCAAGTAATTTCAGACAAAAGCCAATCTAAAAATACTGATATAGAAGCTTTTACAGATGAAGGTTATCTTATAAATTCTGGAAAGTTTGATGGATTAAAGTCTCACACTGAAGGGTCAGATGAAATAATAAATTTTTTAGTTGAAAAAAACATAGGTGAAAAGAAAACGTTGTTTCGATTAAGAGATTGGTTAATTAGTAGACAAAGGTATTGGGGATGTCCAATTCCAATTATTAATTGTTCAAACTGTGGATTAGTTCCAGAAAACATTCAATCATTACCTGTATTACTTCCTGAAATTGATGATTATAAAAATTCAGAAGAATCTCCTTTAGCTAAAAGTACAGAGTTTTTAAATACAGATTGCCCAAAATGTGGAGAAAAAGCTACAAGAGAAACAGATACAATGGATACATTTGTTGATTCATCTTGGTATTTTCTAAGATATATTGACTCTAAAAATAGTGAAAAACCATTCGATTCAGACCTTGTTAATTCTTGGCTACCTGTAGATCAGTACATTGGTGGGGTAGAGCACGCAATACTGCATTTACTGTATTCCCGATTTTTCGTTAAAGCACTTAGAGATTTAGGTTATTTAAATTTTAATGAACCTTTTACGAACTTATTTTCACAAGGAATGATTAATTTTGGTGGAACAAAAATGTCAAAATCAAAAGGAAATATAGTAGATCCAGAGGCATATTTTCAAACTCATGGGGCAGACTCATTAAGACTATATATTTTGTTTATGGCTCCTCCTAGCGATAGTGTTGAGTGGAATGATGGTGGAATAGAAGGAACAAAAAGATTTTTAAATAAATTTTGGGACAATGTATTTCGATTTTATAACCTTGAAGATAGCCACAATGACAAAGAAGAAGGGTTACTAAGGGTATTAAATCAATCTATAAAGTCAATTACAGATCACTTTTCTAATTTTGAATTCAATACAGTCGTTTCAGATTTAATGAAATTAAACAATGAAATTACAGAATATCTTAAGAATTGTAAAACTGTGTCATCATCCACTAAAAATTTAGTAATAAGTTCATTTACTAGGTTGCTCCATCCGCTTTCTCCACATATATCAGCAGAAATCTATAGTTCAATATTTGATAAAGATGTAACAAAAGAAAATTGGCCAAAATATGATGAAAGTTATTTAACTAACCCAACATTTGAACTTGTTATTCAACTGAACGGTAAAAAGAAATTTGCACTTGAAGTTTCTACAGGAATTACACAAGATGAAGCAGAAAAGATATGTAAAGATAATTTTGATCTCGTAGCTGATGAATATTCCAAAATAATTTTTATCAAAGACAAAATTATTAATTTTGTTGCATAATGATTGCTATTGTTACAGAAAAATTAATAAATAATCTAGATTTAATACCTTTTGACACTTCTAATACTGAAAAAATTACTATTGAAGAACTAAATAAAAATACAGTACAATTATTTGAAAATACAACACAACAGTTCATTTACGATGAATTTTTTACAATTTCTAAAATTAAAAATTTGAACATAGTATCCAAAAAAAATTTAATAATACAAATTAAGAAAAATAATCTTTCTAAATTAAATGAATTAAATGAAGAAGTAGATGTAATTTATCCTTTAGAAGCTGAAAAATCTTTATATCCATGGGATTTAACCAAAGTTTTGTACAATAAAAATTTAAAAATAACCGATATGCTAATAAATGAATTTTCTGGTGAATTGAAAAAATTTCAATTTTTTTTATTTTATTTTCAAAAAGAAATTTTAAGAATAAAACTCCTGAAAGAATTTGATAATACCGAGACCTCGTTAATTCTTAATGAAAAGGAAGACTTTAAGTACAAAGATGCTTCTGGTAAAGTAACAAAATTATCATTAGAGCAAATTGATCATGTCCTTTTGATGATTTTCAAAATAGAAAAAATGTTAAACAAATATCCATATGAACCTGAAAAAGCAAAAAGATTCTTTATCTCTTGTAAAAGAATATTACAGTTTTGAAATTTTAGATTTATTTCTATCTCTAAAGTTTTTAGTAATAATTCCTTTAGAGTGTGCAATGTCTAAAGTTTTCATTGCAATTTCTTTATTTTCAACTTTTTCATTTTCGACAGACTTAAGTACACCTTTAAGCTGAGTCTTAATTGACTTGTTTCTAATGTTTCTTTTTTTGTCTTGTCGTATTCTCTTTTTTTGTGATTTAATATTAGCCATGTAAAACCTTTCGGTATATAAGATATTAACTTAAAAGAGATGTTAGATAATAAAAATATAAGAAATATTTCAATTATTGCCCATGTAGATCATGGTAAATCAACATTAGCTGATAGATTAATTGAAATAGCTGGATTAATTGAACCTGGTAAACATAACGACCAAATCCTAGACAGTATGGACTTGGAGCGTGAAAAAGGAATTACAATTAAATCTCAGCCAATCAGACTAAAATTTGATGATTTAATAATAAATCTAATTGACACACCAGGACACGTAGATTTTTCATATGAAGTCTCACGAGCACTAATTGCATGCGACGGTGCTATATTACTTGTAGATGCTACTCAAGGAATTCAAGCACAAACATTTGCACATTCATATGCTGCAATTGAAGCTGGATTAGATATCATACCAGTTTTAAATAAAATAGATTCTATTGATGCTGAAGTTAAATCAGTAAAAAAACAGATTTTTAACCTAATAGGGTCTAAAGAAGAAGAGATTTTTGAAATCTCTGCCAAAGATGGAATAGGAGTAGAGAACCTTTTAGATAATATTCCATCTTTAATTTCACCACCGGTTTCTAAAGCTGATAAAACCAATGCACTTATTTTTGATTCATTTTTTGATTCATATAGAGGTGTTGTTGCGTCAGTCAGGGTTTTTGGAAATAATATTGAATCTAATCAAAAATTAAAGTTAGTAAATTCAAAATATGAATTCGAACCAACTGAAATTGGTTATTTTGATCTTGGATTTAACAAAACAGATGTTTTAAACGTTGGAGAGGTCGGTTATATTATTACAGGAGCTAAAGATCTTTCTCAAATAAGAGTAGGCGATACTTTGGTTGAAGCAGCTGATGAAAATCCTATTATTGTATCTGGCTATAAAGAACCTCAACCAACAGTTTTTTCAAGTATTTTTCCAGCTGACTCAGATGATTATGCAAAATTAAGAGACTCACTAGATAAATATGTGTTAAATGATGCAAGTTTTTTTTACGAACCAGAAACCTCGTCCGCTTTTGGCTTTGGTTTCCGCTGTGGCTTTCTAGGCTTACTTCATTTAGAAATAGTAGTAGAAAGACTAGAGAGAGAGTTCGGACTGTCCCTAATTGTCACGCCACCTTCTGTTGAATTTCAATTAATAAGAAATAATGGCGAAAAAATTTTAATTCGAAATCCAAATGAATTAGAAAAATACACTGACATTAAGTCCATTCAAGAAAAATATTGTGAAGTTAATCTTCTTTTTCCAAAGGAATATTTAGGTTCAATTATGCAGTTATTGAATGAAAAAAGAGCAATTCAAAATAGCATGGAATACTTGAGCACAACAATGGTAAAGATCAGCTATAAGCTTCCTTTATTAGAATTAGTTTCAGGTTTTTATGATCAACTTAAATCTATATCTCAAGGTTTTGCAACATTAGATTACTCTATTTTAGAATTCGAAACTGGGAATTTAGTGAAGCTTGATATTTTAGTCAACGGACAAATAGTGGATTCGTTTAGTTCTATCTTATCTAAAGAAAATGCTGAATACATTGGTAGAGCGAGAGTTAAAAAATTATCAGAGTTAATTCCTAGACAGCAATTTGACATTCCTATACAAGCTGCAATTGGTTCAAGAATTATTGCTAGAGAAACCATCAAGGCCCTTCGCAAAGACGTGACAGCAAAACTTTATGGCGGCGATGTTACTAGAAAAAGGAAACTTTTAGAGAAACAAAAAGAAGGTAAAAAAAAGATGAGGCAAATTGGTAAGGTAAATGTTCCTAAAGAGGCCTTTAGAGAATTTCTTAAGCAATAATGTTTATTCCAACAATCTTTAATCCTGACATACATGAAAGTGATGAGCTAGTTGAAATTGGCGATGAAAAATTTCATCATATTAAAAAAGTTTTAAGAAAAGAAAATGGTTCTGAATTAAAAGTTACAAATGGACAAGGTTTAATTTTGCAGGGTAAATTGCATAATAGAAATGTAGAAATTAGCTCTAAAAATATATCTAACAGAACACTTAGCTACTCTATTTTTTTACCCCACTTAAGAGAAAGAAATAGGTTTAGATTTATGCTTGAGAAGCTTACAGAATTAAATTCCCATTACATATTCATTGGTTTAACTGAAAATTCCCAGAAAACAAATATAAAAGAAAACAATATATTTTCTTGGCTTGTATCAGCAATAGAGCAATCGGGAACACCTTTTATTCCTGAAATAGAGTTTGTTCCTAGGTTAGATTTTGATAAATTTACAAATGGTCTTGATATTTCAGGCAAAACACTTTTAAAAAATAAAAAAGAACTTAAGAACATAGCAATAGGACCAGAAGGTGGATGGTCTAAGTCAGAGTTAGCCAACTTTAAATCATTATTAAGATTAACCGACAATTCTTTAAGAACCGAAACGGCAGCTATCACAGCAGCTTCTTTAATGTTGTAAACTAAACTATATGGAACAATCTATTTTTGAAAAAATATTAGTTGGTGAAATAAGATCTGAGATAATTTACGAGGATGACTTTGTATTTGCGATTAATGACATTAACCCTGTAGCAAGAATACATATATTGATTATACCAAAGAAAAGAATTGATACATTAAATCAGATGAATGAAGAAGATACAACATTATTAGGTCGTATGGTATTAGTAGCAAAAAATTTAGCTAAAGAACAAAAAATTGACGATACAGGATATAGAATTTTGTTGAATACAAATTCTGATGCAGGACAAACTATATATCACATTCATTTGCATTTAATTGGTGGGGAAGAACTAAAGGGAATTTAGTGTTAAAAGAAAAAGAAATACCTTTAGGAACGGAACTAGTAAATATATTTGGGGTAAATGATAAAAATTTAAATTTTTTAAAATCTCAGTTTCCAAATTCAAAAATAAATCTTAGAGGTAACATTGTTTACCTAGAGGGTTCAATAGAAGACATACAGAATGCAACTAGTATTATTGATGAGCTGCTCATCATGAGTTCACAAAATAAAAAAATTGATGTTGAGGATTTAGAACTTATGTTAAATTTTCAAACTAATAAAGAATCATTAGATCAAAAAAATAATTATATAAATGTTTATCAAGACAAAATCATTAAATTAAAAAACTTAAGTCAGTTTAAATATATAGATAACATCAACAAATCAGTTGTTACATTTGGTATAGGTCCTGCTGGAACAGGAAAAACTTTTTTAGCTGTAGCTAGTGCTGTTAAGCTATACGACGAAGAAAAAGTAAAAAAAATTGTGCTCACAAGACCTGCTGTAGAAGCAGGAGAAAGATTGGGCTACCTTCCTGGTGATTTATCTCAAAAGATTGACCCATACCTTGTTCCACTTTTTGATTCACTAGAATATTTTTTTGGTAATGAAAATTTACAATACTTAATTGAAAAAAGAGTTATTGAGATTGTCCCGCTAGCGTACATGAGAGGTCGTACTTTAAGTAATGCTTGCATTATCCTAGATGAAGCTCAAAATGCAACTGTTAGTCAAATTAAAATGTTTCTTACGAGAATTGGAGATGAATCTAAAATCATAATAACTGGAGACGAATCGCAAGTTGATTTGCAAAATAAAGAATTTTCAGGTCTCAAAAAAGTTAGGAAAAGTTTATCAAATATTGAAGAAATTTCTATTTCTCTTTTCGAAAATAAAGATATTGTAAGAAATAAGATAGTCTCTAAAATATTAGAGGTATTTCCAGAAAAATGAACAATTTATATATTCAGCATATTAGGAAAATATTTTACCTAATTGTATTTGCAGCAAGTGTTTGGTTTGTATCATTTACTATTTTTCCTGAAAATCAGATAGTAAAAATAGAAATTGGTGATAGATCACCAGCAAATTTTTCAGCTCCTAGATATTTAACTGTGGTAGACGAACAAGCTACAAATGATCTTAAGGATGAAGCAGCAGCTTCGGTTCCACCTGTTTATACAATTGATACTTCAATTAATATAGGTGTAATAGACGGAATAACAGAGATGTTTTTGACAGTTATTAAATCAAGAACAGAAGAAAAGTTAGTTACTTCTGAATCAAACAATCCAGAAGAAAATACTACTTCTGTCGAAGTCATTAATCTTTCTAAGATTGATCAAATTAATAAAGTGAGTTCATCAGTATTGTTTTCTACTACTTCTACATCATCAATTGAAGTGTTGGTAGAAATTTCTAGTTTAGATTTTAAAAACTCAACTAATTTTTTGACTCAAATTGAGTTCGAATCAAAAAGTAAAGCTAATGAATTTCTTTCAAATGGTGTTAATAGTGAAAACTTAAATCAAATAAGACAGTCTATAGTTTCTAATCCTCCTCCTTTAAATTTATCTAGTGAGTTGTATGCATTAATACCAGAAGCAAGAATCAGATCCTTAGTAGCCGAAATAATAGCTGAGAATTTAATTGCAAATCAAAAACTTGAAGAGGAATTGTGGTCTGAACAAAGAGAAAAAGCTTCTGAGAGCATTAATCCAGTAATAGTACAGTTTTTTAAAGATGAAAGTATTGTTAGTGAAGGTCAGATTATTACTCCAGTAATATTTGATGCACTTAATGAATTTGGGTACTTATCAGGCGAATCAAGAACAGTACAAACTTCAGCTATACCTATAATTTTTTCAGTCTTTTTAGTTTTATATGTATTGCTTTGGAGGTTAAGAGACTCTATTTGGAGAAATGATAACGAACTATTGTTAATGCTAACTTTGATATTAATATCATCACTTTTCTTAAGGGGAGTCTCTTTTTATTCTCAAAATTCAAATTTAGATTTTATTCAGTATGCTTTACCAGTTTCGTTTGTTGGGATAATTTCAGTTACTTTATTAAATCTCAGAGCAACATTAATTTTATCTTTAAGCAGTTCTCTTTTAGCTTTAGCTGGAGGAGGTAATATTGGATTAGTCGCACTTGGTGCTCTTGGGACAATAATACCAGCAATATTCCTTTCTGAAGATTCAGACAGGAACCAACTTAGAAGTAGAATTCTATACATTTCATTCACTCAACCACTCTTAGCTTTTGGTGTTTACTTCTTTTTAAGAGAGGATGAAAATTTAACTCAGATTTTAATAATATCGTTCCTTAGTGCTTTGTTTGCTAATTTAGCCGCACTTTCTTTTATAACGTACGTGGAAAATATTTTTAAGTTAGCATCTAGTTTCAAATTATCTGAATTAGCCGATAGGAATCATCCTGCTTTAAGGTACCTTGAAGAAAATGCACTTGGTACTTTTAATCACTCCCTTGTTGTAGGAACTTTAGCTGATAGAGCCGCAAATCAAATTGGAGCAAGTAGTCAGCTTGCCCGTGCTATGGCTTATTACCACGATCTTGGTAAAACAATAAATCCAACAATGTTTGTTGAAAATCAAATTGGATATGCAAATCCACATGACAGTCTTTTACCTACAGATTCTGTTCAAATTATTCAAAGTCATGTAGTAGAAGGTGTAAAGCTTGCTAAAAAATTTAAAATTCCAGAAATAGTATATCAAGGAATTAGGGAACATCATGGTGATTCAGTAATTAGATATTTTTATGAAAAAGAAAAAAAACTTAATCCTTTTGTGGTTAAACAAGACTTTAGACATTTAGGTGAAAAACCATCTTCAAAAGAGTCAGCTATTTTGATGTTTGCAGATTCACTAGAAGCAGCATGTA
>Ga0255754_10001800_pt1 | contig 16459 bp, 18 predicted proteins | sample 101ome_22_FD_179954 | JGI IMG/M metagenome (GOLD analysis project Ga0255754, IMG submission 179954) | Coastal salt marsh microbial communities from the Groves Creek Marsh, Skidaway Island, Georgia - 101412BT metaG (version 2) | ecosystem: Environmental > Aquatic > Marine > Intertidal zone >... | reverse complement strand
CGCTCAATTAAAGAAGAGTTCAATATTAAAAACAATTTGACTGGAAGAGCTATATTTAATGGTTATATGATTCAGCATGCTCAGCAAGGTATTGTAAACAAAGAAGTCTTCGATGGAGTCTACAAAGCAGAAGAGATTGTTACTATGGCTCAAGAACAAGAACATCTTTCGCATACAAGTGAAGATTCTATTACTCAAAAAGTTGCTTATATTAAAGAGAATATTCGTTTTGAAGATCTTGAAACTCTGCTTGAATCATTACCAAAAAATATTTACAGAGTCAAAGGTGTTGTAAAACTTATCGACGTTGAAAAACCGTTATTTATCAACTACTCATTCGGTGATGGAACATATCAAGAGCTTGATCAGGAACATGAAAAATCAGTACTTGTATTTATCGGTTCATCTATAGATAAAGATATAAAAAGCTTAGATAAACTCTTTGAATTTTTGATGATTCCGCAATTTAGTGTACATAAATAAAGTCCTAAAATTTATTGTGATACATTTTGTAACATCTTCTTATAAAATGTAAATATAAAGTAACCGTAACGAAAACTATATATACTTATTTCTAAAAAAATTCCTCAAAGCTGTATCAAACTGTAAATTTGCATTCCAAAATATAGATATTTAATTTTCTATGTTTTATTTAGTTTTTTAGTTCTGAAGTGATCTAATCATCACTTAAATAAACAAAATAAAAAACCTCTAAAAAGCCCTATTTAAGGCAAAAAACCTCTTTTTAGATTCAATCTCTTTAATGAAAGTTTTCATGCCATTTAATGAGTAAAAAATACTTACAAAAATAGAAGCTTCAAATTGTAACACTATAGATCATTTGAAGTAATATTTTGTATTAAACCTGAAGATCTCAGATTAGTTACAATTTAATATGATATATTACGGCATATCTGCGTAATTTGTTTATGAAACTTTTTCGCACATAAATGTAAGGAGTAAACTATGTTAAAAAAAGTAACAGTAGGTCCAGCTGGGTATATGCCACAGTCTGCACCATCCATGGGAGTTGAGCTTTCTCCAGAAGGTCAAGCACTTCTTTATGGAAATGTTGTTTCTGTTGAAGAAGCAATGAGAGATGCTGCAAAAGCATTACTCACAGAAGATAACCCGACTATTTTCCCTGGACCTCAAGTTCTGTGGGACTGGAAAGATGATGTTAAGGAAAAAGCTGCAGCGATTTTAGAATTAGCAGCAGAGATCCCTAACTGTAAAATTATTCCAATGCCTGATTACAGACCTAAGTATCCAAAAATTGATGTGAAAGCGGAAATTAATCCAAATCACCCAAATCTTACAATCTTAGATAACAAGATCAAAGCTTGTATTTTTGTTGGTGTACACTGTCATTACGCAAATCTTTCTCTTAGAATGATTCGTGCTGGTGCTGAGTGTTATACTATTGCACTGTGTGCTTATATGGGTCACGAAGAAGCAATGGCATCAATTAGAGATACTCACGCTAGTGAAATATTGAAATTCAAAGAGATCTTAATCGAAGAAAGAAATAAATTAGGTATTGAGTGGACACCAACAATGCCACCAAGAAACCCTTCTTTACAAGACGAAGAATATACTACATTGTCTCCTGCTGATTATGGTGAGTACAGAAGTCTCATCATGTCTAGAAAAGGTGAACACGTAGCAGACGTAGAATAAGGAGAGAAATAGATGAGTCCAAATACTAGACCAACACCAGTAAAAGAATATGTAGATGCTGCGTATCTACTAAAAGAAGCTCCAAGAGAGAAAAAATTCATCACAGGTGCTCAAGCGATGGCTGAAGCTGTTAAAAGAGCTAACGTTGATATGGCTATTGCATATCCTATTACACCACAATCAGAGGTTATGCACCTTGTTGGTGATATCTATGCACAAGGTCACATCAAAGAGTATTATAGAGCTGAAGAAGAGCTTGGAACAATGTCTGCAATCGCAGGTGCTGCTCGTGCAGGTGTACGTTTATTTACAGCTACTTCAGGTCCAGGTTTACTTAGAGGTTTAGAGGCTATCGTTTCTTGGCCAGGACACCGTGTTCCTGCTGTTCTTGGTATTCTTACTCGTGTTATTAATGCACCACTTTCAATTCAACCTGATAATGTTGAAATGGCTTATGTAATGCATTCAGGTATGGTTGTATTACACGCTGAAAACCAACAAGATACTTTTGATATGACTCTTGCATCATTTGCTATCACTGAAAAAGTTGATGTATATATTCCTGTTGCAGTAGCTACAGAAGGTTTCTTCGTAACGCATGCAAAAGGTTATGTTGAAATGACTGATGAGAAGTTAGCTCTTAACGATTTTGATTCTGTTGCAGCTCCAGTTCCAGCTATGGATAATGAAACTCCACCAGCTAGAATCCAAAGAGATGCTCCTGTTCAAAAATCTAACTTCATGTCTTACTTAATTCACTCAGTGTGGCAACAAGAGATTTGGGATTCAAATAGACGTGCTATGAAGTACATCTATGAGTATCTTGGTGGACCAATCGAAGTAATTAATCCAGACGCTGATGTATTTGTACTTGCATCTGGTTGTGCTGCTGCACAAGCTCGTGAAGCACAAAGATACGCTGCTGATGAAGGTTTAAATGTAGGTCTTGTTAAAGTAAGAGCTATTAGACCATTCCCAGAAAAAGAGATCAATGAAGCAGTGAAAAACTCTAAAGCTATTATTGTTCCTGAGCACAACTACATTGGTTGGTTAGCTAAAGAAGTTAGAGCAGCTATCCCAGATGGTGGTAAAGTTGTTAACGGACCAAGAGTATACGGTGGTATGACATTACCAGTTGAACTTATCATGGTTGAAATATATGATGCTCTCGGTATTGAGCACAATATTAAATTATAAGAAGGAGATACAATGAGTATAAAATATATGACTCCGGCAGAGCAGTTTAAACAATATTTGCCAAAAGATTATGTGGAACTAGTTGATTATGGTCCATTTGGAAAAACTCAAGCTGAAGCTGGCCCAGGAAATATGGGTCAATTCAAAGAGTTAATTGAAGAGCACCCAATGTGTTCTGGTTGTTGGATGGCATATTTCATTCGTGTAATCTTTGCTTCATTACCACAACCAGAAGAAACTGTAACACTTGGTACTGCAGGTTGTGGTCGTCTTGCGATCTCTCAAGCAGCAGTTCCATTTATCTATGGTAACTATGGTGATCAAAATGCTATGGCTTCAGGTCTAACTCGTGCATTTAGATTACGTTTCCCAGAGAAACATAAAGATGTTATTACTATTGCTGGTGACGGTGGTACAATGGATATCGGTTTCTCTATGACTATGCACTCATGGATTCGTGGTGAAAAATTCACTACTATCATGCTTGATAATGAAGTATATGGAAACACTGGTGGTCAAGAGTCTGGTATGAGTCCTAAAGGTGCTATTCTTAAAATGGCTCCATTAGGTAAAAAAGGTGAAAAAATGCCTGCAACTTCATTAGCGCAAGCTGCTGGTTGTGTGTACACTGTAAGATTATCTCCGACAAACATCAAAAAAGCTGCTCAAGTAATTAGAAGAGCTATTTTTGTTGCACGTGAAGTTGGACCTACATTTGTTCACGCTTATACTTCATGTAATATTGAGTACTCGATTCCTACTGAGGAAGTATTCAAAGATGCTAAAGAGAAAGAAAAAACTAGATTTACTTTCGAAGAGTTCATGACTGACGAAGCAAGAGAAGTAATCGAGCGTGTTGAAGCTGAAGAAAAAGCGGCTAAAAAAGCTGCAAAAGCAAAGGTGGTAAGTTAATATGGCTGAGAAAAAAAGATATAACATCCGTATCTCTGGATTAGGTGGACAAGGTGTTGTAACAACTGCACACATCCTTGGAGCAACTATGGATAATGCAGGTAACTATGCGTCTCTCGTACCATTCTTTGGTTCTGAAAAACGTATGGCACCAGTTGAAGCATATGTACGTGCTTCAACAGAGCCTATCTACGAAGTTGGTGAAGTTGTTTATCCAGATATTATTTTGATCTACCATTCACAAGTTATTACTCATGGTAAATCATATACAATGCCTTTTTATACAGGTTTAAAACCAGATAGTTTAATTGTTATCAATACTGATAGAGAAGTTCTTGACGAAGAAGATAAAAAAGTACTTTCTGAGTTAAATGCTAAAGTTGTTCAATTTGATGCTACTGCACTTGCAATGAAAATTGCTGGTACTGAACTTGCAACAAATATGGCAATGATGGGTATGCTTCTTGGACTTACAAAACTTGTAAATGAAGATCATATTGAAGCTGCTGTTAAAGAGAGATTCTTAGGTACTTCATTCGTTGCTTCTGGTGGTACAGCTGCTCTTGACTCTGCTATTGAGAAAAAATTCAAGAAAAAAGAACAGTTACTAGCTAAAAATATGGAAGTTATCAACAAAACTTTCGAAATGGCTGACCAAGTTGATATGACTACTGATGATTTAGTAGTTCAGTTTAGCATATAAAAGGAAGGAATTAGAATGTATTATGTAGCAAAAGTAAATTCAGACATGTGTTCTGAGCACAAATGTAATATGTGTACACTATATTGTCCAGAAGCTAACACGCTAATGTTCGATAAAGATAACAATACATCTTGGGTAGATGAAGATAGATGTAAAGGTTGTGCACTTTGTGTATACGTATGTACTGATCTACTTGATAGAAATTGTATCTCTATGGAGATGGCTCAACCAAACGAAGGCTAAGCATTTAGCTTAGCTGAGCCCCTGTTTCTCTTTACGAGAAATTTATAAACTTACTCTCTAAAAAACTAATCTTTTAGATATTTTTCAATTACCTGATTAAACTTTACTCTGTCCATTTGAGCCAAGACTTCATACCTAGGATAAACTGCAGACAAAACGTTAGCTGTATCAACACATTTTATTTCACCTAAATGTATATCTAATTTTTGTATATTTTCAGTCCATAGACATCGTTTTGCAAAATCAATTTTTTCATCTTTGTTCCAATGAGCAAATGTCATAAATCTAGTTATACCAGCTTCGGAGAGACTAAAAAAAGTGATTAATAAAATAGCGTAGCGTTTCATTTTCTAATCCTATGTTTCATAACTTTCAATGCCATCAATTTTGGACATACTAAGAGAATATTTTAAAATGAAAAGATAAATAAATATTAAATGATACAAATACCTATATAATAATTTTTATTTATACTTAAAGAATTGAACGAATCATAATTGCATAATGAAGAATATAAAGGTTTGCAAAAAATATGAATAATGATGAGCCCCTAGAAAGGATGTTTTCAAAGTATGATCTTTGTTTATTATTTGTTTTCATTGCGATATAAAAATGGACAAATGTAGCAATTATAACAAATAAAACTGCCCAAAGTTTAATTCCAAGATAGTAAACAACATCACTCTTATCTCCTTGAATTAATAGATCTAAAAGTCCATTATTATTGCTCATAATAATCCCCGTACTAAGCAACAAAATAAGTGCAATAAATTGATAATAACCAAATATGGGCCCAACGTGAGGATACACTGAATCTTGCTTTTTCTTATCTTTTAGGGTTATGCCCAAAACAAACATAAAAATTGCTCCACCTATCCAAGCAATAGCTGCAAAGAGATGAAAGTGCATGAGTGAATTTTCCAAAAATTCCCTTTTAATATTTTTAGTTTTTTGTTGGTTGATTTATCATTTGAAGAAAGACTTCTCTCCAGATACCTGCGGCACATAACACTCAAAGGTGTGCTGCTGTATTCCTACCCTGACACATTGTCTTTTAGCACCATTGCACAGGTCTAAAGAGAAGCGACGAAATTATAACTAAAAAAAGTCATATAACAAAATATTTCTTTATTGAGGAATAGTCGCTATAGCCTTTTTTATTGCATCTAGATAAGCAGTGTAATTAAAGTCAGCATTTGAGTCTTGACCTGCAAACTCCATCTCTCTTGCCATCTCATAAATTTCATTAAATTTTAAATTTCCTGCGCTACCTTTAATTGAGTGTGCTTTTAATTTTATAGTTGGAAAATCTTGTGCACCTATTGCACTTTCCAAATCTGAAAGTATTGGCCCAGATTCATCTATGAAGCTAGCAATTAGCATTGGCATATGTTTAGGTTTCAAACCTATAGCAGCAGCCATCTCCTCAAAATTCATTTCAGCATAATTTGCATCGACAATTGCCATTTGTATTCCTAAATTTTTTTTTATATTAACATATTGTAAATATAATAGCAAATTACAATAGGATAAATTAAAGATGTTATACATAATTGTTGCATTAAAAGCAGAAGCACAAGCATTTGTAGATAAATTTTCACTCAATAAGTTTTCTCTAAATAAGTTTACTTGTTTTCAAAATGAAAATATAACTCTTATAGTGAGTGGCATTGGTATAAATAACGCAATGCATGCTACACAAACACTTATCAACTACTATGATATTTCTGATGAGGATACTTACCTTAATCTAGGTATTTGTGGGGCTTGTAAAGATTTTTCTATTGGTGAAATTATTGATATTGGTTCAATTGAATATCAAAAAAGGATCTATACTCTTCAAAGTGATTCTTCTCATATGATTACATGTGTAGATCACGAAATTAATCACAATGAATACAAAATTGTTGATATGGAATCGTTTGGATTTTATGAAGCAGTCAGTCATTCACCAGCGATTAAAAAACATAAAATTATAAAAGTTGTTTCAGATCACTTTGAACCAGATATAATTACAAAAGAGTATACAAAATCTCTTATTTTTAATACAATCAGTATAGTAAAAAAACTCATATCCTAAAGGTTGCTTTTGATAAAGTTTGTCATCATATTATTTTTCACTTTTTCAAATACTCTTCTTGCAAATTTACAAGAAGAAGATCTCAAAAAAATGATTGGTCAAATGATTATTATTGGTTTTGAAGATGAATATATATATAACAATTCGCAAATTATTCGTGATATAAATAGGTACAATCTTGGTGGAGTTATTTTGTTTGATAAATTCTATAACAATCGAACTCAGACAAAAAACATATCTTCACCAAAACAACTTCAAACACTCACATCAAATTTACAGACATTTACAAATCATCATATTATTATTTCAATAGATCAAGAGGGAGGAAAAGTCGCACGACTAAAGCCCGCATATGGATTTGAAAAATTTCCTTCTGCAAAAGATGTAAGTATACTCAAAAGAGAATATGCGCAAGATATCTATTCATCAATGGCTAAGATGATTTCAAAGAATGGAATTAATTGTAATTTTGCCCCTGTAGTTGATCTTTCTATTAATCCTGATAACAATGTTATTGTAGGGCTGAATCGCTCTTTTGGTTCAAATCCTATAAAAGTTACACAATATGCTGAAATTCTAATAGAAGCACAAAAGAGTTTTGGGATCATCTCTGTGTTGAAACATTTCCCAGGACATGGCTCATCTTTGGCTGACTCTCATTTAGGTTTTGTAGACATTAGCGATACATGGAGTAGTACTGAATTAGAACCTTACCAAAATCTTATCAATGAAAATAAGATAGATATGATCATGACTGCTCATGTTTTCAACAAGAAACTTGATCCAAAATATCCAGCCACACTCTCACACAATGTAAACACAAAGCTTTTACGTAAAAAAATGACCTACAACGGAGTGATCATAAGTGATGATCTGCAAATGAAAGCGATTTCTAAACACTATACCCTCAAAGAAACCGTTACATTAGCTATTAATGCAGGGGTAGATATTTTATTGTTTGGAAATCAACTAGCAAATCAAAATATTAAGGAACTTATTGAAACGATTTACTCTCAAGTTCAAAGTAACAAGATCCCACTCTCTAGAATTCTAGAATCTAACAAAAGAATAAAAAAACTGTATGAATAGTACTTTTTCCATACTTGACTGGCTCGTTTTTGGGGGTTATTTTATTGTCTTAGCACTCAGTTCTTATATATTTTCACAAACAAAAATTGCCTCAACACGGGATTATTTTGTAGGATCAAACTCTATGCCAATGTTTGCTGTAGCTATGTCAGTTTTAGCTACAAGTCAATCTGCTGCTACTTTTTTAGGTGCACCAGAATACTCTTATAAACATGACTTCACATTTTTAGGTTTTTATTTTTCAGCTCTTCTTGCAGTTACATTTGTTGCATATATACTTGTACCAAAATTTTATGAAATGAAAGCGATTACAGTCTATGAACTCTTAGAAATACGTTTTGGATCAAATGCAAAAAAACAAGCCGGAATGATGTTTTTAGTAGGACGTGTCCTAGCAAGTGGAGCACGTCTTTACATTGGTTCGCTTGCTATATCTATGATACTCTTTGGAGATATAGCATTTGAGCACATCTTGTATTCCATCATAACATTAGTTCTTGGAGCATTGGCATACACTTACTTTGGTGGTGTAAAATCTGTCATCTTGAGCGACATTATTCAAGCAGTTACTTACATAAGTGCCGGCGTGGCAGTTTTAATTTTTTTATACTATTCTCTTGAAAATGTAGATATCATGAATGTGCTTTATGAAAACAAAAAACTTACAATTTTTGATTTCTCTGTTGATGGAAAGTTTAGTGTGATTGGGCTTTTGAGTGGATGGCTTCTTTTAAATATTGCTGCTTTTGGACTTGATCAAGATATGACACAAAGAGTGCTAAGCTGTAAAGATAAAAATGAAGCTGCGAAATCTTTGATCGTATCAATTCTTATCACAATCCCTGTAGTCATAGTATTTATGCTGATTGGCGCTTTGCTTTTTGTTTTTTATCAAGATATTCAAGTTACACAAAACTTTTCTGGTGAGAATATCACTATATTTATGCACTATATTCTCAACGAAATGCCAGAAGGTCTACGTGGACTTGTAACAGTAGGTGCTATTGCCGCAGCACTTTCAAGTACTAATTCTGTTCTTGGAGCGATGGCTTCTGTAGCAATTGAGGATCTTTATAAGCCGTATAAACTTTCCAAGTCTAATCCTAATGAAGTACATTTTATAAGAGCTTCAAGATTTGCAGTAATTTTATTTGCAACTCTTTTATCTTTAATGGCAATAGTAAGCTATTTTTGGCAACGCTATTCCGATCTTTCTTTGATTAGTTTTGCACTTGGAGTTATGGCATTTGCTTATACAGGACTTTTAGGTGTTTATTTCGCAACCATATTTACAAAAAGAGGGACACAGAAGCTAGTTCCATTTGCACTTTTAGGTGGCTTTTTTACTGTTTTAGCTCTTCAGCCATATATTTTTGGGATCTCCATAGGTTTTGCATGGCAAATTGTCATAGGAACTCTAATATCGTTTCTTATTATGATGCTCTCAAAAGATATTAATCCAAATCAGATACAATAAATATTTCATATTGACATGTTTTTTAATTTCAAATTTTTTTTCATATACACTTTTACAATACAACAATTTTAAATTTTAAAAGGTACAGATATAAAAACGCTACGTTACATAGATCTTTTCTCAGGTGCAGGTGGATTTTCACTCGGTTTTGATAGGGCTGGGTTTGAAAACATCTTTTCAGTCGATATTCAAAAAGATTTTTGCCAAACCTATAAAGCAAATTTTCCAAAGCACACTCTCATAGAAAAAGATATTACACAACTAAGTAATGAAAAAATCTTAGAACTTATCTCAGGTACAGATGTAGATGTTGTGATAGGTGGACCACCATGTCAAGGCTTTTCTATCGCAGGAAACATTGGAAGAAAGTTTATTGATGATCCTAGAAATAGGCTTTTTCAAGAGTTTGTTCGGGTGGTAAAAGTCACAAAACCAATATACTTTGTTATGGAAAACGTTGCAAGACTTTACAGCCATAACAAAAATGAAACACGTCAAGAGATAATTGAAGCATTTGAAAAACTAGGATACAAAGTTGCTTGTCAGATTCTCAACTCTGCCGACTATGGTGTGCCACAAGTTAGAAAAAGAGTTATTTTTATAGGTTCACGTATAAACGACACTATACTTTTTCCAGAAGTATCACATCCTGAGCACCTTCCTCTCCAAGAGGCTTTAAAAAATCTACCAAAACTTCATTCTGGTGAAGAGTGCAAAAAAACCCTTAACCACAAAGCGATGAACCATACAAAGCAAATGCTAGAGAAAATGTCTTTTTTGCAAGATGGTGAAACACGAGAAAAGATCCCTCAAAACCTTCGTCCAAAATCTGGAGACGCAAGAAAATATATTAAATATAACAGCAAAAAGCCATCTATTACTATTACTGGTGATATGAGAAAAGTATTTCACCCATTTGAAAACAGAGCACTGACCGTAAGAGAACTTGCACGTATCCAGACATTTCCAGACACCTTTGAATTCAAAAGTAGCTCAATCGCCCAACAACAACAAGTAGGAAATGCTGTTCCCCCTTTAATGGCCGAAGCAATCGCAAATGCAATCAAAAAGATGGCTGATGCACACTAAAAAGTATCCAAAAGTCAATTATATTGGGAACAAAGAAAAACTAACAACTTGGATATGTGAACAATTTCCAAAAGATACCACTTCAGTTTTTGATGCATTTAGTGGTGGATCTTCAGTGGGCTTTGAAGCCAAAAGACAAGGTTTTCAGGTTTTTAGTAATGATATTTTACATATCAATTATCTCTTAGCAAAATCATTGATAGAGAATCAACAAGTAACACTTAGTGAGGATGATATTAACATAATTTTTGCTGGAAAACCATTTGAAGGGTTTATGTATAAAAACTATTCTAAAGTCTATTATTTTCCTGATGAGTGCAAGGAGTTAGATCTTTACAGACAAAACATTAACAAACTCTCTTGTGAGTATAAAAAAGCTCTTGCTCTCACACTCTTACGCCGAGCGATGATTCGTAAAATGCCCTATTCTCGTTTTAATCTTTCTTGGGAAAAGATTGTACAACTGCGAGATGAAGCATATTCATACGAAAAATATAAAAGAAAAAGAGCGTATCATAATGAGAGTTTTAAAACTCATTTTATACAAAACATAGATACCTACAACAACGCGATTTTTAACAACTCTAAAAAAAACCAAGCCTTTAATCAAGATATTTTTGAGCTGTTACCTCATCTTCATGCAGATATAATCTATCTTGATCCACCCTACACTGGAACTATGAATAATTATCATGGATTTTATTCGCTTATGGATGAATTCATTCATTCTAAGAAAATCAAACCATTTCAAAACAACTTTAGAGAAAAAAAATCTTCACTTGAACTTTTTGAAAAACTTTTTTCACAACTCTCAAATTTCAAATATTGGTTTTTGAGCTACAACAACAATGCATATCCATCTAAAGATCAACTTATAAATATTATCTCACAATACTCTTCAAAGGTTAAGGTTGTAGAAAAACCTCACAACTATCAAATTACCGGAAAAGAAAAAAAAACAACAAATACAGAGTTCTTGTTTATTGTAGAAAATGAAAAATACGTACAACAAGATGGCTAAACAAAATTACGAAAACTACTGGAGTCTTACCAATGCTTTTACAGACTACAACAGTGTTAAATTTATACGCACACTCGAGATCTCTCTTAATTTCATGGAGCAGTTTAAAGAGGAAAAATTTTCTCAAAATAAATATGAAAGGCTTCAAGCAAAACTAAATTTTGATGATGTAAACACAATTTCGATACGAAAACGGATAAATCAACTTGTAAAATTAGGATTTATTAACCCATTTTTAAAATCATATCATCCAGATGCAAAACTTTATCTTGAAGCTAAAACGAACAAAAGACGAGCAACTCTACTTTCAAAAATTGTCTATTCGAACTCCAAACTTAATGCTTCAGTCAATGAAGATTCCTCACTTCACCAAATTAACTTTTTACTTAAAACATTAGAAGAGGTTGGTCAACTTAGTATTGATGACATTATAGGCCTTATGCAGATCCCAATCGCAAGAGTCTCAAGAGGTTATCTAACACACAAAGAGCTTGAAACATTAAAATGGCAAGCGGAGACAATAGATTTTAAATCAAGAAAATATAACCAAATATCCCATTTTTTAAACCTACTAAAAAAACTTGATGATTTAGTTTTACATGAAGATGTTCTTTATTTTAAGGATGACATAGAGCTTCCAAAAGTTAAAGAGAATACTAAACGTGATAGCTACCTTCACCGCATCTATAAAAATCATCTCAAAGAAGAAAGTGAAGAAAAAATCGGTTCCATCTCTTGTATGGTTGAGAATCTTGTATACCCTTCACTTATTGCAAGTCATATCAAACCCTACATACAATCCAATGAAAATGAGGCATATGATCCTGATAATGGACTTCTTTTAAGTAGAAACCTCGATGCACTTTTTGATCAAGGCTATATAAGTTTTGATGAAAATGGCTTCATAATCTGTTCAAAACTTCTCAATGAAAAACTAAGCTCTCATCTCAAAGAGTTTCATATAGATCCTAAATTTTTACATCACAATCGATTAAAATATTTACGCTATCATAGAGACTATATATTTAAAAGAGAGTAGTTTACATGGCTGAGCTTTATATAGGTGTGATGAGTGGCACTAGTCTTGATGGCGTAGATATTTCTTTGTGTGAAATTGATTCGAAAGAATGTAAACTTCTTTATGCAAACGAATACCCTTTTCCACTAGATCTAAAGACAGATATTCTTCAAATGATCTCAGAAGCATCCACAATTGAGCAAGTCGGTATTCTTGATTCCAAACTGGGAAAACTCTTTGGAGATCTCATTAACAAATTTTTGCAAGAGTTTGAGATCAATTCAGATAACATTGTAGCTATCGGTCTTCATGGACAAACACTTTGGCATGCTCCTCAAAACCAACACCCTTTTTCAATTCAACTTGGATCACCGAGTCAAGTCCATTCCCTCACTTCAATCAAAGTAGTATCAGACTTTAGAAATCTAGATATTACAAACGGTGGTCAAGGTGCACCTTTTGCTCCAGCATTTCATGAATTTCTTTTCTCTGCAATCAAAGAAAAGACTACAGTTGTAAATATTGGAGGTATGGCAAATGTAACACTTTTGGGTTCTACACTTCAAGGCTGGGATACAGGGCCTGGAAATATTTTTTTAGACACCTGGATACAAAAAACTAAAAATTTTATGTACGATAAAGATGGTATGTTTTCAAAGTCTGGTACACTTCATCAAGAGCTTTTAGCTATTTTTTTATCTGACTCTTACTTTAAACAAAAACCTCCAAAAAGTACAGGAAGAGAATATTTCAATTCCAAATGGCTTGAAAAAAATCTACAAAGTTTCAAAATGTTACCTTCTGAGGATATTCAAAGAACTCTTCTTGAACTCACGGCAAAAACAATTACAGATGCGCTCAAAACGACCGATACTACTTTAACGATCCTTTGTGGTGGTGGATCAAAAAATGGCTACTTAGTACAAAGAATACAAGAGCTATCATCACACAAAGTTGTAAACAGTAAAGAATACAATGTTGACAGTAATGCTATGGAATCAATGGCTTTTGCCTGGTTTGCTTACAAACGTATCCATAATGAAGCAGCTAATCTTGCTTCCGTTACTGGTGCAAAGAAAAATTCAATCTTAGGTGGGGTTTATGGATAAAATCAGAGAATGGCTTTTAGATACACCCTATCAACATTTTTCAATTGAAGAGGCATCTTCAGATGCAAGCTTTCGAAAATATTACAGATTAAATCATGCAGATACAAATCTCTTACTCATGGATGCTTCACTGGAGCGTGAATCATTAAAAGCATTTTTGGATGTAACACAAAAACTCCATGCAGTAGATGTAAACGCCCCTAAAATATTGGCACAAAATCTTGAAATTGGATACCTTATACTAGAAGATTTTGGAACAACCCACTATTTAGATATTTTAGACTGGGATAATTTTGAAGAACTTTATAAAAAAGCTATCGATGTTATCTTAAAAATGCAAAAAGCAGATACAAAAAATTTACCTCTTTATGACAAAGCATTTCTAATAAAAGAGATGGACCTTATGCTGGAATGGTACATTGAAAAACTTCTTCCAGCCACTCCAACACAAAAACAAAAAGATACTATTGCAACCACTCTCAATGCTATAGCTGATGAAGTACTCAAACAACCTCAAGGTATTTTTGTTCACCGAGATTTTCACTCACGAAACATTATGCTAAAAGAGAACGGTGAAATAGGAGTTATTGATTATCAAGATGCTATGAGCGGCGCACTTTGTTATGATATAGCTTCACTTCTTGAAGACTCTTATATAGAGTTTGATCGAGAAGACAATATAAAACTCATATTATATTTTAGAGATCAAAAAGGTATAGATGTTGACGATGAAACATTTATTCGGTGGTTTGATTTTATAAGTATGCAACGTCATATTAAGGTTTTAGGGATATTTGCTCGCTTGTTTAAACGTGATGGAAAAAGACAGTACCTTCAAGATTTGCCTCTCACACTCAAGTACCTATTTGATACAGCAAAACTTTATGATGAGACAAAAGCATTAAATCAACTTTTTAAAGAGCTATAAACTATGAAAGCAATGATTTTGGCCGCTGGACGCGGTGAAAGAATGCGCCCACTCACAGATTCAATACCAAAACCTCTTTTAGAAGTGCAGGGAAAGCCACTCATACTGTGGCATATAGAAAAACTCTCACAGTGTGGATTCTCAGAGATTGTAATAAATATCGCTCATTTAGGGTATAAAATACCTGAACTTCTTGGTAATGGTTCACAATATGGCGTTTCAATTAGCTATTCAGATGAACAAAAATCAGGTGCACTTGAAAGTGCTGGTGGTATAAAAAAAGCTCTACCTTTATTAGGTCAAGAAACATTTTTAGTAGTTAATGGTGATGTTTTTTGCGATTATAATTTCGATCCAAATTTTCAACTATATGATAAAAAAGCACACCTTATTTTAGTTAACAACCCCTCACACAATCCAAATGGAGATTTCGGCTTAGATGATACTTTGGTTTTAAACAAAACTCAAAAAATGTATACATTTTCAGGGATAGGGTATTATAATCCTTTACTTTTTGAGGATAATCCAGTTGGAAAATCTGCACTAGCACCGCTGCTAAGAAAAGAGATTGAGCTGAAAAATATATCTGGCGAGATATATACTGGAAAATGGCACGATATCGGAACACCTCAACGCCTAGAAGATATAAATAAAGGACATAAATGATCAAACTATTTTTTTTAACACTCATAAGCGTATCTCTTTTTGGAAAATATACAAATTGTGAATTTAAAAACGCTCATTACACAGAAATTTGTGAAAAAGTTGTTAAAAATGGAGTACCAGTTCATCATGCAAACCTATTTTTACTTTCTAGAAAAACAGAAAAAATAGATACGCGAAGCTTTAAACTATTTCACCCTAGCAAGATCAAAACACATAGAGCAAATGAGAAAAAAGCAAACAATGTTTTGGTGAAATATGTTCCAAAAATCGTGAGTCATGTAAAAAAATACAAAGACGTATATGATGAGGCAGAAAAAAGGTATGGTGTGAACCGTGAAATTATAGCTTCAATCCTAATGAAAGAGACAAAACTTGGAAAGATTAAACCTAGCTTTGATGCTTTTGAAGTTTTCAACACACTTGTTGTCAAAGTTGATCCAAAAGATGCTCGTGATGAATGGCTTTTACGCATGGGGAAATCAAATCTAGTTTCCATTATCACTTACTGCTACAAAAAAGGATATCAGCCAGAAGAGTGTTCACTTCCAAGTTCCTATGCTGGAGCAGTTGGAATTCCTCAGTTTATGCCTAGTAGTTTTGTTTACATAGACAGCTATAAAGACAAAGTTGGGGATCTAACAAAAATGGAAGATGCAATCATGTCAGCAGCAAAATTTCTGTATAAAAAAGCTGATTACTCTGAACTTATAGATTGGAATCAAATGCCAAACCTTCCAGAAGTTGAGTCTCAATGGTATGAGTATGAGTTTGAAAATGAAGATGCATCTTTTGTTTACTCCAAAAGTACTAGAACAGGAAAGGTTTACAACTGCTTTGCATGCGAAAAGCCACACCTAGAATATCTTCGCTCGTATGCAAAAAAAATTATGCGTTATAACAACTCATCAAATTATGCGATTGGTGTTATCCGTTTAGCATATGACACACATAAAGCACTTTAAGATCAAATACGCTACTCTATAATTGCTCTAAGCGTATGCGATTCTCCAGGCTCTAGTTTTTTAAAGTCATCAAATGCATTTGCGCTCTCTACACATACAAATTCTGTATATGCTGTATCACTCATCCCACTCATTCTTTTACATTTATCTATCCATGGATTCCAAACAACAGATGAACTAGAACCAAAATTTTGAATCTGGATTACTCTACTTTGGTCTTTAATATATATACTTTGATCTACTTCCTGGTACACCCTATCAATCTCTTGATCAAAAATAATATCT
>Ga0255754_10001723_pt1 | contig 16794 bp, 15 predicted proteins | sample 101ome_22_FD_179954 | JGI IMG/M metagenome (GOLD analysis project Ga0255754, IMG submission 179954) | Coastal salt marsh microbial communities from the Groves Creek Marsh, Skidaway Island, Georgia - 101412BT metaG (version 2) | ecosystem: Environmental > Aquatic > Marine > Intertidal zone >... | reverse complement strand
TAATCTCTTTTTTTATGTTTAAAAGTCTTTTCACCATAAAATTAACCTGTTCCTTGGAAGCTTTTGCTTTACCAGTAAGTGCTTTTTTTACTTGAAGAGCAGTATACTCATGAAACTGTCCAAACTCTTGTAAAAGTTTTAACATAATAGCCCCACGAAACTGTGCTAGTTTTATGGTTGTCTTTGGATTGTGAGCATAAAATATATCTTCCATCGCAACTTCGTCAATCTCATTATTACTAAAAATCAAACTCAATGCTTCAACCATTTGTGGTATTTGAAACTGCAACTCTTCTGCTTTCATTTTTATCAATCCAGCTTCAAGTAAAGAAAGTTTCCCTTTGTCATACTTTATAAGAGCGTAACCCATATTTCTAGTTCCGGGATCTATACCTAATATTGTCATCAAAACTCAATTATGAAAATTATGTGAATATTATATACAAATAGTTTCTGATATAATAAAATTATGAAATTTTTACTACTTATTTTATCTGTTTATAGTCTTTTAGTCGCTTCTGATACAACTACAGATGATAATTGGGTTTTTGATAGAGCAAACTTTTACATTGAAAATGATGTATATTTTGGAACAGATGATGGATATTCTACTGGTGAAATGTTTACATTTTTATATTTTGTTCCAAAAACGGAAAATACACTCTTTGATGTTTTAGGATATAAATCTGAAAAAACATATTCTTATGCAACTTTTTCAATTGCTAATCAAATATTTACACCGACCGATACACTCAACACTCAACTGATACAAAATGACAGACCATATGCAGGTTGGACTTATCTTGAAGCAGGAATGCATAAAACAACAAAAACACAACTTCGATCTCTTTCATTAAAAATTGGTGTCGTAGGACCTTCTTCACTTTCAGAACAACTACAAAGAGAGTTTCACAAAACATTTGATTTTGATGAAGTCAATGGTTGGGATCATCAACTAAAAGATGAATTAGGAGTAAATTTAAAATTCACTCAAAAATGGAAATATCACTCAAAAGATTTTGGAAAATATGAAGGATCTTTTATTCCTTTCACATCTGCTGAATTAGGAAATATAGCAATCAATGCTTCAGCTGGATTCACAACTAGATTTGGTTACAACATTCCCAAAGATTATGGTTTATCAACTGTAAATATTGGAAATGATCCAGGTATACCAGTATATGGAGAATTTAAAAATAGATTTAATTATCCATGGAGTTTTAGTTTTAATTTTACAGCAGCGGCAACTGCTGTAGGACATGATATCTTTTTAGATGGAAATAACTTTACTTCTTCACATTCAGTTGAAAAGAAAATTTTATATGGATATTACGGAGTTGGATTCACGGCACGCTATAAAAATCTTGTTCTTGATGTAATGGCTATTGAGTTTTCAAAACAATTTAAAGAACAAAAAGAATCACATGGAATTGGAACAGCTATAGTTTCTTGGTTATATTAGGATTCCTAATATAAATTAGTTTAATTATTCACATATGTTTAAAGCTATTTTATGTCTTTAACTGATATTATTCACAATTAAATGAATAGATAAAGGGATTTTGTGAATATTGGTGAAGAGATACTTAACAAACTAAAAGATGAGATTACAGAATCTGAATACAACAGATATATAAAACACCTAAAATATGATCCTAAAAAATCTTCAAGTGATCTAGCAATTTTTTATGCACCTAATGCTCTTGTATCTAACTGGATAAAAAGTAAATATAGTGAAAAAATAGCACACCTTTTTGAGGTAAGTACAGGTATTAAAGTTAGTATAAAAATCACTTTAAAAAACTTAGTAGAAAAAAGAAAAAATGTTAAAAAAAATAATACAAAGCCTTCACATTCACTTTTAAATCCCTCTCAAGTTTTTGATACATTTATGGTTGGAGGATCAAATCAGTTTGCTTATGCAGCAGTGAAAAGTGTGAGTGAAAATGCAGGAAAGGTTTATAATCCACTCTTTATATATGGAGGTGTAGGCCTAGGAAAAACACACCTTATGCAAGCAGCTGGAAATGTCTATGAAAACCAAGGCAAAAATGTTATCTACACTACAAGTGAGCAACTACTCAATGATTTTATTCGACACCTTAGAAATAAGACGATGGATAAATTTCAAGAAAAATATAGAAAATGTGATGTTTTACTCATTGATGACATCCAATTTTTAAGTAATAAAAATTCATTGCAAGAAGAGTTTTTTTATACTTTTGAAGCATTACGAGGAGATGGAAAGCAAATAATTCTTACAGCAGATAAACCACCAAAAATAATAGGTGGCTTAGAAGAAAGACTACAAAGTCGTTTTGAATGGGGTTTAGTTGCAGATATTCAACCCCCTGAACTAGAAACGAAAATAGCCATTATAAAAAGCAAATGTGAAATCAATAAGGTAAATCTTTCACCAGATATCATAAACTATATAGCTACTGTAATAGATAATAATGTTCGTGAGATAGAAGGGATTCTTTCACGTCTGCATGCATATTCACAACTTATGCATGTTGATATAGATTTAGCTTTTACAAAAAACGCTCTTAAAGATCAACTTAAAGAGAAAAAAATGAATCTCAGTATGGATTCTATAACTGAATGTGTAGCAAAAGATCTAAATATAAAACCAAGTGAAATTCGTTCAAAGGGAAGAAGTAAAAATCTTGTATATGCTAGACGAATAGCAATTTTTATTTGTAGAGATCTAACTGAAAATACTATGCCACAACTTGCTCAATATTTTGGTATGAAAGACCACACAGCTATATCTCATACAATTAAAAAAATAAATGAATTAATTGAAAATGATGAGGATTTTAAAACAAAAATAGATGAACTTTCAAATAAAATAACGACATCCTCTTAATCGTTAAAAAAAAAAGATATAATAATATAAGTGAATAGGTGTGAATTACTCTATTGCAATTCATCACATCTAAAAATGAAGGTATGTAGGGTTTAAAAAGTGATTTTCACATATTCACTTCCTATTACTACTACATACTAAAATTATTAAATAATATAGGAATTTAAATGAAGATATCAATCTCTAAATCTATTATAGAAAATATCTTAATTCAAGCTGGTCCATTCTTAGAAAAAAAAGATACATCTCAAATAACTTCTCACGTTTATATAAATGCATCTAATGGTCTTTTAACTATTAAAGCTACTGATTATGAAATAGGTTATTTTGTAAACACAAACAATGTGACAATAACTCAGGATGGTTCTGCTACAGCTAATGGTAAAAAATTTCTAGATATTATTAAAATTTTAAAAGATGGAAATGTTGATTTAGAACTTAAAAACAATATGTTATTTATAACTCAATCACATTCTAATTTTAAGTTACCAACATTTGCAACTGAAGAATTTCCAGAGTTTCCAACAATTGATGGTAAAGATAAAATTTCTATAGATTCTTATTCACTCATAGAATCTCTCAAAAAAATAACTCCTGCAATAGATACTAATAATCCAAAATTTGAACTTAATGGTGCATTAATAGATATTCAACCTGATAGAATTAATTTTGCATCCACCGATACTAGAAGATTAGCAGTTGTTCACATTCCTAATAATTCAACAAATGAACTTTCTATAATTATTCCGAAAAAAGCTATTGTTGAGATTCAAAAACTATTTTTCAATGAAATAGAACTCTATTATGATGCTACAAATTTAATTATTCAATCTGATCAATATACTTTTTTTACAAAGCTCATAAATGGGAAATTTCCAGAGTATTCAAGAATTATTCCGAAAGAGATTGCTAATACTCTGATTTTACCAAAAGCAACTATGATTGATTCAATTAAACAAATTACTACTATTTCAACTGATGTCAAAATAACATTTAATCAAAATTTAATTACATTTGAATCTTTAAGTGATGATAATATTGAGGCTAAAACAGAAATAAATTTTGCTACTGGTTTTGAAGAACCTTTCGTTTTAGCAATCAACAGTAGATATCTTTTAGACTTTTTAAATTCTATACAAAATTCTGAATTTACAATGGGTTTAAATGAAGGAAACTTACCATTTATTTTAAATGATGAAAACTTTAAAACGGTAGTTATGCCGATAGTTATATAAGGAGAAAATTTGGAACAAAATTACGGCGCTAGTAATATTAAAGTCCTAAAAGGACTTGAAGCTGTTCGAAAACGTCCAGGTATGTATATTGGGGACACTGGTCATAGAGGTCTTCACCATTTAGTATATGAAGTTATTGATAACTCTATAGATGAAGCAATGGCAGGTCATTGTGACACTATTACGGTTACATTAACTAAAGAAGGGACTTGTAAAGTAGCTGATAATGGTCGTGGTATCCCTACAGATATGCACCCAACAGAAGGCGTGTCTGCTGCAACTGTTGTTCTTACAGTACTTCATGCTGGTGGAAAGTTTGACAAAGATACATATAAAGTTTCTGGTGGACTGCATGGTGTTGGTGTATCTGTTGTAAATGCACTTTCATCAACTCTTCATATGACTATTCACAGAAATGGTGAAATACATGAACAAGATTTTAAACAAGGGATTCCTCAAAAAGCACTAACTGTAACAGGAAATACTCGTAAAACAGGTACAACAATAGAGTTTGCCGCTGATCCTAGTATTTTTACAGAAACTGTTACATTTGAGTATGAATACTTATCAAAACGTTTTAAAGAATTAGCATATTTAAATCCTTTTATAACTATAAAATTTAATGATGAAAGAACAGGAACAAAAGAGGTTTATCATTTTGAAGGTGGTATTGCTCAATATGTTTCTGATATGAATAAAAAAACAAAAGTTGCTGAAGTTTTTTCGTTTTCTGGAAAAGTAGAAGATATAGAGTTTGATATCGCTCTAATGTATAACGATGCATACGATGAAAAATTAGCATCTTTTGTAAATAATATTCGAACACCAAATGGTGGTACACATGAAGCTGGTTTTAGAGCTGCTTTAACACGTGTTATATCAAATTATAATTCTAAAAATGGTGCTGCAAAAGAAAAAGATGTAAAAATATCTGGCGATGATGTTAAAGAGGGTTTAATAGCAATTGTATCAGCGCGTGTTCCAGAACCTCAATTTGAAGGTCAAACAAAAGGTAAACTTGGAAACACTTATGTTAAACCATTAATTCAAAAAGCATCTGGTGAAGAGTTAGCAAAATATTTTGAAGAAAATCCTATTGAAGCTAAAGCAATAGTTCAAAAAGCTCTTATGGCTGCTCGTGGTCGTGAAGCAGCTAAAAAAGCAAGAGAACTCACTCGCCGTAAGGATTCAATGAGTGTAGGTACACTTCCTGGTAAATTAGCAGACTGTCAAAGTAAAGATGCATCAATATGTGAATTGTATCTAGTGGAGGGAGATTCTGCGGGTGGTTCTGCTAAGATGGGACGTGATAGAGTTTTTCAAGCAATTTTACCGCTTAAGGGTAAAATATTAAATGTTGAAAAAGCACGTTTAGAGAAAATATTGAAATCTGATGAGATTACAAATATGATCACAGCAATGGGTTGTGGTATCGGTGAAGAATATAATGAAGAAAAACTTCGTTATCATAAAATTATTATCATGACCGATGCAGATGTAGATGGAAGTCATATACAAACACTTTTACTAACGTTTTTCTTTCGTTATTTTAGAGATATTGTTGAAAAAGGTTATCTATACTTAGCTCAGCCACCGTTGTACCGTTATAAAAAAGGAAAAAAAGAGATCTATTTTAAAGATGATAGACAGATGAATGATTTTCTTATCGATAATGGTGTTGAATCTTTAGAAGTTGAAGATATAGGACATAATGATTTAGTATCTTATTTTAAAATGGTTGATCACTATAAAAGTTCTTTAGACGCATTAGAAAGAAGATATGCCTTAATTAATTTGATTCGTCATTTTATTGAAAATCCTGATTTGATCTCTTTAGGAACTAATGAATTATATGAAAAAATTGAGTCATTCTTAACTTCAATCAATAACAATATTCTAACTAAGACAATTAATGAAGAAACAAATGAGATTCATATATTTGTACAAACTGAAGGAGGAATGGAAGAGCTTCTTATAAATGATGAACTCTTTTCAGCTCCACACTTTACTGAAGCAGATTTTGTATATAGAAAAATACAAGAGTGGGATTTAAATTTCACAGATGATCCTATTGAATCTCTTGAAGATGTTATCGATTATGCAAAAAAAGGTGCATATATCCAGCGTTACAAAGGTTTAGGTGAAATGAATCCTGATCAACTTTGGGAAACAACAATGACACCAGAAAATAGGGTTTTATTACAAGTTAATATTGAGGATGCAGAAGTTGCTTCTGATGCATTTACTTTATTTATGGGAGATGAGGTAGAGCCTCGACGTAACTATATAGAAACTCATGCAAAAGATGTAAAACACTTAGACGTTTAAATTTTTAGATGTTACTACCAGAAAAAAAAGAGAGGGAATACCGTTTTAGTTTAGCACTAAGGATGGCACTTCCCATTTTTCTTCTTCTTCTTCTGTTTATTTATAATACTTTCCAATCTTATTATGAATCTTTAGATATTACATTCTATTTCAATTCAGTTTTACTCTTAGCTTTTAGTATATATTTTATATTTTTTTTAATCTATGATGGTTTTAGTGTGCAAATAACGGAACCTATAAGTAAAACGTTCACTAGAAGTTATTTATATAAATATTTGAAAAAAGAGATAAAAAAAAATAAAGAATATACATTAATATTAATCAGCATAGATAATTTATATTACATTAATGAGACATATGGTTTCCAAAATGGGGATAAAGTTTTATCAAAATTTGTACAATATATAGAAAAATATTTTAATGACAAACAAATTAGTAACTTTCCTATGGGTCAATTGAAAGGTGGTGATTTTATAATTGGATTACCTGGAGAAAGTACTCAATATAAAACTATTTTGGAACTTTTATGTTTAAAAAGTAATGAGATTTTGATTGATCATATGGAAGTAAAGATTTCAGGAGCTATAATTGATACATTATACTCCGATAAATTAGATTTTTTGTATGATAAACTATTTGACAATCAAATGTTAAATAAACAGAAAAAATATTTAAAAGAAGAGGAAATTGATCCGAATGATCTTGAAAGTTATACAATAGATGCTATTGAAAATAGATCTTTTATTATAAAAAAACAAGCAGTTTTTGAAAATAATTCACTCCTCTTTTATGAATGTTTTGTAAAAATGAAAACTTCTAATGGTAAAGTACTACATCCTAAATCCTATATGAAAGTGGTTCATAAACTAGGTCTTAGTGCAGAATATGATTTTATTCTTATTGAAAAAATTTGTGAAATCATAAGTTCTCAAAAAAATATTTCTCTTTGTTTAAATATTGAAGCGAGTTCAATTAGAAATTATAGTTTTGTAGAAAGATTGAATCATTTACTTACTTCAAATGAAATAGTAAAAAATAAACTTTTATTTTTGATTGCAGAATCTCAGTATTATTCAAATATCTCAAGATATAATTCAACTTTACAATCAATTAGGAAAATGGGGATTAAAGTAGGAATTGATAGAGTAGGTTCTTTACATACAAGTTTTTTGTATATGAGGGATTTGGATATTGATTTTATACGATTTGATTCAATTTACAGTAAAAAAAGCGATAAAATGAAGTATAAAAACATTTTAAAAGGTTTCAATACAACTGCTCATAATCTTGGGCTTAAAACATGGATGAAAATGATTGAAGATAATGAAATGGGCACTTTTGTGAATGATTTAGGAATAGATTATAAACAGGGTAAATCATTAAGTGAATTAGAAGATGTATACGAGGAAAAATAAATGAAATATGGTGAAAAAATTATAAATGAGTTTGATGTTGAAAAAGATTTAGAGATATGGCCAAATCAGCACAAACGAGATTATCTTATAAAAATGACTTTGCCTGAATTTTCATGTTTATGCCCAAGAAGTGGATATCCTGATTTTGCAACTATATATTTAGAATATACACCAGATGAATGGGTTGTAGAGTTAAAAGCGATTAAACTTTATATAAACTCTTTTCGGGATAAACATATATCTCACGAGAACTCTGCAAATGAAATTTATGAGTTATTAGAGAGAAAATTAAAACCAAAATATATGAAAATCGTTGCTGATTATAATCCTAGAGGTAACGTACATACTGTTATAGAGATTGACAGTTCAAAAATGCAGAAATAATTTTTTATTTTTGAAGATAACTTTTTAATGCAATACATGCTGTTTCTTTTGAATTAAATTCATTTCGAAGCTGTTTATCGTAGAAAAGTTCTAAAATTTTCTTGAACTCTTTTGAGGGCTTTAGATCTTCTTGAATTAGGTCTTTTCCTTCTATGAATGCTTTTTGTTTTGAGTGAAGTATATTTAAAGATATAGCTCTTTTTTTTAACTTTAGAAAAATTTCTTTATTAATATTTGGATAAATAGCTTGTGAAAAGAGTAAAAAATGCTCTATATTGATTTGTGTGGCTAAAACTTTAAGTTCATAATCAGAATAAGTTTTTTTAAACGATGGAGCATTGAATGCTAATGCTGCATTGATAATTTTTTTACTTAGTACAATATTGTTTAAAAGTGAGATTTGCTCATTTCTTTCAAATTTATGTATGAGTATAGCAAAGAATATGGAAAGCTTTTCAAGTTTATTTAGTGAAGCATCAGTATTGGCAAATGAATCAAGAGAATATAAAATTGCTTCAAACTCTTTTTTATTTACTCTATTTAATGGTTTAAAATATTCTAGAATCCCTAGAGACTTCATTAGTTCATATGCTTTTGAAGGTGTGGATGACTTGAGAAATATTTTTTCAAGTTCAAAATAGATTCTTTCTTTTGCTAATTCATCCAAAGCATTTTTTTGTACAAGTTTTTTGCACTCTAAAAAAAGTTGATCATCTAGTGAAAAATTAAATCTTGTTGCAAAAACTATTGCACGAAAAACTCGCAATGGATCTTCTGAGAACTTATCTAAATCTACAGCACGTATTAAATTTTTTTGTAGATCTTCTCTACCATGAAATGGATCAAGTAATATTTTGTTTTGAGTATCATATCCTAAAGAATTTATAGTAAAATCTCTTCTACTACTTGCTTCTTTAAAAGTAAGAGAGTTAGTAATCTCAATTGAAAAACCACGATGACCTTTTGCTATTTTATTATCTTTTCGAGGTAATGAAAAATCTAAATCATAGCCATTACATTTTAATTTATAAACCCCAAAGCTTTTTCCAACAAGATTTAAAGATCCAAATTCTTCTAAGAGATTTTTAATTTGTGATAAAGATTTGACTCCATATAGTTCTACATCAAGATCTTTTATTTTAAAATTATTAGATTTATTTTTGTGAACGAGTAAAGAATCTCTAACAAATCCACCCACTAGTATAGTTTGAATATTTTCATTATTTAGTTTATCAAATATTTTTTGAATAAACTTTGGATACTCAAATATATTATTATTCATAATACCTTTCTTGTAGTATGGATAATCAAAGAAATATATATATTTATTTGATTATTCACTTTTTAGTTTTAGAAACTTCATGCACAAATGATGTAAATCAAGGCTTTAAAACTCAAATAGAATTAAACTGCACTAAAATATTTACATGATTCTAACATTTATTTAGATATAATCGCGAAAATTTTTCCAAAAATAAAGGAAACTCTAAGAATGCAAAATATAAGAAATATTGCTGTAATCGCACACGTTGATCATGGTAAAACTACACTTGTAGATGGTTTACTAGAACAGTCTGGTACATTTGGTGATCATGAACAACATGATGAACGAGCTATGGACAGTAATGATTTAGAAAAAGAGCGTGGGATTACTATCCTTTCGAAAAATACTGCGATACGCTATAAAGACCATAAAATTAATATTATCGATACTCCAGGTCACGCTGACTTTGGTGGAGAAGTTGAACGTGTTTTAAAAATGGTTGATGGTGTGTTGGTTTTAGTTGATGCATATGAAGGTGTAATGCCTCAAACAAAATTTGTTGTAAAAAAGATGTTAGGTCTTGGGAAAAAACCTATTGTTGTAATTAACAAAATTGACAAACCATCAGCTGAACCAGATCGTGTTGTTGATGAAATGTTTGATCTATTTGCAGATATGGATGCTACAGATGATCAACAAGATTTTCCTGTGATTTATGCAGCTGCTCGTGATGGTATTGCAAAACTAGATATTGATGATGAAGATGGTAACTTTGAGTGTATCTTTGAAACTATCTTAGAGCATGTTCCAGAACCAGAAGGCGATAGAGAAAATGATGTTCAAGCACAAGTTTTTACACTTGATTATGATAACTATGTTGGAAAAATTGGTATTTCAAGAATTTTTAACGGTATCATTAAAAAGGGTGACAATGTTATGTTGGCAAAAGCTGATGGTGAAATGACTAAAGGGCGTATCACGAAGCTTATTGGATTTCACGGACTCAATCGTATGGAGATAGAACAAGCTGAAGCTGGAGATATTGTTGCATTTGCTGGTCTTGAAACAGTTGATGTTGGAGACACTATTTGTGATCCAGTAAATCCTGTTGCATTGGATCCTATGCATATAGAAGAGCCTACACTTACAGTTGTATTTTCAGTTAATGATTCACCACTTGCTGGTCAAGAAGGAAAACATGTAACTTCAAATAAAATACGTGATCGTTTAGAATCAGAGATGAAGACAAATGTTGCAATGAAACTTGAAGTTGTTGGTGAAGGGAAGTTTAAAGTTTCAGGACGTGGTGAACTTCAGATAACTGTTCTTGCTGAAAATATGCGTCGTGAAGGTTTTGAATTTGGTGTTTCTCGTCCTGAAGTTATTGTAAGAGAGATCGAAGGTGTGAAATGTGAGCCATTTGAACATTTAGTTATAGATGTTCCAGAAGATCTTTCAGGTGGTGTGATTGAACGTCTTGGAAAAAGAAAAGCAGAAATGAAGTCAATGGTACCAATGGGACAAGGATTCCAAAGAATCGAGTTTGAGATCCCTGCACGTGCTCTCATCGGTTTTCGTGGACAGTTTTTAACTGACACAAAAGGTGAAGGTGTTATGAATCACTCTTTTATCGAGTTCAGACCGTATTCTGGTGCAGTTGAATCACGTCAATATGGTGCATTGATCTCTATGGAAAATGGTGAAGCTTTAGCATACTCGTTATTTAACCTTCAAGATCGTGGAGTGTTATTTATTGCTCCTCAAACAAAAGTTTATGAGGGGATGGTTGTCGGCGAGCACTCACGTTCAAACGATTTAGTTGTAAATGCTATCAAAGGAAAAGCACAATCAAATGTTCGTTCTTCTGGTGCAGATGAAGCTATCAAACTTGTTCCACCTCGTGACATGTCTTTAGAGCGTGCTTTGGAATGGATAGAAGATGATGAACTTTTAGAAATCACTCCTGAAAATATTCGTATTCGTAAAAAACTTTTAAAAGAGTCTGACAGAAGAAGAGAATCTCGTAAAACTAAGTAGAAATTACTTAGTTTTATTCAGACAACTTCACTTTTTTATTCTACAATTTTACTAAATATTTTTAAAAAAATTAAATTTTATCTTACTCATATAACATATCAAAATCCTATAAATACGAGCTTTTAAAAAAGAGCTCAGAGCTGTATAGTTTTCTTTAAAATTTTATTTACCAAAATGTTTGTAACGATGGTTATAATCTCAGAAGAAATATAACTTGGAGTCATTTCTTGAATAGAAAAAAAATATACAATCCGGAATCGAATGAAGATGTGAATCAAAGAAGGATTTTTGGTGGAAATCCAACTGGTATTTTTGAGTTAAATGATATTAAATATCAATGGGCATATAACCTTTGGGAGATGATGTTAAATAACACATGGTTTCCTAAGGAAGTTGATATGACTCGTGATGTTGTAGATTATAAAAATTTAACAGAAGCAGAAAAGACAGCTTATGATAAAGCATTATCGCAATTGATTTTTATGGACTCGCTCCAAACAAACAATATCATCGATAATATAAATCCCTACATCACTTCACCAGAAATTAATCTTATTTTAGTGAGACAAAGTTTTGAAGAAGCACTACATTCACAATCTTATGCTGTAATGGTTGACTCAATTTCTACCAACTCAGATGAGATTTATGAATTATGGCGAAGAGATATGATGCTAAAAACTAAAAATGATGCTATTGCAGGTGTTTATTTAGAGTTAGCAAAAGAACCATCTGAATATAATTTTGTAAAAGCTTGTTTTGCAAATCAAATATTAGAAGGGATCTATTTTTACAGTGGATTTGCATACATCTATACTCTCGCTCGTTCAGGTAGAATGTTAGGTTCAGCACAGATGATAAGATTTATTCAAAGAGATGAAGTAACACACCTAGTGCTTTTTCAAAATCTTATTAATACATTGAAAAAAGAGAGACCTGATCTTTTTACGGATAAATTAAAAGCGGAAGTCATTGAGATGTTCAAACAGGCTGTTGAATTAGAAACTCAATGGGGAAAATATATTACGCAAGGTCAAATTTTAGGGCTGACAGATGAGATTGTTGAGCAATATATTCAGTACTTAGCTGATGATAGACTTAACTCTGTTGGATTTGATAAGATTTACAATGTTCAGAATCCAATCAAATGGGTAAATGATTTTGCCAAGTTTAATGATCAAAAGACAAACTTTTTTGAAGCAACGGTTACAAACTATTCAAAAGGTAGTCTCTCTTTTGATGATGATTTCTAAAAAAGATTAAGGAAATACAATGAGAAATATACTATTCGTTTTATTGGCATATACAACATATCTATCTGCTATTACATTTAATAATCTTCCTGTCACATTAAATTCTAATGGCTTAAAAGTTGGAGATGATGCTCCAAGGTTTTACGCAGTAGATATTGAGTTTCAAGAAGTTGAGATTGGTGGAAAAAAAGACAAAGTACAAATCATAGCTTTTATTCCTTCTTTAGATACTGGAACTTGTAGATTAGAAGCAGTAGCATTTAACAATAAAATTGCGACAATGAAAAATGTTAATTTAACGATTGTTTCAAAAGATTTACCATTTTCACAAGCAAAATTTTGTAGAGATAACTCGATAACTAACATACAAACAGTATCTGATTATAAAGATGACAATCATGTGCTTCGTTATGGAGTAACTATTTCAGCACCACAGTTTTTAGAAGGACTTTTCGGTCGTGTTATATATATTGTAGATACTAAAGGTAAGATAGCATATGTGCAAAAAGTTGAAGAGATATCATTAGAACCTAATTATGATGAGGTTTTAAAAGCGCTCAAAACAATAGACTAAGCTTTGCAAACTCTTTGTTCACTTCAGTTTGAAACAAAAAAAGAGTATCAAAAAAATCTTGATACTCTCCTCGATTTAATTTCTAAAGCCCCAGAGAAATCCCTACTTGTAGCTCCAGAAGTTTGTTTAACTGGTTTTGATTATGAAAATTTTGAGAAAGCTCAAGAATTTTCATCTTTAGCAACAGAAGCAATAAAAAAAATCTCTACAAATAAAACGATCATTTTAACTATGATAGAAAAGAGAGAAAATAAATTTTATAACCTTGTTAAACTATTTTCTAACAATGAAATTGCATTTGAGCGCCCAAAAGCAAGACTCTTTACTTTTGGTGGTGAAGAAAAGTATTTTACTGAAGGTATGGATGATCAAATTAAGCTCATAGAGATAAATGGGATCAAGATAGGGATGTTAATTTGTTTTGAACTTCGCTTTAAAGAGCTTTGGTGTAAATTAGAGGGTGCAGATATTATAGTGGTGCCTTCTTGGTGGGGTGCAATTAGAGCAGATCACTTTAAGTCTTTGACAAAAGCACTAGCAATTATAAATCAATGCTATGTTATCGCGAGTGATTCATTGAATGAAGAGTGTTCAAAAATGAGTGGGATCATCTCTCCTATGGGAAAAGAGCTACGCAATGGGAATATACCTTGCTTAGAGCTAGCATATGACAAAAAAGAGATACATAAGATGAGAAGATATATGGATGTGGGGATTGGATAGAATAACAGCTACAAAAACAGCACGTTTGGCAAAGGAGTGTGATCAAAGGTTTTCACTTAGTGATGAGGTACAAAGAGCGATAGCCCAAACAAACAGAGAAATGTTTGTACCAAATGGTTTTAAACATAGTGCTTATAAGCTCGATGCACTTCCTATGGGCGCTTCACAGTGGATCTCTTCACCACTAACAGTTGCTAAAATGAGTGAGTACCTTCAGTGCAAAGGTGCTGACAGAGTCTTAGAAATTGGATGCGGAAGTGGATATCAAGCTGCAGTACTTTCACACTTATTTCGCGGTGTTTTTACAATTGAGAGAATTGAGTCACTCATGTTAGAAGCAAAACAGCGTTTTAAAAAGTTAAACATTCATAATATCCATACAAGAACAGATGATGGGCAAAAAGGGTGGCTACAGTACGCTCCATACGATAGAATTTTATTTTCAGCAACTGCCAAAGAGATCCCTTCTAAACTTTTTGAACAACTAAGTGATGGAGGAATTTTAGTAGCACCTGTGCAAAAAGGCTCTAAACAAATCATTACTCGATTTAAAAAAAATGGTAAAAGTATTCAACAAGAGGAGCTTGAAGCGTGTGATTTTGTTCCTGTTTTAGATGGGGTACAAAAGTAACTTAAACGAAGTTTGGATAAAATACTTTAATTTCACTCAAATAGGTAACAACATGGAAGATATGTATGGTATCAAATACTCAAAACCTGAAGTAGTTTTGCTTCAAGATACGGGTATAGGTGTCGCAGAAGCAGCCGCAAGAACTTGCTATGATTCTTTTGAAAACAGTGAAAATGATGTGATTCAAAATATAGAATCAGCGATGCCAAATGCTTCTATGTGTGAGGAGATCAATGATATCGAGGATTCATCACTTTTAGATGATCTGGCTTGGACATATTTTCACCACTCGATTTTAGAACATGCAAATTTAAGTTTTTTAATTAGAGGAACATCTAGAGGGGTATTACAAGAACATGCACGTCACAGATTGCAAGCAATAAGTGTTAGAAGTACTAGATACACGATGAGTTCAGTCATTAACGCGTTTGTAGCATCTTTGCATGGAGGAGATAAAGAGTTCTTCATCCAAAAAGTTTTGTCATTTGATATGTTTGTTACAACTGATGAGGGCTATAATAGAATTGAAATTGGTGCAATGTATGATAAGTTAGTGTACCAAAAAGGATTGGTTGAAGATTTTTTTTCAATAGCAGTTGCTAAAAGTTCTTTAGAGTTATTGGAGACTTATAAATTAGAACCTGAAACACTTTATAATGCATTACAAAATGGAAAGAAAAAACGAAATGTTGGAGATGCATTTAAACATATAATCTCTGACAATGTGAAAGTAGATATGGTTGTAACATTCAATTTACGGAGCTTAAAGAATTACTTTGCTCTTAGAGACTCTGGAGCAGCCTATTTTCAGATTCAATGGCTTGCAAAAGAGATGATGCGCGTTACACCTTCAAAATACCTTGATCTTATAGTCAAGAAAAAATCTTAGGAGCATAGATGTATAAATATTTAATAGTGATAGGTTTTATTTTCAGTGGGTGCTCAAATTTTGCAATCAATGGAATGATGTGTGACCAGATTAAAGCAGACCCATTTTCAACAATACCACCAGAGTGTAGATCATATTCTGAATCTGCAGCAAAAAAAGCATCAAGAGCTCCAGAGATTCTACCTCCAGATGACTTACTTATTTTTGAAAAAGATAAATAATCTAAATAAAATAATAGAAAATTTTGATATCAAATGAAGGATAGTATATGAGTAGAAGTGAAGTATGTGAACTTTGTACAAATGCAGAAGGTGTAGCTTTAATGGAGGTTATACAATCAGATGGCTCTGAAGATCAGTCTATATATATTTGTTCAAACTGTAAGTCTCAGATTGATAGCGATGAGCTTGATGAAAATCATTTTAATTGTTTAAATGATTCTATGTGGAGTGAAATACCTGCAGTTGTTGTAATGAGTTATCGACTTCTTCATAAACTTGGTCGTCAAGACCTTATAGATATGATCTATATGGAAGATAATATTAGAGCTTGGGCTGATGCAGGTCTTCAAGGTGAAGAAAAGTTAGTGTATAGAGATGCAAATGGAGTGCAACTTCAAGCTGGAGATACGGTTGTAGTTACAAAAGATTTAGATGTAAAAGGGACAGGATTTACAGCAAAACGAGGGACAGCCGTAAGAAATATTGCTCTTGTACCAAATGATCCTGAACATATTGAAGGGCGCGTTAACGGTGTAAAAATTCATATTCTTACAAAATATCTTAAAAAATCATAATGAAATTATTAATAGATACTTTGGAATAATTTGGTGAAACCTTCATATAGATTTCATAAAATAGATAAAGATTTTAGAAATCCTTATGCACGAGATCGAGATCGTGTAATTCATTCTGGGAGTTTTCGAAAGCTTGAGTATAAGACACAGGTTTTTTTGAATCATGAGGGAGATTTTTTTAGAACAAGGCTGACACACTCTTTAGAAGTCTCACAGATAGCACGCTCGATTACTTCAAATCTTGGTTTAAATGAGTCGCTTGCTGAAGCGATAGCTCTTTCACATGACTTAGGTCATACTCCTTTTGGACATGTTGGTGGTGATAGTTTAGATGAATGTTTAAAAGAAGATGGTTTTACAAATGGATTTGAACATAACTTTCAATCTTTTCGTGTT
>Ga0255754_10001703_pt1 | contig 16857 bp, 9 predicted proteins | sample 101ome_22_FD_179954 | JGI IMG/M metagenome (GOLD analysis project Ga0255754, IMG submission 179954) | Coastal salt marsh microbial communities from the Groves Creek Marsh, Skidaway Island, Georgia - 101412BT metaG (version 2) | ecosystem: Environmental > Aquatic > Marine > Intertidal zone > Salt... | reverse complement strand
TATAGGAATGTATGTCTGGCCTTGGATGGGAAATCTTAGAATTCAAACTTCTATTTATAGTCCTTATAGAAATAGAGACAAGTTTCCATTAGATGATTCCGAATGGTTTGATTTTGATCAGGACGAAATTCCTGATGGAGAGGATACTGATGATGATAATGATGGAATCCCGGATGAAACTGAAAGAAAAAATGGTACAAATCCATACTGGTGGGACACTGACTTTGATACTGTTGGTGATAAGGAGGATAAATTTCCAAATAGTCCAAGTAAATCCTGGGATTTTGACAATGATGGTATTCCAGATATAGAATTTCAAGATGTATGGATTGAGAAAAATAATGGGTATCAATACAACAGAGATAATCCTATAGTTATCGATGATGATATAGATGGAGATGGTCTTTCAAATGAACAAGAAGATCAACTTTTCTATGGAAAGAGTGAGATCAGAGACAATTATCAGGATTTGATATTTCATTGGAATTTTAATACTGATTTTGATGGAGATGGTGTTGTAGATGGCGAAGATGCATTCCCTCGATTACATCAATTTAATTCAGATATTGATGGAGATGGAATTGATGATTCAATTGACAGAGATATTGATGGAGATGGATTTATCAATGCAGATGAAACATTCAATCAGACTGATCCATATAGTGCAGAAAGTAATCCTGGAGAAGGCCTTGATTCTGATGGGGACTTACTTACCAATGAATATGAATATAGCATAGGTACATCTGCTACTGACCCAGACTCAGATAATGATGGTGAAATTGATGGTTTAGATGTTTGGCCACTTGATCCAACAAGAAAACATGACAATGATATGGATGGATGGCACGATAAAGATGATGATGATGATGACAACGATGGTTGGTCTGATTGGGTAGAAGAGTCTATTGAGGGAATGGACCCCAAAAGAATGGATTGGGCAAATGCCTCATACATACCAGATGATAATGATCATGATCGATTACCTTCTTCTATGGATCCTGACGATAATAATCCTGATATTGATGGAGATGGATGCCAAGATGGATTTGATGAAGTTATTGATGTACCTGGATGTAGAGATCAAGATAAAGATGGAATTCCAGATGAATCTGATAATGATATAGATGGTGACGGCCTTGACAATGAAATTGAATGGCAAATTGGAACTAGCGATAGGATTTCAGACTCAGATTATGATGGAGTTATAGATGGAGATGATTTTCACCCAATTGAAAGTAGAATTCAGTCTGAAGAAGACTACAATGAGAATCTATTTAACTTTAATCAAATAACAGTAGGAAACAGAAAATGGAAAGATATTTCATCATGGAATAGAGAACAAAAAGGAGGTTCATATGCTGCAGTAAGTAATAATAATGAACTTTTTGTATGGGGTGTTAATTATGGTGGATTACCATTAAATGATAACGAATCAGCAGAAAAATGGAGAAATGGACAGGATTATGGTTATATCATTCCTGAACCTTTAATGGTTACTACAACAAATTCTTCTACAGGGAATATTAATTGGGATAAAATATCATTAGGGAAGAAGTATGGGATTGGAACCGATGAATCTGGTAAAATATATACCTGGGGAACAAATTTAAGTGGTCAATTAGGTGTCGGAAAAATTACAACCTTTGAGGGACTTAACGCTCCACCAGTCCTATTAGGTAAAATTGAATTACTTACTGCTGGAGACCAACAATCAGGATTCTTAAACAAACAAGGATTCTTAAGAATGTTTGGCTCAAATGACCAAGGCCAATTAGGTTCTTCCAATACTAACCCCAATACACCTCAAGAGTTAGATTGGGAGGGAATAGATGATATTGACGATGTTGTTGTTACAGAGTCAGAAACACAAATTTTGACTGCCTCGGGTGAGATTTGGTCTTACGGATCTAATACTAGAGCTCAACTTGGAAGAGGTTATAGTAGTACTAGAGCATCAGACTATGAGCATCAAAAAATTGATCAAAATGGTTGGAGTGAAATTTTTGCTCAATCTGGCCATACTTATGCATTTGATAATGAAGGCTATTTGTGGGTTTGGGGTGCAAACGAAAACTATAATTTAGGTTTAGGATATAAAAGTAAATTTATTGCTGAACCTATAAAAGTAGAAGAGGTTAATCTCAATAATATCAAAGATTTTTCACCCGTCAGAAATGGCTATGCTTTTATCACTAATGATGGAGAATTATTTGGTGCTGGAGAAAATTTTTATAACAAAAGCTGGGCTCCCTTAGCTAAACCAAGAAAAGTTGGAACTGATTCAGACTGGGAAAAGTTCCACGACTTTGTTTACAGCCAACTCAATATGTGGATAGAAAAACAAGATGGATCTATTTGGGCATCTGGAATAAATTGGGCTGGAACACTAACTGAAAGCCCTTGTCCAGAAAATTTAAGTCAAATTGAGAAAATTAAATTTATTGCACCTACACAGCCGCAGATTAATAACATTGTTATTAATCAAACAGAAAATGATGTTGTGTCCTATAGACTAAAGGTTGACGATTATAGTTTCTCTGCAACAACTGATAATCCTTCTGATGCAGTTAACTCAATTTTGTATGGAATTTCTCAAAATGATGTTTTAAATCAAATAATAGAATGGGATTTTAATCCTACCGATAGTAACAATATTGAATTGAAGCTTTTTGGTGTTGATAATATGCCTCATGATATCTATCTGTTCTTAACACCTTCTGGTCAAGTATCAAATTCAATAAGTTTTACCAATACTATAATTACAGAATCGATCGGTGGGTTAGCAACATTTACATTGAATCTTTCTGGTGAGAGATATGAAATTTCTGGCATTGATAGTTCATCATTGTCTCAAAACGCTCTTGACACCTTTAATAGCGATGAAAATTTCCGAAATCGTGGATTTGAAATAAGAATTGAAAACGATTATTTGTTAATTGAAAATTATTTTAATGCTTTCAAAATTACAAGTGATGTAAACTTATCAATTAGCTCACAAGCATCAATAGTAGTTGAAAATTATCAATCTTTAGCTAGAACTGATTGTGATAACTATTTCCTAAGAGGCCTCTACCAAGTATTTGAACCTGGAAATGACTGGAATCAAATAAGTATGGGATGGAGACACACCCTTGGTCTTAAAGATGATGGGACCTTATGGTCATGGGGAAATAATAGTAGTGGTCAATTAGGAAGAAATATTCAGTATAATGAAGATGGATATTCAGATGAAAGAATTCCTAGCCAAATTGGTTCTTCGAACGATTGGATAAAAATTAAGGCCACAGGAGAAGCAAGTTTCGCAATCAATCAGGAATTCTTAATGTACGGTTGGGGAACAAATATAGTTGGAACACTTGGAGTTGGTGATTATCAAAATAAATATGAACCTACCCTTATTGCTGGTGATAAAAAATGGAATGAAACACTTGGAGGTGACTTCTTTACGATTGCATTAGATGAAAATGATATTGCTTATGGCTGGGGTTATAGAAAGTTTGGAAAACTAGGAGGACTTGGTAAAATTAAAAGTGATGAATTAGAATGGACTTATGACTTGTCAAAAGCAGGTGGGTCAATAGTTCCAGAAGATGATGGATCGGAACTTTTAATTGTAGGTGAAGAATTTCTCAATTATTTAGAAACACTATTTAATTTCGAACAAGCAGTTTCTAACAGTTCTACTGGAAAATCTTCTGTTGTTAGTAAAGATAAAGCATCAAAAAATCAAGCTTTCAATACAATTTTCAGAACAAATCCAAATAATAACCCCAAAACTAGGGGAGGTAAGACTACCAATGCAGGTGTCGGTAAATGGAAAGTTAAAAAATCAGTTAATGCTTTTACGGGATTCTCCTCTATAAGTAACGGATCAAATACATCTGAAAATACGCCTTACACTTTCCAAATTGTTGATGTAAATGAAAAGCCGAGTGATATAACATTATCTAATATAAATATGGTAATTGAAGATCCCGAACAACTTACTATCGGGACAATTACAGTTATAGATCCAGATATTGACGATGAAATTACAGTATCTCTTGCACCTTCGTCTCTCCATCAAGAATTTTTTGTTGTTGACAACAGAGGTTTAACTCTACTTTTAGATGACATTGCAAATGGTGAATATCTTATTACGATAAGAGCTACTGATTTTGAAGGGCTTATCTTTGAAAAGTCATTTAACATTACTATTGATAATAATCTTATAGAAGATATCGAAGACCAGGATGATGGTGATAGTAATGAAGATATTTCTGATTCTGATGGTGATGACTCAGGCCCAAATAATTCAGGGCCTCCTTATGATCCTCGATATTTTGATACAGATGGTGATGGAGTGACAGATCAAGTAGAAATTAATGCTGGAACAGATTACAGGGATCATGAAGATTTTCCAACTGATAATGATCAAGATGGTGTTTGGGACTTTATGGATGGTGATTTAGATAATGATGGTATACCTAATGAAAGTGATGCTTTTCCAAATGATCCGTCAGAAAATTCAGATGTTGATGGAGATGGTATTGGAGATAATGCAGATACAGATAATGACAACGATGGCATTCCTGATGTAGATGTAAATTGGTCTGATTCATCCTTTAACTTTGATCAGTTCCCTAACGATCCTAATGAATCTGGTGATTTCGATCAAGATGGAATCGGTGATAATGCAGATCAAGATGATGATAATGATGGAGTGAATGATGATGAAGACGTTTACCCACTCAATGCACTTGAATGGGCTGATACCGACCGTGATGGAACTGGTGATAATAGTGATGAAGATATCGATGGAGATGGTTACTTAAATATTTACGAGATTCAAGCTGGATCTGACCCATATGTCTCTAGTAATGTACCAAATGATTTGGATGGGGACCTTTTCCCAGATATAATTGACCTTGATATTGACGGAGATGGAATACTTAATGAATTTGATACAGCTCCTAATTTTGCAAATCCAAATCAGGAATATGTGCCAAACAATCCAAATTATATTGAAATAGAAGCCACTCAATTCTTTTCTCCAAATGGTGATGGTATTAACGATACTTGGATGTTCCCTGAAATTCAAAGATTCCCTCTCAATCAAGTTTGGGTATACTCTTCTGATGGAGAACTAGTCTTCTCACAACAATCCTACCAAAACGACTGGGGTGGTGATTATAATGGTAGTATATTACCGGTTGGAAGCTACTTATACATGGTTGATGTAGATGGTAATGGTACCATTGATTTTGAGGGATGGCTATATTTATCAAACTAATGAATAAATTTTTAAAACTCCTTTTAGTTGGCTTTGCCACAACTTGTTGGGGACAAAATGGAGCTAACTATGCACTATTTCCCTATCAGATGAATTTTGTAAATCCAGCATATGCCGGAGCACAAGAAGGAACTTCAATTCAACTATCTTCTAGAAACCAATGGGTGTCCATCGAAAACGCTCCAAAGGTGACTTCTTTTGCCGCGAGCACACCCTACAAAAACAACCTAGGACTCGGGCTTAATGTGCTTAACAGTAGCATTTTTGTTGAGCAAAAAACGGTCGTCTCGGCCGATGCGTCTTACAAATTAGTCTTAAGCGAATCCAGTCAATTGTATTTGGGTCTTCGGGGAGGAGGATATTTTTACAATGTAGATCCCTTGTCCTTAACCACCTATGGCGGGGTATCCGATCCTTCCCAACAAGCCCAAACCAGCTTTACGCCAGTCATTGGTATGGGAGCTTATTGGAAAAATGAAAACTTTTGGCTTTCCTATAGTATCCCTCAATTGATCAAACTAGGAAAATTGGATGCGGCAGTCAATAGTGCCATTTTAGTGCAACACTATCTGGCGGCTGGGGCGACACTTCCCATGGGCGGAAGCCTTAGCCTTAAGCCGGCTTTTATTTTCCGTAAAATTGGGGAGCAAAAACCCTATTCGCAATTTTCCGGTGCACTCGCCTTTCAAGAATCTGTTGAGCTGGGTGCTAGCTATCTTTCGACTGGAGCTGCAGCCGTTACGGGGTTGGTACGGATTGGTTCATTTCTCGATGTGGGCTATGCCTACGAAACCTCTACAAAAAGTCGATTGGGTGGGCTAAAAAACCAAACCCACGAATTTTTTGTACATGTCAAACTGGGCGCATTTAGCCAAAGTACATCCAACAGCGAAACCAATGACACCCCCGATGAAGGAGGTGATACGCAACAGCTAAACTTTTAGGCAAAACCTAAAAGGTAGGCACTACCAGACTAGGGATTTCCAACGCCTTATATTCCGCATTAAAGTCGGCTATTTCACCTGCAATTAAGGTTTCTAAACTTGCTTTGTGTTTTTCCCAGGTCGATGCCAAATCTTTATAACGTTCTTGAGCACCTTGGGTCACGTCGGGCATTGGGCTATCCACATAGCCTTTGAGGTGCATAAACTCAGCGTTGAGCTTATTGTTAAAATTGATTACATCTTGAAAAGTTTTCTGATCCGGCTGAATCAATTCACGCTCCCAGGTATCCAAACGTTTGGCCAACGCTTTTCCTTTTTCATATAGAGTATTATAGGTGTCATTTTGTTCTAAAATTGCTAAATAATGCGTCAATTGCTTTTGCACCTCACGCATACCTTGTACAGTCTGATGAATTTCACGGATATGGTTTTCAATTCCCTCTAGTAAAACAGCTTGCTCCTGATAGGCCTGAGCAGTAGCCTCAATATTGGGATCAGCCAATAGGTTGATAGCAACCGTATGTTGAGTTTCTCCACTTTGAATACGTGCAGTATATTCACCAGGGGGCACTACTCCACCCTCATAACTACCATAAACAAATACACGATCGACGGCTGGCAAAATCGCACTGCGCAAATCCCAGTTAAATCGATGATAGCCGGGCTTGGTCGAAAGCGGCTTGGTCATTGGGGGTGCACCTGGCCAGCTGATCTTTTTTTCGGGTATTTCACTGGTATAAGAACGAATCACCCGGTCGTTTTTTAATATATCAATGACTACGGTTGTTGAATCTGTATTTTGAGGTAAATAATAATCTAAAATTACACCCGGTAACGGATTTTGACCTTGAGTAGGTACTTTCGATTCCATTCTCCCCCCCACTATACGATAGGTTGATTTGGGGGTTAACAAACGAGCTCCACGGGGTTGAGCCAATTGTTGTAATGGGGCCAAATCATCCAAGATCCAAAACGATCTACCCGCTGTAGCAGCAATGAGGTCATTGTCTTGAATATACAGGTCATTAATTGGAACAACCGGGAGGTTTAGCTGTACATGTTGCCATTGGCCACCGTCATCTTTAGACAGATAAAATCCGGTTTCGGCACCGGCATAAATCAAGCCGGGTATTTTTTTATCGGAACGAACTACACGTACAAACGTATGGGGGCCTTCGATTCCCTGATCAATACGCTTCCATTTTTTACCATAATCTTCCGTCTTGTAGATATAGGGGTTCAAATCCATGGATTTGTAAGCCATCAGGGTGATATAGGCCTTCCCAGGCTGATGCGGGGATACCTCGATACTATTTACAATCCCTACAGGCATCCCCTTTGGAGTCACATTGTTCCAGGTCTGACCACCATCGGTAGTGAGATGTACCAGTCCATCGTCGCTTCCGGCCCATAAAACTTCAGCACTGTGGGGAGAGACTGCCAAGCTCATCAAGGTATTGTAATTTTCCCCTCCGGCCGCTTCATTGGTAAAGGGTGCACCTCCAGGAACTTGCTTTTCCTTTTCGTTACGGGTTAGGTCGGGGCTGATGACTTCCCAGGATTGTCCACCGTCTAAGGATTTAAAAACTACATTTCCTGCATGATACACGACATTAGGATCTTGGATCGAAGTCAATATAGGGGCGTTCCAGTTGTAGCGGTACTTAAAATCTTTGGGCGTGTTACCCAATGCCAATTCTGGATATTCTTTGATGGACTTTGAAGTCCCCGTTTTGCGGTCCCAGCGCTCGATAATTCCCTGATAACACCCACCATATACTATGGAAGGATTGATGGGATTAAAGGCCAAAAAGGCACTTTCACAGCCGGCTACGGCATACCAGTCTTTCCAGTCGATGCCTCGGTCATAGGTTCGGCTTTTAATGCCAATCGAAGAATTGTCTTGTTGACCCCCGTAAACGTGATACGGCACCTGGGCATCGGCAATTACACGATAAAACTGGGCCGTGGGTTGGTTTTGTTGGCTACTCCAACTTCTACCTCCATTGAGACTAACATTGGCGCCGCCATCGTTGGAATTAATCATCAATTGATTGTTTTGGGGATGAATCCACAAATGGTGGTTATCGCCATGCGGCGTAGGCATGGGGGTAAAGGTTTTTCCGCCATCGATGGATTTTAAGGCTGGTGCATTGAGTACATAAACGGTATTTTCATCCATTGGATCGGCAAAAACCTCCATATAGTACCAAGAACGCGCCACGGTTATCCGGTCTTTGCTGGTTTGTCTCCAGGTTTGCCCACCATCATCTGAGCGATAAACCCCGCTTTGGGTACCTTCGGCTTCGAGGTTGGCATATACCCTTGCAGAGTTGGCACGGGAAACAGAAATTCCAGCTTTTCCAAAGGTCTTGGGGAGCCCTTTGGAAAGTTTGGTCCAATGACTCCCTCCATCGGTCGATTTGTACAAACCAGAACCACTTCCCCCTGATTGCATTTGCCATGGCGTTCGACTATGTTCCCACATGGCCGCATATAAAATTCGAGGGTTATTGGCATCCATACTCAAGGAGGCCGCCCCAACGGTTTCCCCTACAAACAATACCTGCTCCCAGGTAGTTCCTCCGTCAGTAGAACGGTAGATACCGCGGCCTTTAGATGGGCCGTATTGCGCACCTTGTGCAGCGACATAAATCAAATTGGGATTGGTCGGATGTATTTCGATATTGGCAATATGACGGGTAAAGTCAAGCCCTTTGTGTGTCCACGTAGCACCGGCATCGGTCGAAATATACACTCCATCACCCATGGAAGTCATTACCCCACGAGCAGCGTGTTCGCCCATTCCGGCCACAACAAAATTTGGATCACTTTCCGAAACGGCAAGAGCACCTACGGTACCCGTTTTTAAAAACCCATCTGAAACGTTGACCCATGTTTGTCCCGCATCTTGTGTTTTCCAAATTCCTCCACCGGTAGACCCCATATAAAAAGTATTGGGCTCTTTGACAACACCGGTAGAAGCCACACTTCTCCCCCCTCTAAAAGGGCCAATGTTTCTCCATTTAAGGTTGTGGTAGGTAGGTGTATTTACCGGGGCTGACTTGGATTTGGATTTTTGGGCAGTACTTGTTGAAAGAGATATGGCAAAAACAAAAAATACTGCGATAAAACGTTGGTGTAACATAATCGATAGCGTTTAATTAAAGAATTATTCCTTGGGTGTTTGGATTTTATCACCCAACATCAAAGCATTTAAAAATAGTCTGTTGGTCCCATAGGCCGATCCTCTAAAATTTGGGTTGTCAGCAAAGGAGATAATGCGCCCTTGTCCAACAGGGCTAACCAATAAGGACGCAGCCTTAGGTAAATACTCGCGGCTGATTTTAGGTGAAATATAGCCATCGATATGGGCCTTTTCGGCATATTTGATCACCGTATTATAGGGACTTTTACTGGGGCTAAGCCAAACCAAATTGTTTTTATACAAACTTATTTCGGGATAGCGATAACCAAAACCCAAGGGATGTGTAAGGTCTAATATTCCTTTGACAAAAACACCACCGAGTTGTTCTCTTCCTCGATTTTCAGGGGCATCCACGTAAGGCTTTCGTTCGACAGCTTGCGTAGAATCAGTGGGAATGGTAATTTGTTTTTCCGATAAAATTTTTGCTTTAATCAGGGCCTCATTAGCAGTTCCGATAGCTATAAGGGTATTGCCTTTGGCTACCCAATTTTTAATTTTCTGTTGGGTTTTTTCATCCCAATCATAGCGCCCCGATACCATGACCAAAGTATTGTATTCATCCAAATTTAAACGTCCAAAGGTACGTTTGGGTACTTTAGTAATGGGCATATTGACCCGGGCGTCTAGCAAATGCCATACTTCACCCGCCTCATACGAGCGAACTCCGTCTCCGATTAACATCACCGCTTTGGTCGGCTTTAAGGGCTGTACATAACGGCTACCCAAGTCTACCCCGCCTAAATTATACCCTGTTGCCACACTGTGTACCTGAATCGACCACTGCTTTTGGAGTGTAGTCAAAAGCTGGTAAATACGTTCACTGGAAACCTTTTGGGTCGATACGGGTATCATCAAGCTTCCGTAAGGGAATGCATAATTGCCCAAATGGGTTTGCGTTCGAAAGGGTTTAAAGGCCACCGAAACGACCACTTCTTCTTGTTGCAGCGCATGGATCAAAGCAGGCACGTTGTAATCCTGCCCAGAGACAACATATGCATAGTCAGATTTGGCCAATGCATTGGGCTGGGGCAATTGGTCTAAAGAAGTGATGCGTTGCCCCTTTTGTGCAGTCCGGCTAGCCGCATACTTGATATTGTAAAAATTGGCGACAGACCAGGCCGAAGCATCATAAAACACACTGTCTCGATAGGTGCTATAGGTTTCAAAAAAACTCTGTACCATTCGGTATTGGGGTTGTTGGGTAGGAACGGAATAATGATCCTCTGAAGTTTGATAAACTTCAATTTGGTGCCGAAGGAGTTTGTCAATAAAGCCATTGGCTAGATTTTGGTCTTTTTCTTCAAAAACATAGGCTTTAATTTTTTGCTTAGCCGCATTACTCATGGCTGAGGCAAAAAACTTTTTTTGGTAATCTTGAAGGTATTCTTTGGTGGCTACGGCCGCTTTGACTGTTGTTATGCTTGATATAAACTGGTTTCTAATGGTAAATGGAAATTTAATCTGTCCGTTAGGGGTTTTTTGGACATGCCCTCGAGAACTGGCCTGTTCAAACAAAATGCCCAGCCCGCCCTGCAAGTCGGGATAAGATGAACCATAGCCGGGATAGGTACCATCAAATACCTCTTTGGTAAAGTATAGAGAACCAATGCTGTCCAGAGCTTGGGCAAAATAATTTCCAAAACGTTCATTGAGGTAACCATAATTTTCTTTGGGCATGATGGGGTCTGCGGATCCATTGTCTTTCATGGGTTCAAAAAAATAGGTGCTTTGCGAGCCCATTTCATGAAAATCGGTTACTACATTGGGGTACCATTGATGGTACCAAGCCAATTTGCCTTGGCTTTCGGGATTAATGGCCAAAAGCCAATCTCTATTGAGGTCAAACCAATAATGGTTGGTTCGCCCACCGGGCCAATACTCATTGTGCTCGGCATCATTGGGGTCGGCCACCAAGGGACTTCCTTGATAGGTATTGGCCCATTGTGTATGGCGGTCTCTCCCGTCGGGGTTGATAGTTGGGTCGATAAAAATAATAGCCTCTGCGAGGTAGTCCAATACTTCTTGACTTTGTGATGCACTAAAGGTATAGGCCGCCAACAAGGCTGCCTCCGAACTCGAGGGTTCGTTGCCATGTACATTATAACCCAAATTGATAAAAAGCGGACGTTCTTCATTGGCCGAAGAGGGTTGCTGTATATGAGCTAGGTGTTTTGCTTGCAACGCATCGAGCTGCTCCAAATGTGATGGGTCTCCCACGATAAGTATGGGTAATTTACGCCCTTCATGTGTCTTGCCATAGTAGGTGATTTTTGCCCGAGGGCTCACCTTGGCTAAGTACTCTAAATAGGCAACGATTTGATCGTGTCGGGTGTGTTGGGCACCCACAGGTCGCTCCAAAAATGCTTCGGGCGATTGTATGGTCGAATCAAAAGGTGTATAACGCGCAGTAAAATAATCTTGCGCAGCAGCAACATTTAAAAACAGAACGAGGGATACAAAAACGGACTTTAATTTCATCAGTATAGGGTTTATGTAGGAGAAAGATAAGAATTAATCTAACGCAATATTATTGGTAGTGCAAATAGGTGTCGGCAACCGAACTATACTTAAGGGCGCGTAGGTCTTTGATATAATTTTGGTATACCTTCCAAGGAGCTTCGGACCCCTGTTTGGGCAAGAAATGACGGGCCCGTAAAACATAGCCAGCATCAAAATCAAGCAATTCTTCAACCTTCATTTTGGTCGGGTCAAAAACGGGTGTACAGCTTTGATAGCCGTTTTGTTCCATATGGTTAAGCACCTTGGTCACAAATTGACAATTCAGGTCGCATTTCAAGGTCCATGAAGCATTGGTATAGCCCACCGATAGGGCAAAATTAGGCACTTCACTCAACATAACTCCCTTATAGGCTTTGGCCTGGGCCGTATCCAAAGCTTGGTCATCAATGGAAAGATCCATACCGCCAAAAAGTTGCACGTTAAGCCCGGTTGCAGTGACAATGATATCGGCTTCCAAAACGCGTCCGTCGGACAATCGAATACCATTGGCCTCAAATCGATCGATGGTTTGGGTAACAATATCGGCTTTGGATGATCTAAGGGCTTTAAAAAAATCGGCATCTGGCACCAAGCAGAGTCTCTGATCCCATGGATTATAACTGGGGGTAAAATGCTGTGGGTCAAACTGGTCGCCCAATTGCTTTTGAACCCCTTTGATAAGCATTTGCTTCACTTTTTTAGGCCAACGCCTTGCGAGTTGGTAAAAGCCCAATCCGATGAGTATATTTTTCCAACGAATCAAGCGATGGGCTGTTTTTTTGGGCACTATTTTTTTGATCATCTCCGCCAATTTGTCTTTACTGGGCGCGGCCATAATAAAGGTGGGGGAACGCTGTAAAAGGGTTACTTTATGCGCTTTTTTGGTTAATTCAGGAAGGAGGGTCACAGCCGTGGCACCACTTCCGATGATGAGAATGTTTTTATTGCTATAGTCAAGTGTTGTATCCCAATGTTGTGGATGAATGATACGCCCTTTAAAGGAGTCAACATCTTTAAACTGCGGCAAATACCCTTTAGCATAATTGTAATATCCGCTACACATAAACAGAAAACGGGCATATACTTTTTGGGGGGTATTCGATGAGGACTTGGTGATGGTAAGTTCCCACATTTTCTGGGCAGAGGACCAATTGGCAGCCGTTACCCGGGTGTCAAACTGAATGTGTTTACGTAAATCAAAAGTGTCGGCAGTCTCATTGATATAGGTTAAAATAGATGGGCCATCGGCAATGGCTTTAGGGTTTTTCCAGGGGTAAAAAGAAAAACCAAAGGTGTACATATCAGAGTCCGAACGAATACCGGGATATTTAAACAAATCCCAAGTACCACCCAATTGCGAACGCCCTTCAAAAACAGCAAAACGCTGGTTGCGACAATTTTGTTTTAAATAATAAGCTGCACCTATACCCGATAATCCTGCCCCCACAACCACAACATCATATTGCATAGCCCCTTTTTTTAGTGTCACTAATATAAAAAAATAGTGAGAGCCTTAGGGTGGGTATAGTCTAATTTGAGAGTAAAGATGCTATGGGGGTGATAAGTGGGTGGGTCTTCTGATGGCCCGAAGTCATGTTTTTTAGGACAAAGACCCCTTGAGCCTGTTCTTCTTCTCCATAAATTAGCACAAAAGGAATTTGTTTTTGGTGAGCATAGTTGAGTTGCTTTTTGAATTTGGCAGCTGAGGGATAGATTTCAGCAGCCAGTCCAGCTTGTCTTAGATTTTGCAAAGCGTTGATACACCAGTCCAATCCAGCTTCTCCTGTATGCAAAAAAAGAAGTTGGGTTCGTTTTACAATTTCTTTGGGAAATAAATTAAGTTCCTCCAATATCAAAAAAATTCGATCAAACCCAAAGGATATACCAATACCACTTTTGTCCTTGAGGCCAAAGGAACCGGCAAGGTCGTCATAACGACCACCACCGCCAATGGATCCCATTTTAACCGATTCAGGGGCTCGAACCTCAACTATCATCCCAGTGTAGTAATTAAGACCACGAGCAAGTGTCAAATCAACATCCAAGCTTACACACTGAAGGCCTTGCTTTTGAAGTGTTTTAAAAATATAATTCAATTCTTCGATGCCTTCTAGGGCCTCGGGATGATCTGCTAAAATGAGTTTGAGCTGATCTAGCTTTTCTTCTGCATTTCCTTCGAGGGATAAAATAGGATTTAATTTAGCAACTACATCCGTTGCAAATCCTTGGTCGATGAGTTCTTTTTCTACCCCTTCGATACCGATTTTGTCCAATTTATCGAGGGCTACAGTAAAAGCAATGAGCTGGTCGGGAGCACCGATGGCGGTCGCTAATCCAGCCAAGATTTTTCGGTGATTTAGGCGAACATTAACCCCTGTTAATTTTAAATCACTAAATACCTTGTCGTACAACTGAATGACTTCGAGTTCTTGCACCAACGAACGGTCTCCAATGATGTCGGCATCACATTGAACAAACTCCTGAAACCTACCGTGTTGTGGGCGGTCGGCACGCCATACTGGTTGAATTTGATACCTTCTAAAGGGAAAGACAATATCATTTTGATACTGGGCTACATAGCGCGCAAAGGGAACGGTAAGATCATAGCGCAGGGCTTTTTCTGTAATAGAATCGGCAAAAGCACCAAGCTTGCCCGCCGCCAGGGCATCTATATTGGCTTTTTTTACTTTTTCACCAGAATTTAAAATCCGAAATATGAGCCGATCACCCTCATCACCATATTTGCCCAACAGGGTTTCTGTACGTTCAAAAGTCGGCGTTTCTATGGGCTCAAACCCGTAGGCCTCAAAATTTTGCCGAAGCACCTGTTTTAGAAAGTTCCGCTTGGCAATGTCAGTGGCAGAAAAATCACGGGTTCCTTTTGGTATGCTGGGTTTTATGGGCATGATTACGTTTGTCTATGCACAAATATCTTAATTATTCTTGGGTTTTAAAAAGTTTCGCTAAGCGCTTGTAATTTTCTCCTTTTGTGATTACCGCTCCAGCTTTGATTAAGGCAAACAAAATTCTTTTGGGATCCGTTCCCAAATCTTTGCGTCCACGGTGTATCTCAACTTTATTCTCTTGTATATTTTGGAGTACCCACTGCCATCCCTTCTCTTCATCAATTGGATAGGGAGGATTTTCAACCGTAACAATGATGGAGGTCAAGTGATCTTTGTGCTTTTTGATCGAAAGGTGCTGATTGGGACTCCATTGTTCGAGATAACGAACTTTGGACAAGCTTTCATCCCATACTAAATCACTAAACTGATCGAGCAATAGTGAAACTTGACCGTCATCTTCTTGCTTGAGTTTGTTCCATTGGGTGGCGTCGATGGACTGTGCCGCCAAAAAAAGAGCAAACTCCTGATGAAGAGCTTCGAATTGTTCTTTGGTGAGACGTGTATAGCGCATGATAAGATAAAAAAACCCCACACATGGTGGGGTTATAATTTTAAGTGCTCTTAGGATTACTTTTGCGTGTCTGCAACTATTTCGAATGGAAATTCAATAGAAACTTCACGGTGTAATCGAATGTTTACTTCGTATTTTCCCAAACGCTTGATAATACGTCCAGGCAAACTGATACGGTGCTTTTCTACCGTGTGACCCTGTGCTTCAAAAGCGGTTTCAAGGTCTTGAGCAGTTACCGAACCGAAAAGTTTATCTCCGGTACCCACCTTCGATTTGATTTGCATTTCTACAGCGGCAATTTTCTTAGCAAAAGCCTGCGCATCTTTAATAATTTTTTCTTCCTTAAAGGCACGTTGTTTCAAGTTTTCGGCCAATACTTTTTTGGCTGAACTTGTCGCTAAAACAGCTTTGCCTTGTGGAATCAAAAAGTTTCTCCCGTATCCGGGTTTTACTTTCACGATATCGTCCTTAAACCCTAGGTTTACGACGTCTTGTTTAAGAATAAGTTCCATAGTGCAGCTTATTTTAACATATCACCAACATAGGGCATCAAGGCCAGGTGACGTGCACGTTTTACCGCTACGGCCACTTTACGTTGGTATTTTAATGAAGTTCCTGTCAATCTTCTGGGCAATAGTTTTCCTTGCTCATTGACAAACTTAAGCAAGAAATCTCCGTCTTTGTAGTCGATATACTTAATACCTGATCGCTTAAAACGGCAATACTTTTTCTTGGTATTCGTATCGATATTTAGCGGAGCTAAGTAGCGAATCTCGCCTTCTTTTTTACCGCGTTGTTGTTCTTCAATTTTTGACATGATCTAGGCTTTTTGTTTAAGTTTCTTTCTTCTTTTTTCGGCCCAAGCGAGTGCATGCTTGTCGAGTTTTACCGTGAGGTAGCGCATTACACGCTCATCACGTCTAAATTCTACTTCCAGTGCATCGATAACTTCGCCGGGGGCTGTAAATTCTAACAAGTGATAGAAAGCACTTTTTTTGTTTTGAATCGGGTAAGCCAATTTTTTCAATCCCCAGTTTTCTTTGCTGGTGATCGAACTCTCTCGAGCGGTCAGAAATTCCTCGTACTTTTGCACTGCTTCCTCTATCTGTGTCTCAGACAGAACGGGATTTAAAATGAAAACAGTTTCGTAATGATTCATATATATAATTTTTCGAGCTGCAAAAATAAGCCAAACCGAATGATATCACAAAACTTAAAGAATGTTTTTGCGTAAAAAATATAGCTTTATTACGTACAAAAACGTGAATTTGGGGGGATTGTGTTAGAAGAAGAAATGGTTAAAAATAAAAAGGAGGAACGAATTCCTCCTTTTTGCCCCAAATCTTACCATGAACTTAACCTACTTATGTTCAGGTGATGTAAATGTACAGGAATATTTTTTATTTGCAAGAAAATGTGCTAAAAATAAAAAGGAGGAACGAATTCCTCCTTTTTGCCCCAAATCTTACCATGAACTTAACCTACTTATGTTCAGGTGATGTAAATGTACAGGAATA
>Ga0255754_10001692_pt1 | contig 16925 bp, 10 predicted proteins | sample 101ome_22_FD_179954 | JGI IMG/M metagenome (GOLD analysis project Ga0255754, IMG submission 179954) | Coastal salt marsh microbial communities from the Groves Creek Marsh, Skidaway Island, Georgia - 101412BT metaG (version 2) | ecosystem: Environmental > Aquatic > Marine > Intertidal zone >... | reverse complement strand
ACTACTTGGAGTTGATGTGCTAAAATTATAGGAGAATATCGAACTTGAAGGTGTAGAAGGCGCACCTGACTGAGCAGTAGAATAAAAGTAATAAGCTATAGCATTTCTTGCTCCATCATCTCCATTAGTACCCGCAGCACCTGTAGCACCTGTAGCACCTGTAGCACCATCCTCTAGCATAGGAATAACTATGTTTTGTGTAGCAGTAGTATCATTATTCTTTTCTTTTACAGTTAGAGTAAATTCTAGCCCGTCTTCGTCATAGGTACTAATATTACTTCCTATATTAAGAGTATACCCAGTTGTTCCAAAGTTAGGGTCTGAAAAAGTAGTTTCAGCAGATTCTGATACTTCTGAGTTATTAAAACCTGCTCCTGTTATTTTAAATGTAGGAGAAGTAAAACCAAGTCCTGAAGCGGTTAAAGTTATGTCAGTACTTGAATTTATTACACTACCAGATGAATTAAATCTTATATTTGGAATATCTGGAATTAATAATGCTGCTCTACCATCTCTTTCAGGATCAGAAATTACAGTAAAATCTGGTAGAGGAATTAGTTTCCACCCAGAACTTAAATTAACTATTCCTGCAATTAAAGCATCATTGTTCTTATCAATTCGCAGAGTAGGGTAATAAATAGTTGCTCCAGTAATTGCAGCAGTATAACTGGTTTCTAAAAACATTACAGTATTGCTACTAATATAGGAGACTTTTGCAACTTGGGTTGCACTAAGTTTTACATAGTCTCCTATTTCAAACTCTGTCGTAAAACTAGTACTGGTTCCAACCAGTCTATTAGAATTAGCTGCTAATGTTGCTGTACCAGAAGCTGCAGAAAAGTAACTACTTGCAGTGCCATTTCCAGTGCCTGCATCATAAAAGTAAGATATTCCAAGTGCAGTGTCATTATTCCATTTTACAAGTTTGATAGGATCAGAACTATCATCATACTTCATTAATATAAAATGAGCATTATCTATTTTTTCTTTTGGAGTGTAACCCTGCCAAGTAGAGAGAGCAATTTGAGCAATATTTGATATTTGCTGTTGATAAGTAGCAGCAGTGCCTGACACTCCTTCTATTTCTATCTCGGTTGCTCCAGAAGGAACAAAAGTGTACTCTGGATTAACAAATTGAAAGTGCTTTGTACTGCTAACATCTACTATACCTATATCCGAAGTAGAAATACCACCAATTACTACACCTCTTCGTCTTTTTGCTTTTGTTTCTTCGATTGGGTCACTTATAGTAACATATCCAAATCTTTTCTCAGACCGTCTACCTGTAGTGCTTACAGCTTGAATAGCGAATCCGTAAGTACCATTTGGCATATTTCTTATTGTAACAGTTGTCTCTTCTTTACCAATTATATCACCAAAAGAAGCTCCTAGTGCAGACATATACTCTTTTAGCATTTCTCTAGCAGGGTCTGTTGTCTGTGGTTTTGTTAAAATATAATGAGATAACTGTGTGAAAGTATCTCCATTAGAGTCTACGGGTGTATCCCAACTAAGAACTATATCATTTCTTAAGCTATCGTTGTCTAATTTAGTTGGAACTACATATAAATTATCTGGTGCAGGTACATATCTAGGCTCTAAAGGAAAGACTGGGTCTTGTACAGTTAAAGTAAACTCATTATCTATTGAATCAAATTTTTCATTATAGTGTCTAACTGCGGAAATAACATAATCAGCAGCGGACTCCTGAGAAATACTTAGTATTTTATACTCTTGAGCAGAGCCTAAAACTTCAACTTCAGTGGTATCTAAAAGAGTACGAAGCGCCCAAACACTCTCTTCTTGAGGGGCTGCAGAAAAAGCAGTTCCTACAGTTAGAGTTCTTACGTTATTACCAGAACTATTAGTAATTGGTCTGCTTTCTACACGGGTATAAGGCTTCCACACAGTTTGTACTACATCATCATTATCATCAGTTAAATTACTTGCAGCAGCTTCTGTAGTTATCGGGTTACCGTTTCTATCGGTAAGAATTAAATCTCCCATAGTATAAGTAACTGTGTCAATTACTGCCGAAGTCTGACTACAAAAAGTTCCCGGAGTTTCTATAAGAATACTTAACTCATAGTCATATGTTCCAGTATCTAATATTAAGTCTCTATCTAAAGGAATAGAAGTAGTTGTAGGTGTTGTACTTGTGGAGGATACTCTACCGCTTTGCACAGAATAGGGAGGTCTTTTATAATGGTCTTGAATATTAATAACATCCCCTGGCTGTAAGAAGGCAGCATTTATAGATGTTTTAAAGGATACTAATTCAGTTTGATTCTTTGCCGTCCAAAGTTTCCATCGTCCATAACGAAGAGCCTGCCCTTCAGTTGTTGCTCCAAAAGCCACCGCTTCTTCATAGTTTATTTTTCCTGTTTTTGCTATATCTTCCCCATCTTCTATTAACAGTACTTCGGGTTTATAATTTGTTACTGGATTATTCCAAGTTACTCCAACTTGATTTGGACGAACTCTATTACCAGTGGACTCATAAGAAAATAAGCCATCAATTACATTTACATTACTGAAGTTATATACAGGGTCACTAGCTTGATCCATTACACTAAATATTTCTCCGTCCATCCAATAGAGCATACCACGAAAAACAGTAGCCAAATCTTTAATAGTTTTATAGGCATCCATAAAGGAAGTAAAGTAAACATTTGTTGTAAAACGAGGCTCGTAGCCCCCTGATCCATCAGGAACTAATTCATCACAGTAACGAGCAATTCTATAAAGAGCATATTTATCTATATCACTTTCTGAAATCCAATTTCCTAATCCATAACGATTATTCGTAAGTATATCATAGAATACCCAAGCAGGATTATTTGTATAAACTTTTTCAGAGCGAAAACCTCCTGTCCAATCCTGATAATCGGGAGTACTGTCTACAGAATCATATACAGGAGTACCACTAGAGTCTCGATTATACATTGCAGGATATACTCCATTTTGAACATATCCATTAAGTTCTTCGTTTTCTTCTCGAGTTACATAGTTAGATGGGACTTTAACAAGCATCCCCCTACACTGATAGCTAATATCAGGCATACTTTGAAAGTCTTTAGAATTAAATTGTACTTTTGCTACTGAAGTATGAGGAAAAGTTAAAAACTCTTTTATAATTGAGCTAGCACTAACAATTGTACAAGAAGACTGCCCAGTATACTTACTGTTTTGTCTTGTTCTTTCTTCTTCATAAGCTATATTATTTTCAGTATGCCTTGTTATTCTAATTTTCCAAACGGAGTTAGTTTTATAGTTATGCTCTAATCTAGCCTTTTCGACATTTACTACATCTTGAATAGTAAATCTAGAATTAGAAGTTGCATAGTGTCGCCTCTCATCAATTACTGTATGCCAATTTCCGTAAGTGGAGCCCGCATCTTCTGAAAAAGCTATATCAAAATCATACCAAGCCTTGCCCGGACGTTTTCCTCCATTCTCGTCGTAGTTTATAAGGGAATCATAAGCAAAAAGAAAACGAACTTCATCTACTTCTGTTGCTTGCTCTACACTTAAGTCTAAGTCTGAATATAAGTAGGTGCGTACATTTGTTATTGATCCATCTGATGGACCAGCTATTTGTTGATTAAGAGTTTTTGTAACTGCTGAGTTACCTATACCTTCTCCGTCAAAACTTATTAACGGAGTTTGGCCTAGAGTTCCTGTTCTAAACTCCAATCCAAAATTTTGATATTTTGCTGAATTTAATAGTCCCGAAATATCTCCAGATACTTTTTTATCTGTATCTTTTGTGGGTGGATCGTCAGTAGAATCTTCTGTATACTTCCAAATTTTAAATGTTCGAGTAACTGTTGCGTCTGCTAAAGCATACCAGTTATATTTTATTTCTGAGGGTATAGTTACCGATACGGAGCTCGAAGTTCCTCCAGTAATAGTAAAAGGTTCTGTGTCTCTACCGTTCGGAAGAGTCATTATTATTTTATACTGAGGATAAGTATTTGGAGTGTACGTATAAGAAGATAAATCTATGCTTGTAGATGTCAAAGTAACAGTATCTAGTACTACGTTATATTGTTCCCCACCATAAGCATTATACCCAGCAGACTGCGTAGTAGTTGTATATGTAAACTTAGCAGTAGCAGTAGCAAATTCCTTATCTACAGTAACCTTAATAGGTGCTCCAGCAGGTTCATTGTCTGCTTGTTCTGTGTCTGTATTTGGTGCAACTAATGAAACGGCAGGATCATTATTTAAATAAACGGATCGTTCTCTATCTACAAGGCCATATATTTCTCCTTCTGAGATTACATGGGTAGCAATTATATTTTGAGACTGTCCAGTAAAAGAAGGGCGTTCAACTACTCCGTTGAAGCCTCCGGGTCCGGATATCTCTGTTGCTGCAGATCCCATTATTCTGTAAACTAAATTTAAACTTCTATCTACTCCTGCTTGAGTACCTGTTTTATAATTATATCCTGCTCCTACTTCTAAAGATACTTGAGAGCCTGGTATTCTTAATTCTCCATAAAGTACAGGAACAGGAGAACCTTCTACAGTTCTTCTTCCTTCGCCTGTAAATAAGTACCCTTCTTGCTCAGAATCAGTAGATGGATCCGGAGCCATTATTTGCTGAATACCCGTCATTGCAAGATTCGTTGCTAATGCATAGGCTACTTTTGTGAGAAAAGGGGTTGCTAAAGCCGCAGCCGCACTTGCCCCTGCTTGTGCTGCGGCTGCACTGCTGGCTCCTTGCATTAAGGCAACATTCGTTGCAGTGGCTGCAGTAGTATTAGCAATGGAAGCTGCCCAACCTTGTCCTAAAGCAAATAAAACTACAGAGGCTGCTATCTTTGCATTACCTGACTTAGACCCTGCCGGAAGAGGAGTAACTACAATATCCCCGTTAGTTAGAGGCAGAAAACACTCGGCAGCATTTATTTCTTCGTTATTTACTTCGACATGAAATGCAATATCCTTTTTAAAACATTCAAGAATATACTTTTTAAAATTTGGATAGTTTGATTCTATTAAACGAAATGCATCTGCAGGAGCCTCTCCACAAAATAAATGTGAATTTCCGAACTTTTGTCCTAACTGCCCTTCTAAATAAATTTTACGCATTATATCTATAAATTCCTACTAAATACTTTTTCCACAATGGATAAAGATTTTCTCGACATGAAAGTCGATTTACAGCATGATGAAAAAATATATCATTATCTAAGTAAACTCCACAATGGTTAGGTACAGATGCTCCCATTTGAAAAATTACTACGTCATTTTTTCTTAAACTTTCTACTTTACTAAACTGCCATTCTTTTAAATGTTCTTCTGTGAAATAATTTTCTCCAACTTCCCACCAATCATCTAAATAAGGCAATCGTCTTCGTAATTCTATATCTAAATATTCTTTGTAATAGTCTCTTACTGCTTCTAAACAATCGTGCTTTCCAAAACTATATTCTCGTCCAATTAAAGGACTACAATTAACTTCTGGCTCTACTATATTTAAATCCATTGAAGGAAAAGAAAAAATATAGTAAGATACTCCTAATGCATCACAGTATTTTTTATCATTTTCACTTGCTTCATTTGAAGCGTGTATATGATTATGTACAATAGCAAATATATTTGCCTCTTTCATTACTTTTACATAATCTTTAGGGTCTAGTATAAAGTCATCATTTTCTTCAGCAAGATTTGTACAAGGATACCATTTTTTCTTGCCTTTTACTATTCCTATAATTCCACAGCCTTCTTTTGGGTAACATTCTTCAAAATGCTCTCTTATTTGTTCAATCACCTAAATTTACCTGCTCCTGGAAATGCTCCGAACGGCAGGCTTGCGGTTGTATCTTTTGCAACCCGTGGAGATGAATAAGTTGTTGTATATGGAGTTCGTGGTCTAAATTGAAATCTGCTTTTACAAGAAGAAAGTCTTTTACCACATTTATCTCCACGAGTCCAGTACAGTCCCTCTGCAGGAATTTTATTTGTATTATCTAATAGAGCTTTCCATACTGTAGTTTGAGTAGAGTCTGTGCTCTCTACATAATCTCCTGCAGAATAGTTGTCTGATGAATTCCAAACTGTATAGGTATAAATAACATCCCAGTTATTTATATCATTTGTAAAGTCACTTGCATGAGCTGTGTGCTCTGTATTACATCGATAATAATTACTTCCATTTTTTAAGTAATCATTTACATAGTATGTTTGTCCTGCTGTCCAACTTAAAAAGGCTACTAAATCCCAATTTGTTTGATAGTAAGAAGTAGACCAAGTTGTTGATGTATGTGCTGTTTTACACACCCATACTGATCCGCTAGCATTGGAAGTATAAATAGTGTCCCCTACAGAGTAACTGTAGCTACTTGAGTTAAAAGCAGGATTAACACTTGTATCGCTACTAAAAAGATTTGCACTAACAATTGGAACATCTTTATCTGTAAAATATGCGTCAAAATCTCCAAAAGTATCTCCATCAGTAGGTAAAGATATATGGCTATCTTTATTCCATCGACATCCACCACAAGAGCTTATATCGTCTCCCTGATACTGCCAAGAACAATATTTACCAAGTACCATTCTGTTGGGTAATTTTATTCCGCTTAAATCAAACGGAGGCGCTAATTCAAAAGTTACAGAAACTGGATTTTCTGATTCAATTCTGTCTATTATATATTTTTGAATAGGAAATTCTACAGGAGGAGAAGCATCTCCTGGTTCTCCATACAAATATTTTTTTAATGTAGTTCTTTTTACAACTGTTTGTCCAACTAAATCATCATTTGTAAAAGTTCCTAGAGCATCACTAAAAGTAGAAGTTACATTTGCAACCGTAAGAGTTGGACGACTTATTGCACCATCTGCCTGTAAATCTATTCCTGTCATGTCCATAGGAAAAGGGACATAGTTTCTTACAGTGTAAGGAGATGTTCTATCACGAAAATAAATATACCCTTCTTGATTTGTGGTAAGATTATCTGTATCATAGTCAGGATGAAAATACAGAACTGTACCATTACTCAAAGTAAGTTCAAATAAATATACCAAAGAGCTGTCAATTGACTGCTGCTGTACGGCATGAATTAAATCTGTCACGATTCAAAAACCTCTCGGAATGTTGCTGACAAGGTATAAAACCCATCATATGCATAAGTTATAGTATAATTTTCACAAACTACTTTTGGTGTTTCGCCTTCTGGTGTTGTAAAAGTAAAAGCTGTTACACCTTTATTCGTCTCTAAAAAATTTTTTATTGTATTCATCTCTGATGAAGTACGCAGGCTAAAATTTGCAGTAAAAATATTTTGAAGAGGGTTTATTCCCTCTGTAATTCTCTGCTCATAACCATTTCCAAAAGTTGTAACACGGGTTCTTGCTCTAGTTTGTCTTGTAAATCCTTTATCAGGTATTACATCTATGCCTGATGTTGAGAATCCTACTGCCATTATGCTACTCCATACGGATTAAGTATTCCGCCTGAACGTTTTTGATTTTGTAGTTCTGTTTGTACTGCTCTTGCAATCATATTTCCTATATTTCCTGCCGCTTGAGAATCCTGCTGAGTGTTTGAAGTAGCATTTCCTAGATTATCTATAGAAACATTTACCACTACATTGTTATTTTGTCCTGCTCCGCTCATATTTACAGGGATTGCTTTACCGTCAGGGAGAGGAACAACAGCTTCATTATACCTACCTTCTCCAACTAATCCAAGAGTAGGTCTCTTTATAATTCCGCCATTTGCATACCCTCTCATACCTCCCTGCATAACTCCACCATTTGCAAATCCAAAAATATTTTTTACAAAACCAAAAGCTTTTGTTGCAGCACCAAGGAATCCTGAGCCTTCTACTCCTGCAACTGGTATATTTGTTACATTCATTACACCTTTAAGCGGGTCTACTGCTCCAAGAGGAAGACTTGTTGGAAGAGCCCCTGGGGTACCGATCGCAGCTGCTATAGTTCGTCCTACCTGCACTCCAGCTTGTATCATTGCAGTTCCAATAATCTGTCCTTGCTTAGCAGCGGTCTGTAAAGGATTTAAGCCCATAATCCATCTTGTAGCTTGTTTTGCCATTGTATCTGCCAAAGAACCCAGTACAGAGTTTGCTATGGAAGCAAAAGCATCCTTAAGACTGGATTGTTTACCTTTTATTATATCAGCAATATTTGAATTCAAAGAAGATTCAAGAGCCTGCTCTCCTGCTCTTAATAACTGAGTTCCAGTATCTAATTGTTTTTCGTATTCTTCTGTTTGACGCTGAAGAAGCTCATATCTTAAATTTTCAGCATCTATTTCCTCTTGGCTCATTACCTTAAGTTTAGCCTTTACATTTGCTCTGCTGTTTTCAATCATTTGCATTTCAATCTGAGCAGTTTTTAATTGATTTTGAATTCCAAGCTGTTCTCTAACTAATTGAGTGGTTCCTGCAGTAGCTTGAAAATTTGCAATAGCCTGTTTTGCTCCTGCAGTTCTGTCAAAAACGTCTCTTTCTTCTGCTGCAGCTTTGAAGTCTGCTAAAGCATCTCTAACTCTTTGGCCAAATGTTTGCGCATCTCCTGCAGCATTCTGAAAACCTTTTTGTAAAGAATCAATTAAATTAGGTCCAAGTATTTGTTCAATATTTGCAAGAGTCTCTTTATCAAAAATTTCTTCTAAAGATCCAACACTCTGACTACCTACTCTAGTTAGTATAGCATCAACTCCACCAATTACATCTTCAAGCCCTAAAAGAGCAGTTCTCATAGGAGTAAGTTTTTGAGTACTATTACCAATCCCTTGTTGAAACTGTTCTAATCCTCTGTTAACCCGTTCGATTCCTTGCAAAAATCCTTCATTTTCTTTCTTATTACCATTAACTAAGTCTGTTGCAGTACTTAAAGCCGTATTTACATAGTCTACAGCATTTCTGTAAGCTTCCCAACTGCCTTCCTGATTCGTTATATCTCCTGTTAATGTGACAAAAGCAGACTCTAGATTTCCTACAATTCCTGATAGTCTTGAATTATCTCCACCTGCCTTTCCTATGGCATCACTTTGTGCTGAAAGCAAATCAATAGTTGCTCTTAAACCTTCCATATAAGGTTCGTTAGCTTTCTGAAGGTTCTTTGTAGCCTTCATTCTTTCATTTATTGAAGTATTATCTAAATTGTTATTTAATAATTTTATAGCATCTGCATCAGCTAAATGAATGTTTGTAAGAAGGTTTGCTAACTGAAACTGCTCTTCTTGTAAGCTGTTTGCTTCTGTTAAATTATCTGATAGCTTCTTAATTTCTTTTGCTTGCTCTTCATAAGAATTTTTAAGATTATACATTCTATCTTCAAGTTCTTTTATTGCAGGGTCATCAAAAGCTTTGACTATCTCTTTTATTACACCGTATAAAGATAATGCTAAGCCTAGCCACCCTGCAAATGTTAAAGCAGTCGCTATTGCTCTACCAGCAGTTTGTGCAGCAGCGGACATAGTACCCATTATCATACCATGCTGTCCCTGTAAATCATATAAATTTGCAAGCCAAGTGGCTTTCCAAGCTTTAATACCTGAAGTCTGTTTTGCTAAAGAAGCTTGATTTGCTGCTTCAACAATCTTTACGGTTCTAAGAATTTCTCTACGCTTAAAGTTTTCTAGGTCAAGAATTGTTGTTTTTTGTGCTTTTGCGGCTTTTTTAATGTTTGCAATTTCTCTTGCTCCAATTTGTCCAGAAGCTACAGCTGTTCCAGTAGCGCCTCCAGTAACCATTTTTGCTAGATTTGCTTGAGCAGTCTTACTTGCGTCTGCAATACTTTTTAGAGCTTTCGGGGCAGGAAGAAGACCTTTTAATATGCTTGTACCCATCAAGCTAAATGCACCAGCTAATGCCAAAACATTATTTGCAAGACCTCCTGCAATAATTGAAGCTACGCCATAAAGATTTTCTTTTATACTATTTAATAAGTCATCAAACTCTTTTCCAAGTTTTGAGAACTGATTTACTGCTACTGTTAAATCTCCGAATTTTTCTTCCCCTTGAGTTATAACAGAGTTTACAACTGCCTGGCTTCTTTCCCATACAGTTAATTCATTTGCTGTTTTCCCTATTGCAAGAGCATAGTCTCTAGTTGCTCTATCAAGTCGAACAACAATACCTAATTCGTCTAAAAGTTCTGGCTCTGCTTTAATTGCGCCACGGGTTAAACGATTAAAAGAATCTGTTAAGTCTCGTCCGAGAGATTGCGAAGCACTTAGTGCAATATTACCAAGCCTTTCAATTTGATCTGCGCTTAATCCTGCAGCTCTACCAATAGATACTGCTTGAGCTGCTTCTTCGAATGTAAGAAGTCCTTGTGTTGCTTCTTGCACTCGCGCTGTTAGTAATGAAAGAGATTGTCCAGTTTTTAGTGCAAAAGCTTCCTGAGAGGCTTGTAGAGTAACTAAATCACCAGCAGATTTAAGAAAATTGAATGCAGCACTTATTGCAAATACGTTTGCTGCAAGAGTAGCGTAAGCAGGAACAAGACCTCCGGTAATACCAGTGGTCATTTTAGAGAAAGCTTTTGTACTATTAGAAGTAGCGCCTGCTACTCCTTTATTCTGTTTTTGAAATCTATCACCAGAAGCAGAGGCAGCATCTAAACCTTGTGCTGCTTTTCTGGCTTTTTTACTGACGACTTCTAGTTGACCATCATCAGTTATTTTCAGTTTTACTTTAACTTCTTTTGCCATTATCTTTGAACATTATGGGTATACTGCTTACCGCTGTTTTGTTTAGCTTTACGTTCTTCTTCTTTTTGTTTCTTCTCTATCTCTTCTGCTCTTTGAGACATTAACTGCCTCTCATATAGCTTCATAAAGTATATCGTATCTCTTGGATTATCTATTTCATATGTTCTAAATAGAAAATCTACAGAAGACCAATCCTTTCCCATATACATTCCAGAAGTTCCATCCCAAACATCTGAAAGTAGACTAAACATAAAAAATGCCACTTGTACCTCAGACGGAAAGTCCGAATGAGAAAGCGGCATCTTTTGGGGGTCTGGTTCTTGGTTTAACTGTTCGCAGATTCGTAAATATTTATCTAAGTCAAAATCTGAGTTTTGCTCTTTTACAAATCTCGCAAGTAGCTTCTCAACTTCTGCTACTTGCTCCCAGTAAAATTTTCCAGGTTACCTACTGTTTCTGTTACCCAGGTGTCAAATCCACTTGAGTTTTTCATCATCGTTTTAGCATTTTCATGGCTAAAAGGAAGCTCATCGTCTGGGTCGTAGGAAGAAACATCTACCAAAAGAAACTCTTCTAGGTATCGATATTTTAGTCCTTTCCACCCTTGAATCACGCCTTCAGTGTAATGATGCAAAAACTTTTCTTCATCTAATACTTCTTCTGGGGTATGTGTTCTTTTATTAAAAGTTGTAGACAAACATTTTTTACGAAGTTTAACTAATTCTTCTCTTGCTAGATATGTTAAATCTACTTTAAATCCAGAGTATCCTGGAAAGTCTACAGTTACTGTCTTACTTGGAGTCATTAGACTCTCTAGGGAAACTGGGGTATCACTCATATAAAATCCTTATTTTGTTATTATTTAAAAGAGTAGGGAGGCAAAAACCTCCCTACTTTCATTTTTCATACCCTATAGTATAATTCATGTGACCACAAAAGTCAAGAATTATTTTTTAGTATGTATTAAAGAGCTGCTGTTGTGTACTCAACAATTATTTCATCTGTTTCATCAATAGTCGATGGCAGTGCCATGAAATTAGTTGAAACAGAAATTAAGTCAGATACATCATGAGTTGGAATTTCAACGTGACAAGTACCAAGAGTCAAAATTGACTTAGGACCTGCGGCTGTTCCACCTACTTTAAATGTAGTACTGAAATTGTTAGTAACTGTAGTATTCAAAGCAAGTAGCCTCTTATAGAAGCCATCTGCACCAAGAGCTACATTATCCATATACGCATCAAAAGAACCACTTACCGAGCGTGACCCTAAAATAGCTGCAAGAGGTACGTTTACTGTACCGAGCTCTTCTGGAGTCAAATAGTTAATATTATTACTAATAGTAATATTTCCACCAGTAATTGTTATGGTATAGGTGCTTCCTCCATTTTCCGCAATAGAAAGCTGAGTTAGACGATTACGGATAAAGTTATCAGTATCAGTTGTAGCTTCAGTAATTGTCGGCTGAACACTACCGCTAGTATCTGTAAACTTGTACAAACGATTACCGTCATCAGTAATTAGCATGTAATCACCAGCAACTGTTCCTGAAGAAGGAGCACTTGCAGTCGCTACTTCATGGCTAATATCTGCTGTAACGTCTTCAATTTCTGAAGCATAACCAGACCAGTTAATTGTAGCAATACCGTCAACATCAAAATCAATTGAAGCTTCATTTACACAAGCACTTGAGAGTTTATATAACTTAAAGTTATCATCCCCAAGGAGCATATAAATATTACAAGTATCAGCAGGAATAGCTATATTTGAACTATCAAAGTTTATTGCAAGGCAGTCTGCTCCACACTGTGAGGAGGCCGCAAGAATTTGATCAGTTACTTTTCCAGTACCTGCGCTATCTGTAAATTCCATGGCAGAGGACATATCTTTTGCACCTGCCATAAGAGCCCAAAGAGCTTCTTCTACACAGTGATAGTCTCCAGCGGTGCTTCCGCTATCTACCCAGAAGTTTTCTGCACTTGGTCCGGAATTGCCTTGTGTTGCGCTTGAGGCGAAAGGCCTCATGTATGTTGAAAACGACCAGTCTGCAGGTGCTAGTGAATCATTAAACGCCCTTCGTCCACGACGGCTCACACCAGCAGAACTTTCCATTTCATTCAAGGTTACTTCGGATGAGTTAGTAGCTTGAGAAAAGCTAAAGCCATCCAGTACAGGAATTTCCCATAGTTTGCCATCAAATTCAAGGTAAACTTGGGTATACCTGGTAAAGTATAATTGTGCCATTAGAATCTCCTATGGACTTGAAAAGGCTTGGACGTGAACGTCTGTTCGTGCCAGCATTTTCTAATAACGAACTTCTAGGACTATCTCACCAACGCCTAAAGGTTCTAATACACCTTCGTCAGTTGTTATACTAACAATAGTGTTCTGATGAGTATATTGAGCAGAACCTCGCCTGTCAACATACCGTAATCTTTGATTTTCTTCTAGATTTGTTTCCAAATCCTCTAATAATTTATCAAGAGCATCTACAGAGTCTTCTTCATTTACATAACAACGAATTGTTATTGTCAAAAATCTATCTTTATAGCCTCCTGCTTGGTACTCTCTTGCTTCTGGTCCTACACTTAAATGAACTGCTGGAAAAACTTCTATTTCATCCCAAAACTTTAGCCTTGGGCTTACATTATCCTGCAAATCTGTTAAGTACTCTCCAGTTCCATTTATTTCTTTTATCTTTTCTACAAGAGCATTTGTAATTGACTGCCGTCTTGTTGTATAATCTCTTACAGTCATTATTCTCTCCTCGTATAAAATCTTCCTATCGCCATTTCAGCTGCTATTTCTCTTATTGAAGCATCAATTAACTGTCTTGGGTCTCTTTCTGTATTTGCCCAGGGCTCTCTACCTTCTGCCCCATCTTCATATACTTGGTAAGGATTTCTTTGGTAAGTATATCCAAAACTAGGAAATCCTCTTCTCGTAGTAGTAACAGATGTTAATTTAACACTTGACGCAAATCTACCACTTACATTTTCAAGTCTTGGGCTACCCATATTCTTTCTGACTTGGTCAGGAAGTTTTTGGTTTATTAATGCCATTATACTAAAAAGATTTTCAGTTTTTTGTTTTTTACTTCTTTTTAGTACTGCTCCTCCAGAGTTATATACTTTATCTGCTCCTTTAGCAAAAGAAGCCTTTCTTTTTACTTTAAGTGTTCCTACGCTTGTACTAGACTTTACTTTTTGTTTCTTAATGTTTGATGTAATATTCTTACTTCTAAACTTATCATTTGTAAAATTGTTTAATAATCTTTTTTCAGTCTTTGTATTATAAGAGTCACTTCCTTCTAAGTCTGCTGGCCAAGTGTCTGACCCTCTTAATGATTTTTCAAGAAGAGCACTTAAGTCTCTTTCTAACTGCTCTGCTAGTTTTTTCTCTTCTACCGACCCTCTATACTTATTTTCTAAACCACTTTCTAGACTTACTGTCAGCTCTTGAGTTGCTTTTATATCTTTTTGGCTTATCGACCATTTTAATTCAGATAAAAGTGCTTTTAAAATTTTTTGTGCTCCAGGGCTTTGTTTAGTGCTCCATTTTACTAATTCGTTTTCTGCTATATTTTTTCTCTGTACGCTAACAGCCGTTTCAGAAGAGTGTCCTATATCAAAAAACGAAATACCGCCTCTTGGGTTATATGCTGCTTTTAACTGATGTTTTTTATCTCGTCCTTTATTTAATCTGTTTATCTTCCCCTGTACAGAATACAGAAACATTTTCTGTGCAGGTTGTTTAATATACTTACGTATAAATTTAAAAATATCTGCGGTTTTTCCTTTCTCAAAACCAATCACAACAGAAAAAGAATTTGTACCTGTTTTAGTTAAGTTTGAAAGAATTATGTTCGAGCCTTTTCTGTTTAAAAACTTTTCTGATAACATCAAGAATTGTCTACACATTCTTGGAACTGTTTTCTTAAACAGAGGTATAAATTCTTCAAGAATTAATGGATCTTTTTCTGAAACACCAAAAAGAATAGTTAATTGCTTAATTGCTTCTTTTTCTATCTCTTTTTCGTCTATAATTAACGTATGTACTTTTTTATCAGATATAAGATCTCTATATACGGTACTACTTTTTTCAATCTGTTTTTGAATCTGTTTTAATTTTCTTTCTAAACTAGCTCTAGCCATTAGAAGTTTTTATATAAATCCAGAACACGTTTAATATGGTCAGGGAAAGCTACGCTATCTCGTAGACTAGAGCTACCCTGGTTCTGAATACTTGCTCCGGCTAGAGCCCTTCTTTCTTTATGTTCGTCTTTAAAATAATAAGTTATTAAGTCAAAAACAGCCAGTTTTAAATCTTCTGGCGTAGAAGAGTATCCTGCAGTATAAACTACTTTTACAGCGCCTGGACCTTGTGCCCAATTTTTGTAATTCGATCCACTTGTAGTACGATACAAACTGTCAGTTGCACTATCTAAGTAATATTCATAGTTTCCAGTAGTAAGAGTAACGTAGCTTTCCCCATACGAACTTCTTTCCTCTACTGAAGTAATTGCATTTACAGGACTTTCTGTAAGCTGTATAATATGAGTCGCCCAATTTATATTTATAATTTCTGTTTTTGCAGAACTATAATGGTCAATAATTGAGTTTGCACAATAAGTTTTTACTAACTGACTCACAGAAGTAATTATGGAAGTAAGACGAACATCATCCTTTGGATTGTTTATCCCTTCCGCATCTTTGTATTCATTTAGAGTAGTTAAATTAGCCATAAGTCATTTAGTAAAAACTCGGGGGAGTTTCCTCCCCCAAGTATCTCAACTATTACTGGTAAGCCCAGCGGATAGATGGTTTGTTGTCGCCAGCGTTGGCAAACAGCTCGTTGAAGCCCAGAGACTGTGATGCAACGATCACATTCTGCTGATCTTTTACGCTGTACTCAGTTTCTATGTTAACGCCACGGAGACGTGGAATTACATAGTTGTTCATGTTTACAGCAAGAGCGGCTGTTGAAGTAGCTGCACTAGCGGCATCAAGGTTGTAAGCTAGCTGGTCAGTAGCAATGACAGGTGAGCCATATACTGAACCAACCATACCTATACGCTTGGTTGCCAGGTCGCTACCAACTTCAGTTACGTCTGTGAAGCCAGAGGCATCAATCAGTTCGTAGTAAACGTCAGTCGGTACGATGTAAGCGACATCAGAAGGATTCAGGCCGTATTTGCCCATTTCCTTTCTCATGCCGAGCAGGTTGGCGGGGGTAACTTCAGCTGTTGTGGAAGCATCCAGAGCTGTAGTTGCCGAAGTAGTAGCATAACCGCTAGTATTATCAGTACCAGAAGCACCAACAAGACCAGTAGTAAAGCCACCAGAGTTACCTACGAGGATTGCCTTATCAATAGCAACAGCGTGAGCACGTGCCAGGGCAGAGGTAACCATGGGAAGGACAGAAACAACGATCTGCTCGTCAGTGTCATTCGAAATGAATGTACCTGAGATCAGACGATGAGCCTGCAAGATGACCTGAGATACAGTGTAGTTGTTGTCACTGTTATCAGTCAACTGGTTAGAAGAAGCAGTGATACCTGCAGCGCTCCAAGAAGCACCATTGGAATCAGGAGCTAATGGCAGTACAGTAGCACCGGAAGCAACCTGAATTTCGCGGAAAAGAGGAGCAATCTTCATTTCCTGACGAACTTCTTCTTCAAACTGCTGAGAAACGATTACATCGATACCAGCAGCAGTGGTAGAGGTATAGTCAACACCAGCTTTTTCAAGCATATCCTTCGCATATGCAGTGTCAAAACCTTTACCAGTGATTTTACCAAGAATATGGGCAGACAGAAGGTCTTTACCAATAGACTTGAGTTCCTGACGACCACGGCCAGAGAAGTCACGCTTGCTGTTACGCATAGCTTCCAGCTCAGCAGCTTTCTCTTCGAGGTCAGCCTTGTACTTGTTAAGAATTTCCGCAGACTCAGCTTTTTCAGCTTCGAATTCCTTGCGAATATCTGAAACTAGCTGCTCAGCACCAGTAGTGATGCCAACGCGAACAGCTTCCTTCTGCTCAGCCTCAGCAGCAGCTTTTTCAGCTACTTCAGCGGCTTCAGCTTCAGCGGCAGCCTTTTCGGCAGCCTTTTGCTCGGCTTGCTTCATTGCCAGATTTGCAGCAGTTTCTTCTGCTACCTTCTTTGCAAAAGCTTCCAAGTCGATTTCCGGAGTTTTTACATCTTCGGACATTTCGATCTCCTTTTGTGTGG
>Ga0255754_10001679_pt1 | contig 16976 bp, 27 predicted proteins | sample 101ome_22_FD_179954 | JGI IMG/M metagenome (GOLD analysis project Ga0255754, IMG submission 179954) | Coastal salt marsh microbial communities from the Groves Creek Marsh, Skidaway Island, Georgia - 101412BT metaG (version 2) | ecosystem: Environmental > Aquatic > Marine > Intertidal zone >... | reverse complement strand
GCATACAGCGATAAGGTAATGGATCATTATGAGAATCCTCGCAACGTAGGTAGTTTTGATCCCAAGAAAGAAAACGTAGGCACTGGCATGGTAGGAGCACCTGCCTGTGGAGATGTTATGCGTCTACAGATCCAAGTAGGCGATGATGGAGTAATTGAAGATGCGAAATTTAAAACATACGGTTGTGGGTCAGCCATTGCCAGTAGTTCACTCCTTACCGAATGGGTTAAGGGTAGAACGCTTGAAGAAGCACAGCAGATTAAGAACACTGACATTGCTGAAGAATTGGCTTTACCGCCAGTTAAAATTCACTGCTCAGTATTGGCAGAGGATGCCATAAAAGCCGCGATTGCAGATCTACAATCTAAATCTTAATAACTATTGTTATGATTAAAGATTGGAATAAAGCAACGATCTGCAACGAAATATCAAAAATACGTTGGGCAGGTACTGATCCTAAAATGGATGGATATGTAACTTGGGGCTGTAAACAAGACCTTTATGAAATACTTTGGTTTGTAGAAGATGAGCTTGACAAAATGTCATCTTATGCAGGCGAAGAAGATTTTGTTAAACGTAGAGAACAGCACAAACTTTTAAAAACATTAGGTAAACAATGAAAATAACAATAGCAGGGTATGGCTTTGTAGGCAAAGCACATCGAGAAGTATTAAAAGACAAGCATGACATTACTATTGTAGATCCTGCTTGGCCAGAATACAATAAACCAATTCCGCAAGACACAGATGCAGTTATTGTTTGTGTGTCAACTCCAAGACGAGAAGATGGTTCGTGTCATATGGACAATGTTTACGAAGTAATTGAAGCATCACCTGATGTGCCTATTCTAATTAAAAGTACAATATCATTAGAAGGTTGGCAGATGCTAAAGGATACGTTTCCAAACGCAATGCTAAACTTCTCTCCAGAGTTCTTACGTGCGGCTACCGCAGTAGACGACTTAGCAACAGCAGACTATATGTTGATTGGCGGCAACTCTATTAACTTTTGGAATAAGGTATTTGATGTTGCTATTGAGATATGTGATGTTGAAGCACTTATAATAGCCAAGTACGCTCGTAACAGTTTCCTTGCTCTAAAGGTTGCATATTTTAATCAACTATATGATTTATGTAAAGCATTAGATGTCGACTACGAAGCAGTAAAACAATATACAGCAATGGACACTCGTATTGGAGATAGTCATACTTCAATAACAGCAGAGCGAGGCTTTGGTGGACATTGTTTCCCTAAAGATATAGACGCACTCATAAGAACAGCCCAACGAGATAACGTTGAGCTGTCTATTCTAAAAGAAGCAGTCGAATACAATAAGCGTATTCGTAAAGATTAACTTTGGCTGTTCTCTTTACCGCTTGCGTACATCTCTAAGTTAGCAATATAAAAGTTCATACCATGATCTGAGAAGTTATCAATGCTGCCTGCTTTGATACCCATCCACATACCACGCATACGATCTTTGAAACGCTGCCAACCTGTAGGCTTGCGTACATTGCCCCATGCATTCATATAATGTTCTGTACCATTGTGTCTGTATCCCATAATTGCTAACGGAACACGGGTGACTATGTCATTGTTGTTTACCCAGCGATGATGATCAATATTCATTGCTTTACAGTATCCAGGCCATCCTACTCTTGGAGAACCATATGTATAAACTTCTTCTGGATCTCTAATTGATTCTTCGTAATAACAACGACTTGCCATGATGGTAGTCATTGCCGCACCTAATGAATGTCCTGTAAACCATAGTTTGTTATCTTTGTTTACTTTACGTTGGATGTCTTCTAATATCATAGGCCATAGTTCGTCTACTTCTGCTTTAAATCCTTTATGTACACGACTTACTGTTTCTGCTACTACAGGAACAGCATTTAAATCTGCTTTGATATCATTAAACTCGCTTGGTTGTGTGCCTCGACATGCAATAACCATGTCGTATTTGTTTTGGAAACGATATGCTTGTGCGCCGTCTCTGTTATAAAACTCAACTGTTCCAAAACCTAATTTTTTTACTTGCTTTTTTACCTCTGTGATGTTATCATTATACGCTATACTACTAAGTTTAGCGAATAATAAAGAACGTTCAGGGAAAGACATTTTTGAAATCATTTAAACCCTCCAGTGTGTTAGCCTCTTAACACACTTATTTATAGTTTAACTACGCTAAATACAATACGGAGACAACTGTTATGAAGAAACGTACACGAAGTATTCTTGAAGAATTAAATGCATTAGGCAAAGAACGTTCTACTGACCATCAAATTGAAGCAAGAGCGAATAATATTATCGAAAGTGCCATTAATTTACTTGGTAGAATACAAAGTAATTATGATGTAGATACAGCAAGCGAGCTTGAAAGACGTTTCTTAAATAGTATTAAAAGTGGTGATCCACGTAAATTCAAGCGTGGTATTACAAAAGTAATAGAGAGTAGAAAGAATGATTCTTAAAGAAGGCGGATCAATGCCTGGCGTAGGGCCAATTCATATTGATGAAATTGAACCTACACTTGATGCACTTGAAAAAGTATTAGGAATAGATCTAAAAGACAATGTTCTTGGTAGTGTTGGTAAGAAAGAGTTCTCGGGCGACATTGATGTTGCTATTCAGCTTGCTCCAGAAGAAATTCCAGAATTTATAGAAAAATTAAAAAAGGTTCCAGAGATTATGGACCTTGCTAAAAGTTCAATTATTATGACCAAAGTTAAAATTGTAAACTTTGATCAAAGCAAACAAACATTAAAACCGCGCACAGGATATGTACAAGTAGACTTTATGCCAGGCGATCCAGGTTGGATGAAAACTTATTACCATTCACCGGGCGAAAAAGAATCAAAGTATAAAGGTGTGTTTCGTAATGTTATGATTGCAACTATATGTGCAGTCTATCAAAGAAAAGATTCAGAAGAAACTATTGACGATGGACGTCCTGTAGAAAGTGAACGTTGGATGTGGTCACCGGCAGACGGCCTTGTTCGTATTAAACGTACACCTGTACCTAAAGCAAAAGGCGACGGATACACAAAGAAAAACAAAAATGAAATTCTTGGTCAGCCTATCAAGACTGCTCCAGAAATTGCAAAGACATTAGGGTTAGACGGACCACAAGACTTAAACTCTTATGAAAGTTTAAAAGCCGCAATTGAAAAAAATTATCCAAAAGAAATAGTAGATAAAATTTTAGACAGTTTTGTTAAAAATGGACAAGTACAAGATATTGGAGTTCCAGACGATATTAAAGATAGAACTGAACTTGCCGCAGAAAGTCTTGCAGACAAACATCTACGTAGACTAAAGGAGTTACTACCGTGAAGTTTAGTGACTTTAGAATAGTTGAAAAAAAGATTAAACAAAAAGATGCTGATCAAGTTCGTGGCAGTGAACCAATGCCTAATAAAAATAAACCAAGCAAAGGGCCTGAACAAAAACATCCTATGCGTGGCAGACTTGTAGGAGCAAACGAAAGTATTATATTATCTGAAGGCGCTCGAATTGATCATGCAGAAGATCTTGTATACCTTGAAGGCAGTAAAGGCGCTATGAGAGTATTACAAGCACTTCGTAACTTAGAAGGAGAATCACATAAAGATGTCACAGTCAAATGGGATGGATCTCCCGCAATCATTTTTGGCCGCAATGAAAATGGAGAGTTTATACTTACAGACAAAAGCGGCTTTACAGCAAAAGGATACGACGGTAAAGCAACGTCAGCAGACAACCTCCAAGCAATGCTAATGAATCGTCCTGGTGCAAAGAATCCAGATCCAGCAAAAGCACAGGACTATAAACAATTTGCCGCAAATATGAAAGATATATTTGATGAGTACGAAAAGGCAGTACCAAAAGATTATAGGGGTTTCTTCAAAGGAGACTTACTGTATTTTAACAAACCTGATATAGAAAATGGAAACTACGTGTTCAAGCCTAACATAGTTAAGTATGCGGTATCTACTAAATCAGACTTAGGCAAAAAGATAGGCGCAAGTAAAACAGGCGTAGTAATTCATAGACAAGTTGACCCAGATGGTGCTGAAAGACCGTTAGAAACTACAGATATATTTCAAGGCAATGAAGTATTAGTTGTTCCGCCAATTAGCGTAGAGCGTCCGCCAGATGTACCTAATGATCAACTTAATCAATTAGAAGCACTAATTAAACGTAATGCTTCTGGATTAGACGAACTATTAAATATTCAAGAACTTACAAATATGCAAATGAAAGACTTTCCTAAAATTCTTTATGCATATACTAACTCTAAAGTTGATACAGGTTTAGATAACCTTGGCGTAGATTTTGCACAATGGTTAGAGCAAAGAAAACAAATAAGCGATCGTAAGAAAAATAAAATTCTTGAATACATCAAAAAACATGCACAGGCATTTGCAACAATGTGGCAAACAGTAAATGCTATTATGAAAGTTAAAGATGATATTATTTCACAGTTTGATATGCATGATCAAACTGTTAAGCAATCAATTCCAGGACACGGTGAAGGCGGCGAAGGATATGTATTAGCACATCCTGAAGGTGACATTAAACTGGTTCCAAGAGAATATTTTACAAAAGCCAATAGAGCTGTGGAGAGATAAAATGAACAAATACCTAAAAGAATTTGAAGATCATCTAAATCAATTTGAAGATGATAACTGGGACGACTTTGACATGTCGGCTTCGGACGACGAAGAGCCAGGATTTAAACAAGCGTCAATGTATGAGCAACTTGGCAAAATACTTGATAGCCAAGGCAATCCTAATCCATTGAATAAAGTAACAACTGATGACGGCAAGCAACTAAAAGTAACACCAGATCAAGCTCGTATGCTTCGTATGCTTATGACTACAGATAAAGTAAAGCCAATGGTTAGAACACAGTTTATTAAAGATGTTCAACAATCAAGTACATTAGTTGATTTCTTAGATCATGACTATCACGAACTACCTTCATTGTTTGTTAAAAGGTATCTATCATAATGAAATTTATTCAAGACCTATATGAAGATGGACTTGTAGAAAAGCATTTAGACGAAGATGCTTGGGCAAACATCAAAAGTAGACGCATCGAAAGAATTCAAAGAGACAAATATGTTGCGTTGTACGGATATCTTGTAGGTATTGATCAAGCAATGAAAGCAATTAGAGCCGCAGACCTTGCCGAACAAGGCAAAGGCATTCCTCCACAGTTTGTTAAAGCATATCAACCTATTTTTGATATGATAGATGACTTTGTAGAAGCAGGTCCAGGGGCTATCCAAAGACTTAAATCTGTCCACAGATCAATCAAAAAACGCTAATAACTCCGGTTTTTTGACAAAAAGACTAAATACATTTGTAAAAACCCACAGAGTGTGGGTATTATGATATAGAGAAAAAAGGAGAAATATCATGGCAACACAACCTAAAGTTAATGGTTTAACAACCGCAGGATCATTTTATGGTTATGATCCAATCATTTTAAAAGTATCAGGTACTAACGTAGGTACAGCAGACACAGCATCTGCAGACGGCGTAGCGGCTTTCACAGAAGGTAACTTCTCAAAAGCAATCCGTGCAATTCAGACTCAAATGTCAATTGTACACATTGGTGAAAGAGCAGATGACCAGTTTGTTGTAATGGTTGACTCAGCAACCGCAAATGCATATGTTTCATCTAACAGTGATTCAGACGTTGCTGCCGCAGTTGACGCATTAGTAACAGCGGCAACTTCAGTTTCAACAACTGTTGCTGAAATTACATTGGCAGCTGGCGACTTAGCATAATAATTCCTAACTACCTTAGGGACCGTGCTTAGGCACACACTAAAGCACCACTTTTATAGTGGTGCTTTTTTTATGACTGTAAATACAGTATGAAAGTTAAGTTGTATACGTTAGTTGATATTACACAAACAGGCGAAAGAAAAGGTCCTGATAAAGTTAAAGTAGGTCAACAAACAAACTGGGATACTTGTATTCAAGTGATTGGACTAAGAGCTAATCCAGAACCAGATGACTTACAAATCTTGCATGAAAATATTTCTAAACTCGAATTTGGGTCTGACTATAAAGGAAAACAAAAGTATTGGGTACTAACAGTTACTATGCCAGTTGATTCAATAACGCTTGACAACCTTAAAGATGACTTTGACCTTGTTCCGTATATATCAGATTTAGAAGAAACTTTTGAAAATGGTGTACATGCTTTTTTAACAAAAAATCCTAAAAAATGTAATATATTTTTCACAGTAGATGATAAATAGTATTGTAAGTAAAACAACTTACCAGGCTATATAACAACTAACAAAGGCTAACTTCGAGTTTACTTTAACCAATATTTTGATGGGGTTTAATTATATGGCTAAGACAGCTACTACAGAATTAGAAAGAGAAAGTTTAGAAGCACACGTTGATCTGTGTGCCTTGCGTTATGAGCAATTAGATACACGCATGACTAATCTTGAATCAAAAGTAGAAGAAATTCATAAAGATATCAAAGACGGCAACCAATCAATGACCAAAGTGTTAATTGGTGCAGCCGGTACAATAGTAGCAGGCCTGCTATCCACAATCGTTGTAATTTTAATGCAATAGACCTTTACTCACGATAAATAACTATATGTTAGTACGTGAGTTTTTTATTGATCAAATAGATGAGAAACAAATTTGGGCACGTTCTGGAAAGAATGTAGTGCGCAAGTTTAGATGCCAAGGCGGCCCCAGAAAAGGTCGTATTGTTGCAAAAATGTCTCAATGTTTTGCCGCACCAAATATTAAGGCAAAAATCACTATGAAACGAACTAAGGCAAGATTGGGAGGCAAAATGGCTCGAAAGGCCCGTAGAACAAAACGTAATAACCCAGCAAGTCGTAGAGTACAAGCATTAAACAAGGCAGGACGTAGAAGATAATGCAAGTAGTTGAGATTGTTGAAGCACCAACAATAGGTTGGAAAAGACAAGGAAACAACAAAGTTGTTCGTAAATATCGTTGTACTACTGGACCAAGAAAAGGTCAAGTAAGATCAAGCCCTGCGGCCTGTAACGCTCCAATTAAATTAAAAAATAGAGTAACACTAAAAATAAATAAAGCAAAGCATGGTTCACATGGTAAAGTTATGCGTCAAAGAACGAAGTCGCATTCGCCTGCTTCAAAGAGACTAAGGACTCTAAATAAACCTCGTAAAAGGAATGTAAGATGAAAATAACAGATTTATTAAATGAAGCAGAACCACAAGCACCAACAGCTCCAGGACAGGAAGCACCTACAATGGGAGCGCAACCTGATCCTCAACAGAATACAACCCAACAACCTGCTGGTGATCCTGCAAAGGCACAAGCAAACATGCAAAAGAATAATCAACAGAGACGTGCAATGCTTCAGTCACAAATTAAAAGTGCTGAAGAGCAAGTAAAAGCTCAACAAGAGCAAATTACAGCAATGAAAAAACAATTGGCTGCTATTAAATGAAGATTGATGAAGTTCTTAAACAATTTAAAATATTTACAAGTAATGAAGAACTTGAAGTATTAAAGAAGATGGACACATTAAAACCTATGGAGTTTTATAATGAACGTGAACGCTTCGTGATTGAGAACTTGGTTAGAAAGAGTTTGGTAAGTAAAGTTAAGAGTAATAACACGTATCTGGTGATTAAAAATGAATAAAAACTTAGCTGAATCGTTAAAACAGTTAGTAGATACTACACTGGATCCTGCCCTTTTCCCAGTAAAAGATGGCAAGATTATCAACATAGGTTCGTATTCTATTAAATATTACTGTGGTACATACAAGATAAAAAGTTATAAAACCGGCAATATTGTTGCAAGTACTTACACCAAAGCGGCGGCACTGGCTGTGGCAAAAATGTTAAATAAAAATAAAAGCATAGACTCAATATTAAGTCTTGATGACATTGCGGCAAAGCATAGGACAGATTGTATCTTTTATAATCATATATTAGAAAAGACAGATAATCCTATAAAATTTGACTCTACATTAACAAGATACGATATATCTATGCAAAAACAAGAAGATGCAATAGAAAAAATTAAACAGTTTATTTGGTAAATGGCTAAATAATACTATAACAAAGAAAATCCAATAGGGAAGAGTTACAATGAATATTAGAGAGATTAATAGACCAGTTACAGCAGAGGCGCTGAACGAGAGCCTCGCAAAGAAGTTTGGTGAAAGAATTGCTTTAGAAAAATTTACACTTGATCAGCTTGAAGATGCACGTAATAAAATACGCACTTCAATGAGTCAAGTTGAAGCTACTGAAAGTTTTGAGCGAGTTCAAAGTGAAACATATCAAAAATCTAAACTCTTCCTTGATGTGTTAAATGCAGAAATTGCAGAGCGTGAAGACATTGCTGAAAAGAAAGCAAAGCCAGACTTCCTTGATGTAGATAAAGATGGCGATAAAAAAGAGCCAATGAAGAAAGCTCTTAAAGATAAAAATCAAACTGACGAAGCGAAGAAAGCTGGCGCACCTGGACCAAAACCATACAAGTTAGGTACCGATAAAGGTTGTAAGCCAGGGTTTGTATTAGATAGCAAAACCAAAATGTGTATGCCAAAGGCTCCAAAAGGAATGAGTCAAGACCAATTTAACAAAGAATCTATTGTACGTGAAGGTGCAGAAGACCAAGCAGAGATTGTAATGGCAGCAAAGGACATGGTTAACCGTGTTACTGGTTGGATGGAAGACACAGCTGAAATGCAAACTGAATCAATGCTTGAACTTGCAGATGCTATTCGCGATGAGCAAGGTCAAGAAATGAGTGATAACTTTGTTAACACTGTTAAGCCTGCACTTGAAAGTTTATATACAGCATTAGAAAGCACACGCGAATCATTAACTTCAGGCGTTGGACAACTAACAGGCGAAGCGGCACCAGTAGATGACATGGGCGCAGAGCCAGATGTAATGGACGAACCTGAAATGGAACCAACAGTTGATGGCGAAGAAGATTTATCTTCAGGATTAGATGCGTCTGAACCAGCCGCTGGCGGCGAAGAAGAAGCAGGTCGTGAAATGCGTGAATCACAAAAGTATGCCAAAAGACGCTTCTTAGAAAGTAGCAGAAAATTAGGTACCATTCTTTCAAAAAAAAAGTAATAGCGGAAGTTGACGCTTCTCTTGCCAACGAAAAACTAATCATGGCATTAAGAACTGTTCAGCAAGCCGCTGATCAAAAAGGCAAGCCTGTCTTTCTACACTTTGAAAAACCAACTAAAGAAGGCATAAAAGCCGATACTATTAATTTAGATCTAAATAAAATAATGCAAAACATGGGCGGCGAGTCATTTGTATATGGCACGTTTAAAAATGCTTTTGATTCAGATCCTCGTGTAAAAGAAATGGTCAAAGACTTTTCTGAAGAAGGAATCAATCTTAAAACAAAACAAGATGCAGATGTTGGTGCACCTACAAGCCCTGAAGATGGCAGTGACAAAGTAGGACAAATGGCATCGAGAGCAACTGACGTTGGTGCTCCTTTATAAAATCACTTGACAATCAATAACTTAGACAGTATACTATATAAACTATAATATAGGAATAGTATTTTGAGTTTAATAGTAAACAAGTTTGATTACCAACCAATTTCACGAAAACAAGTAAATGGCAAAAGGCTTTACGAAACGCCCGATGGTCACGCTGTCGCAAGTGTTACCACAATCTTGGACGCAACAAAAGATAAAACACATCTTATTGCGTGGAAGAAACGTGTTGGCGAAAAGAAAGCACAAGAAATTGTAACAGAAGCCGCAGGTGTAGGAACAAGGATGCACAAGTATCTTGAAGACTACATTGAGTTTGGCGAATGGCCGCAGCCAGGTAGCAACCCATACGCACAACAAGCACACGGTATGGCAGAAGTTATCAAAGACAACGTCATGGATGATGTTGAAGTATGGGGTAGCGAAGTGGCACTTTATATGCCTCAAATGTACGCAGGAACGACTGATCTTGTAGGAACATACAAAGGCCAGCCAGCAATCATGGACTTCAAACAAACTAACAAGCCTAAGAAAGTTGAATGGGTAGTTGACTACTTCCTACAACTTGTCGCATACGCAGAAGCACACAACGAAGTATATGGCACTAACATACGTGAAGGTCATGTGTTTATGTGTAGCAGAGCAGGTGAATATCAACAGTTTGACGTTTGGCCGGATGAGTATGACGAATGGCGTAACGAATGGTATAATAGAGTGTATCAGTATTACGAACAGCAAGCATAAATACTAATAATATATTAGGAGAGCGTAAGTGGCTGTTGTACAGATATCAAAAATTCAAGTCCGTAGAGGACAAAAAAATATAGGCACAGGCTTACCGCAATTAGCAAGCGGGGAATTAGGTTGGGCCATTGATACAAGAGAACTTTATATTGGTAACGGATCAGTTGCAGAAGGTGCACCTGCTGTTGGTAATACAAAAGTACTTACACAGTTTGACGACTTATTTGCGTTAGCAGACACATACACTTATCAAGCAGATGACTCTTATATTGTTACTGGACCTAACAGTTCAAATGCTGTTAAACGTACACTACAAGAGCGTTTAGACGACCGTGTAAGCGTGAGAGCATTTGGTGCTAAGGGCGACGGCGTCACTAACGATACTGATGCATTAACACGAGCAATTGATCAATTATATATTAACGATGCTACAAAAGGTAGTGTTGGTAGTCGAATTACACTCCATTTAGAAGCTGGTACATATATTATAAACGATACTCTTTACTTGCCTCCACACGCAAACATTGTTGGTGCTGGCAGCGACAAAACTGTTATTAGAACAACTTCTACTAAACCAGTTTTTATTACAGTAAATAGTTCAAGTACCCCAGGCAACCCTGCAAGTGATTCTGAAAGCACTACTATTACACAAGCTACGAACATTATGGTTAAAGGATTAAGTATTGCTACACCAGAAGGCGCGGCAGATACAAATAATATTAGTTCGGACTCTAATCCTAATTCAGCAAAAGGTCTTATTTTACAAAGTTGTAAAGACAGTACATTTGAAGATATTAAATTTATTGGTCCTTGGGAAAGCGGAAATGTTAATGTTGATGATACTGCTATTGCAATTAATCAATTAAGTGGCGCAGTAGACAGCACTAACAACAGATTTATAAATTGTTCTATTAACGGTTTTGGAATTGGAATTAGATCCAATTGGGATATTGATAATAACTTATTTGACCGTTGTAGATTTGATACCCTTGGACATGCAATTATTTTTGGTGATGACATGCAAATAGGCAATGCGGCATCTGGTCAAAGCATTGGTCCAAGTTATAATACTGTTAGCAGAAGTTACTTTACTAATGTTCATAGAGAAACAATTTGGATTTATAATGGTATTAACAATGTTAGTAAACAAAATAAATTTATTGAAGTAAGTAACAATGGCGGAACTGATACTGCACCTACATACTCTATTATAAAATATCAAAAAGATTCTAACAAAAGTTTTGAAGACTATTTCTCACGTACATATGCACTATCAAATGGTAACGGATTAGATAATATTCCATATCTTCCTGAGATTGACGGAACATCATTTTATACATTAGAATTTGAAGATACTATATCTATTGGACAAGTTACAAATATTAGAGCATTTAGACTACCTGGTGTAATTAATCAATCATACGAAGTAGACTATACTTTAGTAAGTAACAACTACAGAGTAATTAGAAGCGGAAAGATGCACATCGTTGTAGATGCTTATGGTAACAACGTAGAAATTTCAGACGACTATCACTTTACTGGCGACGAAACATATTTGGATAACATAACCTTTAATGTTGCCATAAGAGATGCAGATTCAGACTTGACAAATGACACAGTTGACGTTATAGTAACAAGTACAATGCCGGGTGACGATGACACTCAGCTAAAGTATACTGTAACAGCAAAGAAAACTAATGTCATTTAATGTTTAATAAACCATACGAAGAAAAATTAAAGCTCTGGGCCGACTTTAGAACAAGTTTAGAACAAGAGTCTGATCCAATACAAGCGGCTATTGATTTCTATAGTCAATCACCAAAAACTTCTCTTAATGCTGATCCTTGGGATAGAGACTCATGGCCAACTCCGTGGGAGCTTTTAAGTGATAATGAGTACTGTGACTTTACTCGTGTATTAGGTATATGTTATTCGTTACAGTTAACAGACTGTTTTAAGGGGTCTAAATTTGAGATACATATCTGTACACATGCAAGCAGAGGATATGTGTTCTTGCTTGCAGTTGACAATCAAATAATTGGCTGGGAGGAAGATACTTATGTGGACTACAGTCAGCTTCCAGAAAGTGTAGTACCACAACATGTGTATCCAATGCCTGACTTAAAATAAATAATCTAAACAATAGATAAAAATTATAGGAGCAAACAGAAATATGTCAAACGGTATTTACATCGTAAAACGAAACGGTTCCAAAGAGCCAATTAACATTGAAAAGATTCACAAAGTAGTAGAGTTTGCATGTGAAGGTTTAGCAGGTGTTAGTAGCAGTCAAATTGAAATGAACGCAAACTTACAATTTTACGATGGTATGAGTACTTCGGAAATACAAGAAATAATGATCCGTTCGGCAAATGATCTGATCTCTTTAGACAATCCAAACTATCAATACGCGGCGGCACGTTTACTTTCATATGGCGTAAACAAAACAGTGTTCGGTCGTTACGAGCCAATTACACTAAAGCAAATGATTGATCTAAATATTGAGCGTGGTGTTTATGATGCAGAGATTTTAGAAAAATATACTGAAGAAGAGCTTGCTCGTTTAGATAGTTACATTCATCATAAGCGTGACGAAAACTTTACCTACGCAGGCTTGCGTCAGGTAGTAGACAAATACCTTTGTCAGGACAGAAGCTCAGGAGAAATTTTTGAAACTCCACAATTTATGTATATGATGATTGCGGCAACACTATTTGCTAACTATCCAAAAGAAACTCGTATGCACTACGTAAGGAGATATTATGACTCGACCTCCCTTTTTAAAATCAATATCCCAACGCCAGTCATGGCCGGTGTCCGTACACCTGTTAGACAGTTTGCTTCGTGTGTCCTTGTTGACAGTGACGATACCCTTGATAGTATCTTCGCAAGTGATATGTCAATTGGCAGGTACACAGCGCAAAGAGCAGGCATCGGAATCAACGCAGGACGCATCCGCGGAGTAAATGCTAAGATCAGAGGCGGAGAAGTCGCTCACACTGGCATTATTCCCTTCTTAAAGAAGTTTGAGGCAACTGTTAGATGTTGTACTCAGAACGGTGTTCGCGGCGGCTCTGCCACCACACACTTTCCTTTTTGGCATCAAGAGATTGAAGACATCCTTGTGCTAAAGAACAACAAAGGCACAGAAGACAATCGTGTACGTAAATTAGACTATTCAATTCAGTTAAACAAAACAATGTACGAAAGGTTGTTATCTGGAGGAGATATTACTCTTTTCTCGCCACATGATGTGCCAGGACTATACGAAGCATACTACGGTGACCCTGCGGCATTCCAAGAGCTATATGAAAAGTACGAACGTGCTACAAGTATTAAAAAGAAGTCTATTCCAGCAATGGAATTGTTCTCTGCTCTAATTAAGGAACGTGCTGAAACAGGGCGTATCTACATTATGAATGTTGATCATGCAAACACACACAGTTCATTCAAAGACACAGTTTACATGAGTAACCTATGTCAAGAGATTACATTACCTACTAAGCCACTACAGCATATTGATGATCCAGAAGGTGAAATTGCTTTATGTATTCTGAGTGCTATTAATGTTGGTGCTATTAAAGAGTTAGATGACTTAGAAGAACTATGTGAATTAGCAGTAAGAGCATTAGAAGAAATTATTGACTATCAGCGTTATCCAATCTTGGCCGCCGAGAAGTCAACTAAGGCAAGACGTTCGTTAGGTGTAGGATATATTGGTTTAGCACACTTCTTAGCAAAACAAAAAGTGCAATACAACGATCCACAAGCGTGGAAACTTGTACATGACTTATCAGAAGCATTCCAATACTATTTGCTAAAAGCAAGTAACACACTTGCTAAAGAGCGTGGTGCTTGCGAGTACTTTGACCGCACTAAATACAGCGACGGCATTCTGCCAATTGACACTTACAAAAAGGATGTGGACACAATCGTTCCACACAAACTAAACTATGATTGGGATAGTCTCCGCAATGACATTAAGGAACACGGGCTCAGGCACTCAACTTTGTCCGCACAAATGCCATCGGAGAGCAGTTCCGTTGTGTCGAACGCAACAAACGGAATTGAACCACCACGTGGATACTTGTCCGTTAAGAAGTCAAAGAAAGGGCCTCTTAAGCAGATTGTTCCACAGTATCAAACACTAAAGAATCATTATACATTGCTATGGGATATGCCTAGCAACGAAGGATATATAAATGTAGTTGCAGTAATGCAGAAGTTCTTTGATCAAGCCATTAGTGGTAATTGGTCATACAACCCAACACATTATGAAAACAACGAAGTTCCAATGAGCATTATGCTACAGGACTTATTGAATACATACAAATATGGTTGGAAGACTTCTTACTATCAAAACACTTATGATTATAAAACTGATCCAAGTGAAATTGAAGATGAAAAGCCGCAACCTCAAATGTTAGATGCTGGTGTTCCTAATGCTGGCGACGAAGACGAGATGTGTGATGCGTGTGCAATTTAAAGGTTGACATGCTTTACTTTCTCGTATATAATACAGAACAGTATAAGGATATAGGATAATGGCAAGAACAGTTTTTAACAAAGACAAGGTAGACTTCACTAAACAGAATATGTTTTTTGGAGCAGAACAAAATACACAGCGTTATGACACATTTAAGTTTCCTGTGTTTGATAAACTAAATCAAACAATGCTTGGATACTTTTGGCGACCTGAAGAAGTAAGTTTACAAAAGGACAGGGCAGACTATCAAAGTTTTCGTCCTGAGCAAAAACATATTTTTACAGCAAACTTAAAGTATCAAACTCTACTTGATAGTGTACAGGGTCGTGGTCCTTGTTTAAGTTTCTTGCCTCATGTATCTTTACCAGAACTTGAAGGTTGTATTGTTACTTGGGACTTCTTTGAAACTATTCACTCACGTTCGTATACACACATTATGAAAAACGTGTATGCAGATCCGAGTGAAGTATTTGATACAATCCTTGAAGATAAAAAAATTCTTGAACGTGCTGTTTCAGTAACTAAACATTACGATGCATTTAATGAAGCGGCTGATAACTTTATCCATAAGGGTAAAGGCTCAATGCGTGAAGTTAAAAAGAAATTATATCTTGCTATGCACACAGTAAACATCCTTGAAGGACTTCGTTTCTATGTGAGCTTTGCTTGTACTTTTGGTTTTGGAGAACTAAAACTAATGGAAGGCAGTGCCAAGATTATTTCGCTTATCGCTAGAGACGAAGCACAACATTTGGCACTAAGCACACATATTCTTAAACTTTGGGCAACTGGCAAAGACGATCCAGAAATGGTATCTATTGCAAAAGAGTGCGAAGAAGAAGTGTATGAGTTGTGGCGTACTTGTGTTCAAGAAGAAAAGGACTGGGCAGAATATCTATTTAAAGATGGATCAATGATTGGTCTAAATGCTACACTACTACATCAATATGTAGAATATATTGCTAACCGTAGATTAAAAGCACTTGGACTGAAGCCAATCTTTGATGCTCCAGTAAACACTAACCCACTTCCGTGGACACAACATTGGTTGTCTAGCTCAGGCTTGCAAGTTGCACCACAGGAAACAGAAGTCGAATCATACATCATTGGTGGAATCAAACAAGATGTTGATAAAGACAAACTTAAAGGATTCTCATTATGAACATAGTTTATTCTAAACCAAGTTGCCCTTATTGTGTAAAAGCAAAGGCACTATTAAAAAAACACGACATTCAGTTTGAAGAAAAGATTCTTGGCTCAGACATTACACCAAATGAATTATTTGAAGTGTTTGATGCTAAAGAACTTCCTCGTCCAAGAACTGCTCCGCAAATCTTCTTAGGTGGTACATACGTAGGAGGATATGATCAACTTGTAACTTATATGGAAGAAACAGGTTATAATGGAACAGGCCACGCAATAGGTACATAATATGTTAATTGAAACACCATACAAAAATGGAGACACCGTGTCATTTAAACTCAGCTCAGGCGAAGAAATTGTTGCTCGCCTAGAAGAAGAAACTGACACATACTACACATTGAGGAAGCCAATGGTATTGATTGCTCAACCTGAAGGTTTAGGATTAGCACCATTTATGTTTTCAGTATCACCTGATCACAAATTTAATCTAAGGACTTCAAGTGTGTCTTGTGTATCTAAAACACAAGACGAAATCAGCAAACAATATACTGCCACAACATCTGGCATCGTAACATAAGGAGAAAACAATGACACTACATGAAGAAATCGTACAGGCGTTTAATAACTACATGGCTGAAGCATCTACTTTTGATGACAAGGGTGTAAAAGCCGCGGCAACAAGAGCTCGTAAAGCACTAGGTGATCTAGGTAAACTTACTAAAGATCGTCGCAAAGAGATTCAAGACAAAAAGAACGCAATGTAATGAATGTTAATGAAGGCGATAAAGCCGTCATTATATTTTCAATCCGCCCGCAAAATGTAGGGCGGATTGTTAATGTAGCAGAGTACATTGGCAAGTTTAAAGAAGGCGAACATTTTGACTTTCGCGGAATGACTTGTGAAGCTCTGGTACACGACCACTATTGGTGGGTCGAAGCACAAGACTTAGAAATTAAATTAGGACCAAGTCCGCGAGCATATATTGCCGACAGTTGGTTAAGACGCATTAATCCACCAAAAGAAAAAATTTCCACAAAAGAAGAACTTGACATTACTGTATAGTGATGTTATAAATAAACTGTAACGTTGAAGCTAATCA
>Ga0255754_10001676_pt1 | contig 17007 bp, 17 predicted proteins | sample 101ome_22_FD_179954 | JGI IMG/M metagenome (GOLD analysis project Ga0255754, IMG submission 179954) | Coastal salt marsh microbial communities from the Groves Creek Marsh, Skidaway Island, Georgia - 101412BT metaG (version 2) | ecosystem: Environmental > Aquatic > Marine > Intertidal zone >... | reverse complement strand
GTCAGCAATATTTAGACATCAAAAGATTTAGTTGGTTTTCACAAGGTTATTTAGGTGTTGGTAAAGAAAAAAATATTATTACAGATGTAAGATACTCTGCGGTTCCCAATGAGGTCGATGGTTTATGGGGTATAAAAATTGACACATCTAAAAATTATACAGAACATGTTGATTGGATAGTCAATAGACGTGATTACAGAACAAAATGGAAAAGATTCTTTAATTTATTATTAGGCAAAGGCTGTAAAAAAATGAGTTAAGTGAAATCAATTTCAGACAAGCTCTTAAAATCTTTTGTTTTAAATATATTTTCCACGAATGAATTTAGTTTAGCTATTTCATCTTTTTTGATGCCAGCAAAATTTAAATTTGCATGAAATTTTTGTTTAACTTCTTCAAAACTTAGTGGATCCTTCTTGCCGCCTCTTAAGCACGGTTGATTTGCAGATAAAATGTCTCCATTTTTTTTGAAAATCTTAATATTACCACTATAGTTTTTTGGGTATTCATCATTAGGGTTAATTTCGTAACTAATTTTTGATGTCAATTTTATAAGCTCCAAATCTTTTAAACGACTGTCTGTGAATTCTTTTAAGCCAGCAACACCATCTAATAAGCCAACAGCAATACAATAAGGCACAGAAAATTTAGCTCCATATGGAGAGGAGGGACTCTGTTTTTCTTCAAGTGGTTCCCATAACCTATGAACAGTACCTTCACCTACTTGAGCAACTATCTTCTCTATCTCTTCAATATTTTCTATTTTATCTCTTAATTTTATTGCACAGTCGATAAAAGGTTGAGCCATAGTTCCGCAAGCATAAGGTTTAATAGCTAAGTTTGTACATTCCCAACGACTTCCTAATTGATCGGTTATATGCGAAAAGTCTGGTTCAATTGTATCTTTAGCAAAACTACTGAAAGCACCATGTTTCCCTTCAAATACTGTCCTAGGACCTAGAAATCCTGATTTTGCAATATTAGCAGATTGATAGCCACAGCCAGCTGCCCATCCTGGGTGAAGTCGTTTAGTAGACGTTCCTTCTGCCAAGTATTCTATTATACCTGACGCCATGCTACCAACAATACCTAAGGCTGAGCTCATTTGTTTTATATCACTACCTATTACTGAAGAAATACCAATAGAAGATCCAAAGGCTCCAAAAATTGCTGTTGGATGGAAGCCTTGCCTGTGGACTGCTGTTGGTGCGACAAGAGCTAGTCTGCAAATGAGTTCAGAACCAATTGCTAGTCCTCTTAAAAATTCCTGGCCAGATAAATTATTGGTTTGTACGATAGATAACATCGCAGGCACCATAACAGCGCCAACATGAACAGGAGTCCCTTCAAATGTATCGTCAAAATCTTCACCATGGACAGATGTACCATTAATAATAGATGCATTGAATGGAGAGGTTTTATGTTCATGGCCAACTAAAACACAATCACCAATTTCTTTGAGAGCTTCAATTAGGCTAACTACATATGGCTCTTTTTTAGCAGAGGCCATTAAACCTATGGAGTCCATAACAATTATTTGTAATTTTTGTTGAACATTTTCTGGAATATCATTGTTTTTTAGATTAAATGCCCACTCAGAATAATTCTCGGCAATAGAAGTATAGTCATTTTTCATATTACAAAATTATCTATTTAATTATTTTTAGAGAAAAATTTTGTCCAAAAAGGCGATGACAAACTTAAAAAAGTTAGAACAAAAAATAACAATACAACTGGACTTTCTAATAAAGCAAAAAAGTTATTATCATGAATAATCATTGATTGAGAAAAACTCTCTTCAACTAATTTTCCTAATATTAGCCCCATTACTAGAGGGGCAGCAGAAAACCCATGTCTATCCATAAAGTAACCGATTAGTCCAGCCGCAAGCATTACCCAAACATCGAACATAGACGAAGCAAAAGAGTATGATCCAATCATTGAGAAAATAAATACAGCAGGCCACAATAATTTCTTAGGAATAAAAGCCACTAAGGAGAAAAATTTTGCCCCTACTAAACCTATAAATAAAAACCCAAGATTGGCAATCAGCATCGCGCCAAAAATTGCATACACAAACTCTGGCGTTTCACTAATTAAATACGGACCTGGTCTAAAGCCATGCATGATTAAAGCTGCAAGAATTAGAGCAGTTGATCCGCTTCCAGGAATTCCTAAGGCTAATGTTGGTACCATAGCGCCGCCTGCAGCTGCGTTGTTAGCAGCTTCAGGGCCTGCAATACCCTCGGGAGAACCCTTTCCAAATTTATCTTTATCCTTAGACCATCTTCTTGCTTCATTGTATCCTATTATTGCAGCAACTGTAGAACCTTCGGCTGGAAGTATACCAATAAAAGTTCCAATACCTGATGATCTCAGAATTGTATATTTTAGTTTTTTCAATTCTAATAGTGATGGAAGTCTAAGAGCCTTTGCCTGAATCCGGTCAACAACAGCATTTAATTTTTCAGATTGCTTAAACAATTCACTGACAGCAAACAATCCTATTAAAACAGGGACAAAATGAATGCCTTCATCCAAGTCTGGAATATCAAATGTAAATCTCTCAACGCCAGTTGTTAAATGAATTCCAATTGTACCAATAAGAACACCAACTAACCCGGATATAAGGTTTCTCAAGGAGGACTTTCCACTCATAGAAGCAAGCATTGACAATGCAAAAACTGCTAGACCAAAGTACTCAGCTGGTCCAAATTCTAATGCTAATTTTGCCAATAATGGTGCCGCAAAAATAAAAACAATTAAACTAAAAATACCTCCAAAAACACTTGATACTGCTGCAAGTCCTAATGCTCTTCCAGGTTCACCATTTTTAGCCATTGGATAACCATCTAATGCAGTTGCCACTGCTGGGGGAGCACCTGGTGCATTAATTAAAATGGCTGTTATAGATCCTCCGAAAGTGCCAGCACAATACAAGGCAGCCATCATAGCTATAGCGGCAACTGGATCTAAAGAAATTGTAAAAGGGATCAAAAGTGCAATTGCCATTGGAGAACTTAGGCCAGGTAAAGCTCCGACTAAAACACCAATTAAAACTCCTGATAAAATTAAAATTATATTCTGAAATTCTAGTAATAATCCAATACCTTTTATTATGTCTTCCAAATTTTAATCCCCTTAACTTTTAATAAGATCTAATAACCCTGGTTCAAAATGGACACCTAAAATTATATTAAATAATACAATTACAAATAACGGGAAACCAATTATGTAAGGTATTAAAACCTTTAATCTTCTTTCACCCCAATAAATTGGTAAAAAAATACTGACAGCTATTATTGTAAGAGCTGCCCCTAAAATTTGTGAAGAAGCTATGATAGTAGATAAAATAACCATAGTGCCGATAGTCGGTATTGGTACTGGATTTTTCCTAGAAGAATCAATATTTTTCCCACTACGTTTAAGAAAAATATGTTCAAACGGAATTATTAAAACCATTCCAAGGATTATAACCAGTAAAATTTGAGGAAACATTTCTGGAGGAATGTTATTAGCAAATAAATCTGGGACTTTCTCAAATTTAGTGGTTTCAAACCATAAAAATGCAATAATCAAAGTCAATATAATTGCAATTATGGTATCTTTTTTATTTAGTAATGCACCCAATCCCTTGGGTGCATCTTTTTGATTTTCCATTTTAAAAAACCTTTGGTTTTATATTACTTAACTAAACCAAGCTCTTTTAAGGCTGACGCTGCAACTTTGTATTCTTCTTTTAGTTGCTTGTCCCATATTTTTGTTCCAGCAACACTACTGTCAACTGTTAAACCAGCTCCAGCAAGATAAGATGCAAAAACCTCATGTTTCATGGCTTTAACCATAGCTTTTGAAATCTGATCAATGATTGGTTGTGGAGTTGAGGCTAGAACAGCATATCCTCTTGTTGTAGAACATTTTGCCTTAATTCCTTTTTCAAAAGTGGTAGGGACGTCTGGGTAATCTTTAAGCCTATTTTCTGCCATAACTGCCAGAGCTCTAAAGCTACCATCTGCTACTTGGTTAGCCGCCTCACTTACGTTTGGTAAAGTAGCATCTATTTTACCAGCCATTAGGGCTTGTACCATTTGAGCACCTGAACCAAATGGTACGACTTTAAACTTAATACCAGCTTCTTTTGCAAATTGAGCTAAACCAATATGCTCTGTTCCTCCTATTTGGGCAACACCCCAGTTTAGTGGTGCTTTTTTGGAGGCTGCAACTAGATCCTCTAATGTCTTATATTTCCCTTTTCCTGATACTGTTATGAACGTTGGGTCATCCATTGCTCTAGCAACTCCAACGATATCATCAATCTTCATATTAGACTTACCTCTTGCCATTGTATAAAGATGTGATTGTGTTAAAGCCATAATAGTATAGCCATCGGCAGGCTTTGTTAGAACATAGTTCTGGGCTTTAGCACCTGAGCCACCTCGTTTAGCAACTATAGAAATGTCAGTTCCCAAATTGCGTCTTGTTCTAATTGAGACCATTCTGGCAGTTGTGTCTGTTCCGCCACCATACTTAGCATGAATTACTAATTCTATTGGCTTGTTAGGATACTTGTCAGCAGAAGCTGTAGATACCAAACCAATTGTAGTTAATCCAGCTACCGCAAAAGCCCCCAGGCTAACCTTCATGATATTTCTTCTAAAAGAATTTTTAAATTCTGTCATAATAATCTCCCCATAAAATATTATAACTTTAGTCTGCAACTGAATCTTAAATTAATCAACAATTCTTTATTATTAACTTTAGAACATTAATTAATTCTCTTTTATGCTGAAATTTTCATATCACCTTTTATTTGTGTTCTGTGCATTATCCTTCTTGTGTCTGGATCAAAGGCATCTCTTTTGTGGAGCACATTTAAATTTTTCCACATCAACAAGTCTCCTTTTTCCCAGTTCTGTGTCCAGGTAAACTTCTCATCTGTCGCGTGTTCCCAGATTTCATTTAATAAATCTTCACTCTCTTCTAATTCTAAACCAACTATATAGGCGTGGGGTCTTCGTCCAAGGAATAATAGTTTTTTATTCGTAATTTTATCAGTTATTACCATTGGGTGTCTGGCTCCTGGCGTTTCAGAAGGGTCATTCACTTCTGAATATCCTTTCCTTAGCATCCCTGCACTATTATGAGCAGAGTCATGAATTAAAATCCTACCATCAATTTTTTGTTTAAGCTTTTCAGGTAATTCACTATAAGCTAGTGCCATGTTAGCAAAATGTGTATTACCTTGGTTTTCTGGAACTTCAAGTGCATAAAGAATTCCAGCTTTTGGAGGTGTCTCCAAGTATGTCATATCAGCATGCCATACTGCCTCCCCGTCTCCTAAATTCCCTATTGGCGTGCCTTTGTCATTCCTTACATTAGAAATTACATTAATTTCAGGAAATTCTGGTAAAAAAGTTATGCCGTATGGGTTAGGTCCCGGAGGGTCAAGTTCACCAAAATATTTACTAAAATTTATTAATTTAGGGTCATCAAGGTTTTGATTTTTAAAAACTAAAACCAGCCTCTCATTCCAGGAATTATTGATAAAATTAATTTCATCTTTGGTTAATTTATTGCCAATATCTAGTCCAACAATTTCTCCACCCAAACTTCTGTCGCTCTTAATTAATTTCATAATAAATTTTCCTAAATTATTTATTTATAAATGGTCTCGCTAACGATACTGTATTTTTCTAATTTATCACTGTCAATTTCAAGGTTCCAATTCTTTGGTATGATTAAGTAACCATTATCAAATTTAAGAGGATTTAATAAAATTCGCGCTTCAGGTTTAATTTTTATAAAGCCGTTATATTCACCAGCATTATCTATCAACTCATTTGCAATTCTAGCTTCCATCCAACAGTTGATTTCAGTCCCTAACCCATCCCCAAGTACAATTTTCAACCCTAAATTATGAGCAACTTTTATGGCCTCAATTAATTTAACTACAGACACAAATCTTTTTAATTTCAATTTACATAATTTAACACCTTCAATTTTAGATGCTTTTTTAATATCACTAATATTGCAAATTGGTTCATCTAGCATTATTGGAACCCTTGAGGATTTTGCAACAGCGGCATTTGCTTCCCAATCATTTGCATTACAAGGTTGCTCAAATAATTCTATATAATCTGGTCTTAGTCCTTTAACAAACTGACATCCCTCATCTTCTGAATAGCCACGATTAGCATCTATTCTAATTTTGGCTCTTCCGTTAATATGATTTTGAATATGACTAATTTTTTTTAGATCTAACTTAACATCCTTCCCAACTTTTACTTTAATAGTTGTAAACCCCTGCTCGATTACTTTATCTAACTCTTCTTTTATTTCTCCTTCCTCTTCTGCATTGAACGAAGTCAGCAATTTAAGCTTCAGGGGGTTTTTGTTAGCTAAAATATTTTGTTTACCCAGCATTTCAATCGCTGTGTAGATGGCGCTAGATGCAACAATACTAATTGAAGAATGTGTCATAATAATTTCTTTAGCATCACAGAAACTTTTGTTCAGAATCAATTTTGAGATAATCCTAGCATAAGTCCATCCGCCATCTCTTGTTTCACTACTAGAGCCCGGTGATATGTGCTGTTCACCCCATCCTTCATTTCCATGATTATCAACAACATGTACTAATAAGGGCTCAAAAGAGTAAAAGGTATTATAAGATAGTTTATAGGGTTTTATCAAAGGTACATTGAGTCTATAAAGAGTAATTTTAGATATAGTATTACCTTGATCCTTCATAAAAATTCCTCATGCTCTTATTATAAATATATTAACAATAAGAAAAAATTATATAATATAAATTAATATTAATTTTTCTTAAAAAGGAGACTAAATGCCAATTTATAGTTTAGGTGAAAAAAAACCTCAATTACCTGAAGAAGACTTATATTGGGTTGCGCCAGATGCGCATGTTATAGGAAACGTAATTTTAGGGAAAGATGTTGGAGTTTGGTTTGGTTCAGTTTTAAGAGGCGATAATGATGTTATTAAAATTGGGAATGAAACAAACATTCAAGAAAACACTATAATTCATGTAGACCCAGATTGTCCCGTAACAATTGGTGATAACTGTACTATTGGACATAATGCAATTATTCACGGATGTACGATTGGAAACAACTCATTAATAGGGATGGGTGCTACTATACTAAATAATGCAAAGATAGGGAATAATTGTTTGGTTGGTGCTGGAGCTCTGGTAACTGAAAACAAAGAGTTTCCTGATGGCTCTCTAATTGTTGGGTCTCCAGCTAAAGCTGTAAGAGAGTTAAGTCAAGAAATGATTGAAAATATGACAAGGTCATCAAAGCATTATGTGGCCAATTTTAAAAAATTTAAGGAAGAAATGGTTCTAATTAAATAATATTTTCTTTGCTTAAATTATTTATCTGATCGTCATTATACCCAAGTTTGGAGAGTATTTCTTTATTATGTTCTCCTAGCTTGGGAGCCCTTTTAATATTGGCAGGGGTCTTAGAAAATTTCCACGGGGTTCCATGCACTTTCATATTTTTGTTTAGTTCTGGATACCAAACCTCAGTTACATAATTGTTTTCTTTAATATTTGGATCATTGGAAGCTTCTAACATAGTGTTGACATGAGTTGAGATCATATCAGCTTTCCTTAAAATTGAAATCCAATGATCTCTTTTATTAGTGGAAAACAATTCTGCAAGCCTATTTAATATTTTGTTTTTATTTTCCTCTGACTCAAAAGCAAGTCCAAGATCAATTAAGTTTTCTTTTTCCAAAGTTTCAAAAAAGTTGAGAGCTTTCATAGCTTCAAGCCAGTCTTTGGGATCAAGTTGCATCGCAAATGGTTTTCCATCTATATCATTAAAACAAGCTGCAATTCCTGGACGCTCTCTAGTACCATTAATTCTTGCGCCGGTTATTGGAGGTTTGTTACTCCACATTGCAGTTGTCATCGTCCAGCCAAGAAGTCTGAAAGCGCTTCCGACAAGAGACGTTTCCAGTTTTTGACCTTTACCTGTTTTTTGTGCATTGATATAGGCAGCTAAAATTCCTCCAAATGTAAGGATGGCACACGTTTCATCTGCAACTGAGGCCACACCAGTTCTTAGGTTGTTGCCTGGTATAGAATAAGCCTCAGCAATACCACTTAATGCTTGTCCTACGGCATCTGTTCCAGGAAGATGGCCATCCGGTGCATCCGGTCCATAAGCGGAAACAGAAGCGTAGACTATTTTGGGGTTTATTTTGCTTAGAGTGTCATAATCAAAGTTTAATTTTTCTGCCACACCTGGTCGAAAATTCTGTCCAAAAATATCGGCATCCTTGACTAAATCATGGAGAATTTTCTGTCCTTTTTCTGATTTAAGATTAAGAGTTAAGCTTTTAACACCTCTGTTGTTTGTTTCAAAAAATGACCCAGTTGACCCCATTAAATAGCCGGAGCCTCTATTCATATCGCCTTTCCCAGGAGTTTCAATTTTTATTACCTCTGCTCCGAGATCAGCCATAAGCATGTATGGAACAGTTCCTGCTTGTGCAGTTGAGCATGCAACTATTTTAAGACCTGATAAAGCTCCGTTATTTTCCGTCATTTTTAACCTCTAATTTTCTTCAAGTTTTGGCATGTTATATCTGTCTTCTGGTTTTAACCAACCTTTGAAATTAGGTTTCCTTTTTTCTGCAAAAGCTCTTCGGCTTTCCATTCTGTCCTCTGTGTCTCCATGCAGATGTAACTTTTCAGCTAATGCTAAAATATTTGGACTTATTTTGGGAGCCATATGTTTCATCATGTAAAGTGTGTTAACCCTAGCAGCAGGAGGTAATGTAAGGAGATGTTCTGCCATGGAGTAGGCTTCAGGCATTAGGTTTTCAGCTTCTACTAGTCTATTGACAAAGCCTACTTGATGCATTCTCTCTGCTGATATTCTGTATCCAAATGCCATTTCAGTTGCAATTGGGTGAGGCAAGTTTCCATAATGACCGTGATTATATCCACCAAGAAGCCAACGTTTTGCCTCTGACATTTCAAAAATAGCTTCTTTTACAGCTACCCTTAAATCACATCTTTCAACTAGCATAAAGCCACCACCCATAGCAAAACCGTTAACAGCAGCTATAACTGGCTTTTGAAGAGCGCCTGTTTGAAAAGGATCAACTAAATTTTCTTCCACAAACTCTTTTGGTGACCCAGGTATACCTCGATCAATTGATTCTTTCATATCCTCGCCAGCACAAAAACCTCTACCTGTGCCAGTTAAAATGGCTACTTCAAGATCATTATCTTCATGGAATCTATTAAAAGCTTCTGCCATTCCTGTGCGAATGACTGTGCTTAGAGCATTTAATCTCTCAGGACGATTAAGTCTAATAGTTATTATTTGGCCGTTTATTTCTGTTTCAACAAAACTCATATACCAACTCCTCAATTAAAAACAGCAGGAGTATTTTATATACTAAAAAATCTTGCAAGTCATCGATATAAAACCATAATCATATTTGTAACTTGTGTTTTGATAATAGGGGATAGAATTAATGAAAACTAGAGCTGCTGTCGCTGTTGAGGCTGGTAAACCACTTGAGATTATGGAGGTGGACCTAGAAGGTCCTAGAGAGGGTGAGGTTTTAGTTGAAATCAAAGCAACAGGTATTTGTCATACCGATGAGTTTACACTCTCAGGCAGTGACCCAGAGGGACTCTTTCCTGCAATTTTGGGTCACGAAGGCGCAGGTGTTGTTAAAGAAGTTGGGAAAGGGGTAACTTCTTTAAGAGAAGGTGACCACGTTATTCCTCTATATACCCCTGAATGTAGGGAGTGCGAATATTGTTTACATCCCAAAACAAATTTATGTCAGGCTATTAGAACAACTCAAGGAAAAGGTGTTATGCCTGATGGTACAAGTAGGTTTTCAATAAATGGCAAACCTATCCTACACTATATGGGTACTTCTACTTTTTCAAATTATACTGTAGTACCAGAAATAGCGTTGGCTAAGGTAAACAAAAAGGCACCATTTGATAAAATTTGTTATATTGGGTGTGGTGTCACTACCGGCATAGGCGCTGTTATTAATACGGCTAAAGCTTCCGCGGGATGTAATGCAGTTGTCTTTGGTCTTGGTGGTATAGGTCTCAATGTAATTCAAGGTCTGAGAATGGTTGGTGCTAACATGATTGTTGGCGTTGATATGAATAATAAGAAAGAGGCCTGGGGTAAAAAATTTGGCATGACCCATTTTGTTAATCCAAACGAGGTTAAAGGTGATTTAGTAAATCACCTAGTTGAGTTAACTGGAGGTGGTGCCGATTATTCATTTGAGTGTATTGGGAATGTAGATGTTATGAGGCAAGCTTTAGAGTGTGCTCATAAAGGTTGGGGTGAGAGTATAATTATAGGTGTTGCAGGTGCAGGTCAGGAAATTAAGACCAGGCCGTTTCAATTGGTAACCGGTAGGAGTTGGAAGGGCACTGCTTTTGGAGGTGCTAGAGGCAGAACAGATGTTCCTAAAATTGTAGAGTGGTATCTTCAAGGGAAGATTGATATTGATCCAATGATTACTCACACTCTAGATTTAGAAGATATAAATAAAGGATTTGATTTAATGCATGCCGGTGAATCTATAAGATCTGTTGTTGTTTTCTAATGAAAAAATTGTCATCAAGTATTTCTTTTGGGGGAACTCAGTCAGTTTTTTCTCATTATTCTGATATTAATAAATGTGAAATGACTTTTGCTGTTTTCACTCCTCCTAAAGTTAAAAACCCGCCAGTTTTGTGGTATTTGTCTGGGTTAACATGCTCTCATTTGAATGTAATGGAAAAAGGGGAGTATAGAAAAAAAGCGTCTGAGCTTGGCATGGTTATAATTTGTCCAGATACAAGTCCAAGAGGTGAGCATGTACCGGATGAAAAAGATAACTGGCAGTTTGGATCGGGTGCAGGTTTTTATTTAGATGCCACCATGGAGCCTTACAAAGAAAACTATAATATGTATAGTTACATTAAGGATGAACTTCCTGAACTTATTACTGAGAAATTTGATTTTAATATGAGTAGGCAGGGTATATTTGGACACTCTATGGGAGGTCACGGGGCACTGATATTGGCTTTAAGAAACCCAAAAAAATATAAAAGTTGCTCTGCATTTGCGCCAATTGTTCATCCTTCTACAGCCAGTTGGTCAAGTGAAGCTTTTAAAAAATATATTGGTCCAAACAAAGAAAAATGGGAACTTTATGATAGCGTGGATTTAATTAAAAAAGGACACTGTTTTCCAGAAATTCTAATAGACCAGGGAGAAGATGATAGTTTTTTGAATGATGGTTTAAGACCATGGCTTTTAGAGGAGGTTTGTAAGAAATCTAAAATAAAACTAAATTTGCGTATGCAACCAGGTTATGACCATTCCTATTTCTTTATATCAACTTTTATGTCAGACCATTTAATGTGGCACAAAGAGAGGATTTAAAATTTAATTGGGAGGTATTGAATAGGTCAAAGAAGCATGGGCTACAGCCTCATCAATTCCTTCAGAGTAAATCAGCACATCTCCGACACTAAGAGTTTTCCCTAATTTTAGAATTCTTGTTTTGCTAATCAAATTTTTTTCGTTTGGCTTTCTTAAAAAATTAATTGAACAGTTTGTTGTTACCGTAAGGCTTTTGGGGCCAATAATATTTAGGGTTGCTAGGTAAAACGAAACATCTGCTAATAAAAACATAGTTGGTCCGGATACTGTTCCACCGGGTCTTAAATGCTCATTTGAAATCTTCATTAGCATTGAAAAATTATCTTCGCTTACATCAAGTATTTCAAAATTTTTACTTACTTGGGGAAATTCTTGATCCAAAAAATCAGTAAGACTCTGTTTTGTCATAAGCATTTTCATTATAGGATTTTATCTGTTTTTGAGAAGTCTACTGGCCATGGCAGGGGCGGCTCCGAGATAGTTCTTGGGATCAATAATCTCTAGTAACTCATTTTTATTAAAAACGTTTGATATATCATCTTCAGATATCAGAGTGTCTATAAATGGTATATTATTTTTAATTGATTTGCGGCAACAATCATAAACTAAATCATGAGCTACTTGTCTTCCAATATGAGGCGCCAATGCCATCATAACGGCTTCAGCGACTATCAAACCTTTAGTTTGATTTATATTTTTTTTCATATTTTCAGGTGAAATTTCAAGGCCTTCTAAGAGGTATTTAGCAGATCTAAATGATGACGAGGCAATTATAAAACTATTTGGAAGAGCGCTCCATTCTACATGCCATTGTCCAGTTGCTCTCTCATGATCTAATACCATAGCATCAAGCATGGATGAGTGTTGCTCTCGCAATAATTTAGAACAGGCCAACATAATTTCAGAAGAAATAGGATTTCTTTTCTGAGGCATGGTAGACGATGATCCTCTTCCATGAAGGAAAGGCTCTGCAACTTCCTGGATTTCTGATTGCATCATTAGCATAATGTCATATGCAATTTTACCTAGAGAAGCTCCCACAATTGCAAGCCACCCTGTAATTTCACAAAAATTATCTCTAATTGAATGCCAGCTAACATCAGGGACATTAAGATCTAATTCTTTAGCTAAAGCATTTTGTGTTTTTAATCCGTTTTCTTCACCAAGCGATGCTAATGTTCCTGCCGCACCAAAAAATGACAAATGAAAAACTCGGTTTTTTATTTCTTCTAGTCTTTTGATATGTCTATCAATTCCAGATAACCATGTAGAAGCTTTATATCCAAAAGAGACAGGTAAAGCATGCTGTAGATGAGTTCTTCCTGCCATTGGAGTTGTAAGGTGATCTTTAATTATTTTAACTAACGCGTTAGCAATAGCATTTAAATCTGAAGATAGTAATTCTAAACCTTTTCTAATTTGCAGGACGTCTGCTGTATCCATGATATCCTGAGTTGTGGCTCCCCAATGACAATACTGTCCGTATCCATCTTTTACTGCGCTACTCAATTGTTCAACTAATGGAAGGATTGGATAACCAACTATTGAAGTTCTTTTCTCTAATTTTTTCCAATCAATAATGTCAAGTTTGCATGCCTCGGTAATTTTAGCTCCTGCCTCTTTAGGTATGATTCCTACGCTTGACTGTGATCTAGCAAGGGCAGCCTCAACATTGAGGTAAAATAGAATCGTTTCTTCATCTGAAAAAAGCTTATGCATTTCCTCAGTACCAAACATTTCTCCCCAAATTTTTGAATTAGTTACTAAAGCGGGCATGATCTTTCCTTTATAAAATTATTTTGGGTACCAAGAAGCAGCTCTTTTCTCAAGAAAGCTATTTAAACCTTCAGTAGCCTCTTCTGTCATTCTTTTTTGCGAATGTTCTATGACAAGCTCATTAAATTTCTCTTCAGATAAGATGAGATCACTCTCAATTAGACTTCTTCTTTTTGTCATTTCTAAAGCTATCGGCGCACATGAGAGTAAATTTTCAATTATAGGTTTTACAGCTTTCTCAAGTTCACCTGTTTTACAAATTTCATGAACTAAACCCATATCTTTAGCTTGATTAGCATCGAAACGTTCACAGGTTAATGCATATCTTCGAACATTCCTAACCCCAATAGTCGCATTTAGGTGAGGAATAATTATACCAGCCATTACGCCCCACTTAGCTTCGGCGATAGAAAAAATTGCATCTTCACTTGCAATAACAATATCAGCAGCGGCTGCTATTCCAGTACCACCTCCAAAACATCCTCCATGTATTAGAGCTATTGTTGGCTTAGGGAATTCTATAAGACCTCTAATAGCACTTGCTGTCCTCCTGGAAACTTCAATATTTTCTTTTTCGTCTAATTTACCAATCTCTTTAAGCCACTCTAAATCTGCTCCACCTTGAAAATGTTTTCCATTACCTTTAAGGATAACAACTCTTACATCTTTGTTCTCATACAAAGCTGTGAAACTCTTAATAAGCTCAGATATCATCTCTCCGTTGTAAGCGTTATTTCTCTGAGGACGGTTTAATATGACCTCAGCTACACCTCGCTCGTCAATATTTGTCTCTACAATATTTTTACTCATCTTTTACCTTTCGTTTTATTGAATGATATTTTAATTCTTGATATCCAAAGCAGTTAGTGAAGCGTTTTCTATTGAAAAGGCTCTAAGTCTTATCGAGACTTTAAAATTATTTTTTAAAATATTGCCAATTTTTTTTAAACAATTCTCTTTTTTATTTTTATCTCTGCTTTTTTTTTGACGAAATTTCATTTCACCTAAAATTTTATAATTTGAAGTAAACATTTCAGAGATAACCCAACATATCTGACAATTATCTTGGTTAGCATCAAACTCTTTTACAATAATTTCAACGATGTTTTCTTCGATCTTTCTTAGAGTTTGTTGATTTAAATTATGGTCAATATTCTTATCAATATATAAAGTTAAAGAGGGCATTTACTATTCTATTTATATTAAATTTTTATTCGTTGAAAATCATAGATATTTAATATTATATAACTGTTAACAAATTAATAATAATAAATTTTAGAGGTTCGGCAAATGGAGAATGAAGCACTGGATATTAATCATTTAAACAAATGGCTCGGTAATGTAGAGACTGTTACCGATTATATTACGCCAATTGTTGAGCAAAGATACAGAGCTACATTGAACATTGATCCTGGTGACCCAAAGATTGGGGAGGTAGTAACAACTGGTATACATTGGATGCTAGGCTGGAATTTAAAGAAGAATGATGAGTTAGGCGTTGACTCTCACCCGGCAAGAGGGGATTTCCTTCCACCCGTGCCGCTTCCTAGAAGAATGTGGGCTGGTAGCCAAATTAAAGTGAAACAACCTCTCAAGGTTGGTGATACAGTTATCAAAAAATCTAAAGTTGCTGATATCAAGTTGAAGGAAGGTAGAACAGGTCAATTATGTTTTGTTACCGCTGAATATGAATATATTGTAGATGAAGAAGTTCGTCTTCATGAGTTTCATAATATTGTATACAGAGATGTTAGCAAAGCAGGAGGGGGGTCAGGAGTTTCTGATACAATACCAAATGATGCAGATTTTACAGAAACAATTTTCATGCACCCAACTATTTTGTTTCGTTACTCAGCTATTGGTTTTGTTGGTCATAGAATTCATTATGATTATCCATACACTAAAAATGAAGAAAATTATCCAGATTTAATTGTGCATGGACCTTTGCAGGCAACATTTTTGCTTAGAGCAGCAGAAAAATTAAAAGGAAAATCAGTAACCTCCTTTAACCATAAAGTTATGGCTCCAGTCTTTGCGAATAGCAATTACATAATTGGAGCTAAAGAAAACCAAGATGGTAGCGTAAGTTGTTGGGGAGCCGTTGAGGGGACCGGAATGACTATGCAAGCTGAAGCATTTTTTGAATAAATTTAAAGGAGAAAAAAGTGACATCCATTACAAAATTATTTGGAAGCTACGGATTTAATACAAAGTTAAATAATTTTAATGAGGAAATGAAGTTTTTCGGCAAAATGTCAATATTAGACTGGTGTGGTGTAGCTTATGCAGGGAAAAAAGAGCCAGTTTCAAAAATTGTTGCAGAAATGGTTAAAGAAGAAAATGGGGTTAATCAGGCTAGAGTAATTACCACAGGTCATAATGTTTCTGCTAGAGGCGCTGCTTTAGCTAATGGAGCTGCAGGTCATGCTTTAGATTATGATGACACACACTTCCTTTTTGTTGGGCATCCAACATCTAGCGCTCTTCCAACGACTTTGGCTTTAGGTGAAGAACTAAATTCTTCAATTGAAGAAATGTTATTAGCCTATATGACTGGTGTAGAGGTCTCAACTAGAATAGGCCATATACTGGGGTATTCCCACTACAATGCTGGCTTTCATCAAACAGCGACAAGTGGTTCATTTGGGTCTACAATTGCTGCATCGAAATTATTAGGTTTAGACGAAGATCAAACAATTAATGCTCTTGGTATTGTTTCTACTAGAGCGTCTGGAATAAAGTCACAATTTGGAACAATGGGCAAACCTTATCATGCTGGTATGGCAGCTTCTAATGGGATCGAGGCAGCTAAGCTATCAAGGTTAGGTTTCGTCTCCCGCGATGATGCTATCGAGTGCGATCAGGGTTTTTTCCAGACCCATGGATGGGATAAAAAAATACCTCCTAGGGCAATTGAAAATTTAGGAGATGACTTCCTATTCCCTGAGATCAAATATAAATTTCATGCATGTTGCCATGGCTTACATTCTTTCTTGGAAGCTTTGGATGAACTAAAACAAGAAAATAACTTTAATCCAGAAACAATTGATGAAATTGAAATTGAAACAAACCCTTCTTGGCTAAAAGTTTGTAATATTGAAGAGCCTAAAACTGGTTTAGAAGCAAAGTTTTCATACAGATTAACCGCGGCAATGTCTATATATGGAAAAGATACCTCTAGTTTAGACACATATAGCGATGAGATTTGTTTTGATGAGAACATGCAAAGAATTAGGGATAAAGTAAAAGTCATTCCAAATGATAAACTATCAAATACTCAGTCAAAAATTTCGATAAAAGATGGGTCTAACAATATTGAAAATAATCATGACTTATCAGATGAAATTGAAAAGAATATTTTAGAGACAAAAATAATCAATAAATCTTCATCTCTATTATCAAAATCAAAATCTAATGAAATTTCTACAATGCTCAACTCGCCAAGTAATAATAAGGTAAGTACATTGGTAGACTGTTTAGTAAGCTGATAATGATACAAGATTCTAGTAAAGACCTAGAAGGTTTGTTAGTTGTAACAGTTGAACAAGCTGTTGCGGCGCCTTACACTTCATGTAGATTAGCAGACGCGGGTGCTCGTGTTATTAAAATTGAAAGGCCAGAAGGTGACTTTGCAAGAAATTACGATAGCAATGCTCTCGGAAATAGTGCTTATTTTGTCTGGCTGAACAGAGGAAAAGAGTCAGTTTGTTTAGATCTTAAAAACTCAAAAGATATTAGGCTTTTAAAAAATATAATATCTAAGGCAGACATTTTAATT
>Ga0255754_10001675_pt1 | contig 17010 bp, 4 predicted proteins | sample 101ome_22_FD_179954 | JGI IMG/M metagenome (GOLD analysis project Ga0255754, IMG submission 179954) | Coastal salt marsh microbial communities from the Groves Creek Marsh, Skidaway Island, Georgia - 101412BT metaG (version 2) | ecosystem: Environmental > Aquatic > Marine > Intertidal zone > Salt... | reverse complement strand
GCGGCGCGCGCGATGCGATCGAACGCGACGCTTCTGCGAACGTCGGTCTCGGTGGAGGCGAATTCGACGGTCGGGATGGACGACGGAGGGGTAGAAGACGTCGGGGTGAAGGATGCGGAGACGACGACCGGTGGTGGTGACGACGCCGGTGTCGGTGTCGGGGTTCGACCGGACGAGGTCGCGACGACGAACGCGGTGGTCTTCATGTTGTCCTCGCGCGCGAGCGCGGACCAAGAGAACGATACCGAAGACGACGCGGTTTCTTCCGAAACGGCGTCTTCGACGAGCGTTCGCGCGGCGAACGCGACGGCGGGGACGCACGCCGCGAGGGCGAGCGCGGCGAGGGCGAGGGCGAGGAGGCGATGGGCGGCGGTGACGACGACTCGCGTCATGGTGTGGAGACGAAACGTCATTTTTCATCGCTGTTCGAGTCGCCGAGGATGTTTCGGGTTCGCGCGCTCGCGTGCGTCGTCTTGGTCGCGTGCGCGAAGGCGTCCGGGGCGCTCGCGCGAGAGGAGAGCGGTGGTGACGAACGGCGTGTAGGCCACGCGAGGAGCCTGAAACAGATTCTGGCTCCGGTGCGATACAGCGCGGTTGGGTACCGAGACGCGCTCTACGAACTGGGCCAAGCGTTGGTCGATCTCGCGTTGGTCGGACGACAGTTTGAGTGGGTGAGTTTGATCAACGACAAACACGAGAGCGGCGATTACTCGTACGCGGACGCGGACTCAAACGCGGACTCGTACGCGTACGCGGATTACGACGTCGCGAGCGACGAAAGCGGGGAGTCGCGATGAAATGAAAGCCAAGCCTTTTTTACTAAAATAGTTCTACTACGACGTCTTCCATCGACGCTACGAAAATAATGCCAACAATTCGATACCGCGCTTATTCCTTTTGCACATCCAAGGCAAAGGTGCAGGAGACTTGCTTGTGGAACTTGGCGGAGACGTCATAGGTACCGACGGCGGAGATGTCCGGAACGGTGAAGAACTTCTTGTCCAACTCCTTGCCGGTTTGCGCCTTGATGGCTTCGACAACGTCGCTCGCCTGGACGGAACCGAAAATCTTGCCATCCTCACCCACAGTCTTCTTCACGGTGAACTTACCGATCGTCTTGAGCGCCGTGGCGAGAGCCTTGGCGTCGGACACCTCCTTCGCCTTGGCCGCCGCAGCCTCAGCCGCCTTCTTCTCGAACTCAGCCATGAGCTCCGCGCTCACCTTGGTCGCCAAACCTTGCGGTTCGAGGTAGGAGCGGAAGAAACCGTTGGAGACTTCAACCATATCACCGGCAGCTCCGACATCGCTGTCCTTGATGAGCACAGCCTTGGTCTTCTTCGCCGCGCGCTTGTTCGCCTCGACGACGAGGCGAGCGCGACCGCCCGCGCGCGGAAGCGCGGAGGAAGACGCAGAGGTCTATCGCACGAAAAACAGAAATACGTCAGTCTCACAGTTCAAACCACGCGCGTCGACCCAGTGATCCGTCTCGTCGTCATCGCACACCCAGACGACGGGCCCGCCTTCGCGCGACTTCGCGGAGAGAAGAAAAACCCTACTCATCGCCCGAACCCTCAGACGCGTCGTCGACCCCCGCGCCGTCACCGCGACGCGTCCGAGACCACCCGAGCGCGTCGACTCGCGCGGGTAAAATTCCCCTCGACCAGAATCTACCCCGTCGACGTCCCATCGGTCGTCGCGTCGACGACGCGCGCGCGTTCCCCGCGCACTGGGGCTGGGCCTCGCTTTTGACCCTCTCCCGTCGAGCGGTCGAGAGACGGACGCGCGCGCCGAACGTCGTCGACGACGACGACGACGACGACGCGACGACGACACGGCGCATCGTTAATGCGTTCGTACCTTGGTGAGACGCACGGCGCGAAGGCCGGTGTAGGACGGAACGTTGACGCTGAACATATCGACGCGATGTGGCGTCTCACGTCGGCGGTCGCGCGACGAGACGTGACGTCGGCCCGATCCCGTGGAGGGAAAAGGGGTCGGTTTCGTACTGTGGTAATTTTAAGTCCATGTATTGGTATACACTTGGTATTTAAATTGCACTGGGTGGTGTTTCAATGGGTGGTTATTACACGCAATGTGATGTGAGTTAATCCTATCTAGATGGGGTTACTGCAGATGGGTCGTCAGGATCGCCGGAGACGAAAATGTCTGTCGCGATCACCGAAGGAAGAGGAAGAAGACGAAGACGAAGACGAACGCGAGGGAAAGAGCGATCCCGGCGATGAAGACGCTCGGACTCTGACGACTGCGTCGGTCGTGGTGAGGATCGGTGTCACCGCGTGGTGGCTGATTGTTGACGAATGTCGAACGGCGCGCGTCGGAGAGCGCGGCGAAGACGCGCGAGGCCAAGGCATCGGCGGTGGGACAATCAAAGGCGGCTTGGATGGGAAGGGACACGCCGAATTCGTGTTGAATCGCGGCGCGGAGCTCAGAGGCGGAGAGCGAGTCGATGCCGACGTCGGAGAGGAGGTCGGCGGCGTTGATTTCGTCGGTACCGATACCGATGATTGTGGAGCAGGAGGATAGGATGACGCTAAGAATGTCGGATCGCGAAGGCGTCGACGGCGAGACGGGTTTCGTCGTCGTCGGTGGCGTTCCATTCGTCAATCTCGTGGACGGTTCTCGGGCGTTTCCACCGACGCGCGATGATGATGATGATGATGTCGTTTTGAGAACGCGCGCGACGCGAGAGGGTGCCGTAAAGACGGCGCCTTTCACTACGGTTTCGGAGAGACGATACGAATCGTCGGCGATGACGGCGTCCGAGTCGCTTTGATACCTCGGCTTGGTGTTGGCTGACCAGTAAAGTTCGCATGAACGTAATATTCCGCCTCGTTCTCGTTTCTCGGCGATGATTGCGCATCCAGACAATACAGATTCCATCGCGCATGGGTTGGTGTGATAATCCAGGTAGTCTTGCTCAAAGTCAAACGCGACGCACAACTTTGCTCGCCGATCGCTGGGGGACCTCTCACGCGGCGCAAACGTCCATTTAACCGAAGATCTCGGTTGCGACTCCGTTCGGCGAATGTGACAGCGCATGCACATGAAACTATCCTCGTGTGAATGCTTCACTGTCGAGTACCCCGACATCGCGTTCACTTCCACCGCGAAACACGTCGTCGATTGTTTCGACAACTCGAGCGGCTCAAAGATGGAGCTCTTGCAAGAGACGGGATCACTCATGAAGAGACGGCTAGCCGAGCACGTGAGCTCCAGGAAACCCGCGGCAGGGAAGACGCAAGTCTGAGACAACACGTGGACGCCGAGCACGCGCGAATGCAGTCGAGCGTCAACTTTCGCCGTGAAACGAAACGTGTTCTCGCGGACTCCGTCAAAAGTTGGCAAATGAACGTTTAGCCATGGCAGCGGCCAAAACGTCTCTCTGGAAAAGAGCGCGTTTCGCGAGCCTGGGTGCGTTCTCTCGCATTCAAAGTTACTTGTTAAGACTGCATTTGCGTTTGTTCCTTGAAATGCAAATCCAGAGACAGCGCACGACGAGGTATTGATTCCCGATGCTTGTTTTGGCACGGAGACGGGACTGTTTACCCCCGACGCAATCAAGCTTTGACAGTGAGGACTCAACGACTTAAGGTGAAACGTCAACGACTTTGCCCTGTCTGAGAGATTTTCAATAGCCAGAATGATTGCAACGGCTCCAGCCGCGCTTTCTGTGTGCCCAAACTGGGACTTGACGGCTTCAAAAGTCGCCGCAGAGTCATCCTGTGATCGTTCGAGCGTGCCAAGAGCGGCTCCAAACTCGATGGGATCACCGAGCGTGGTTCCGGTGCCGTGCAATTGAAGCTGATCCAATTCATTCCGTAAAACTTGTGCCCTGCTTAGCGCCGTCTGGATCACGACGCGTTGAGTCGGACCATTTGGTGCCGTGAGGGAAGAGCTTCTACCGTCTTGATTGACGCAACTCCCAGCCAGGAAAATCCCGTCATTCTTTTCATCCTCTCCAAGAATCTCGAGGTAAATGACGCCTCGCGCTTCTCCCCGAACGTAGCCATCCGCGCTCACATCGAGCGCTTTGCAGCGCCCATCCGCCGCGAGCATCCCGGACGAATGGAATACCCCGGTGACGTGTTCGCTTAGAAGAGCCTGTACGCCGCACGACATCGCTCGAGTAATTTCTCCCGCACGAATGGCTGAAAGTGCAGAATGTGTCGTAACGACGGAGCTCGAGCACGCAGTATCGATGGACATGGCTGGACCACGGAAATTGTAAACGTAAGATATTCTTCCAGAGGCGACGTTCAATGCAGTCCCACTCACCAAGTAAGGATGCAGAACGGGCTCGTATCGTCTTAGCACCTCGTCGGCGTAGTCGCAGGCGACGATTCCGACGTATACGCCAGTCGTCGTGTCTTGCGCGGTGATACCGCTGGTGAGGTGCACCTTGAGAACGCCTTCTAGAAGTGATCGCTGTTGTGGATCCATGTACAATCCCTCAAGCGGTGATATTCCAAACGCCGCGACATCAAACAGGCGGTACGAAGGTATGAACGCGCTAAAGGCTGGTATGTGCAAATTGTACCCAGAGATGTATCTTCTCATGTACTCTTGTAGACCGTCTTGATAGCGTTCGATATCCCAGCGATGATTCGGCACCCGAGAAACACAGTCACGATTGGCCGAATTCGGCACTAAAAGATCTACGCAGCGCACGACGACGTGCCGCGGAATGGCGACAACACTCGTCGCCTCCGGCTTCGCGACACGCTGAGAGGTAGATCCTCCACGAGTGCCAATCGTCTCTGATACATACGCCGCCAAATCGCGAATTGTTGGATAATCGAACGCGATGGTAGCCGGTAACTCAATTTCGAATTCGTCTTCGATTTGTTGCTTCATTTCTTGACCCGATAAGCTGTCGAGGCCGGCGTCCATGAGGGGATCAACGACGCTCACCTCTCTACCGATCACCGTATTGACAATACTGGATATACGGCTTTCCACTTCGGCCGGAGAGAACCGAGGTTCCATCTCGTACGTTTCCTCTACAAGTTCTTCAGCTTGAATCTGCGCCGCGACATGCTCCGCCAGCGCTTCCACGTTCGGATAATCAAACGCCGCTGTAGTTGTAAGCTCGATTGAGAATTCATCTTCAATTTGTTGCTTCATTTCTTGACCCGATAAGGAATCTAAACCAGCATCCATGAGCGGCTCTGCAGCATTGACTTCTCTACCTACGACTCTGCTAACGATACTTTGTATTCTAGCTTTGATCTGTGCTGATGAAATCTTTAAAGCCTTAGACTTTGATACAGAGGTGCCTCTGGCTCGGCGTTGCGGCACGCGACGTGGCTGAACGACATCTCGGTAAATTCGTTGAATAATTGGTGTCGACTTTGCAAATTTCTTCCAATCATACGGCGTCGCGACAACGTTTCCAACGTTGTGCGTCTTGAACATGTGCTCGAGCGCGATCATGCCCTGTTCTGGAGTAACGACACCGAACCCCATCGAATCCACTTTTTGAAGAACCTGGGCGCTCGCCATTCCACTGTTTGCCCAAGCTCCCCATTGTATCGAGCTTTGCGAATCGCCGCGTTGTCTCCTGCTGACTGCGATTGAATCTAAGCATGCGTTTGCCGCTGAGTAATTCGATTGACCGCTCGATCCCGCGAGCGCCGCTATCGAAGAACAATGTATGACTCGAACCAACTTTGCCGCGTAGAATTGATGCTCCATGTTGTAGCACGAATCCACTTTTGCCGCGATGACGCGACGAATAGAGACTGAAGAATGATTTCTAATCGCCATGTCGGCCAAGACGCCTGCGGCGTGCAGAAGCTCGTCAATTTCACGAGATGCAACTGGACGTAATTCTTCGCACAATCCAGCATCACATTTGTTGATACGCACATGTGTGAACTTTTCTGCCTTGAAATCAACACTCCGTCCGCTTCTGCCCATGAGATGCAATTTCAAAGCGCCTCGCGTTTGATGATTCATGTGGCAAGCGTATGCGCAACCTATAGCGCCGAGACCTCCAGAGATTGCAATCTCGCGAGCAGGCGACGACTGAACTGGAGAGAATACCTTTGCCTCGCGAATCGTCTGTTGACATGTCAGACGGACGTCAGGGCTGAGTCTACACTCGAAGCAAACGTTTGCGAGAACGATCATCTCAAAGCTTTCCCCAGTGTTATGTTGTCTTGATGGCGCCACGTACTGCGTGCGCATACTGTCAAATCTCACGCCCTCTGTGCGGAGTTTCGCGATCTCTTGCCCGACGGTTCTCATAAATCCATGAATGGCATCATTACTTTCCGTCCGAATCGTACCGACGTCTATACCGGTAGACGTGTTCACCTGCACCGCACAAGCAGCCATGAGCACCGATCGCAACGCTGACGCTTCAAGATCACGACAAATTCTGATTCGACCAGGCTCGCATTTCTTTGTCACGTACCAGCGGGTGACGTACAGCATTTTAGTCTTTCTCCCGTCCATCCTACGAGCGCCTTGTCGCATACCCCTCACTTCGAGCCCCACAACTTGCGTTTCGCGAAGGGAGTAGTTCCCTGCCGTTGAATTTGCGCTGGCACGCAATGATGTCTCAGCCGACGGCGCTTTACACGAGTAAAATGATCTCACACCGACTGGCACTTTTACTTCTGTGGAATCTATCATCATCACTGCTCCAAGTTGGAGAGCACAGTCGAGACAAGCCGGATGAACGAAATAATCTAAATGTTTTTCTGATGCGAGCGCGCGGATGTTGCCAACCGCTTGAAGAGAGTTATTCTCCGACGGCGATTGGACTGGAAATGCAGCCCATGGAACTTTGCCGACTGTGCGTCGTTCAACGCGACTGATGCAACACTTCATAAAATCTGCAGAACCTGAGTGTACGCGCACCAAGCTGGTGCACGCATCCACGTGAACGTTAAATGTAGTACTTTGAGTCGTTGACATATACAGTGGCATCGGTATCGTAGATTTCAGCGCTGCAAAGGATGTTGCATCGAAAATTCTCGCAGCTCCACACACAAGTTCCTGAAATCCAGCCCCGGGATATAAAGATCTATCCAGCACGCGATGATCCAAAAGGTGCCCATGCACCCGCGTGTTTATTTTGGCGTGAAATCGTAGATGCTGATGACCAGGCTTCGCGCGTGGTGTGAATGTCAGAAGCTGAGGGTGTAAGATTGGTAATGGGTAATATCGCTGCTTTTCAAGTAGAGTTGTCGTGATCGGGTGATGAACGACGGCCTGTTCATTTAGTCGTTGAACCAAATTTGCGTTCGTTCCTTGGAATGCGAAAGAGCTCACACCGACTTGTGAGCAATGTCGAGGTGCATTTTGTCTGGGCAGGGCCACAAAGGACAAGCGACTAACGATTGAATCGACGTGAGGATTTATCCAACGCAAATGTAGTATCTTTTCCACGTGTGCGTGAACGAGCGAGTGCAACGGTTGCATCATCGCGACCATACCACTTGCTGTTTCGGTGTGCCCTACGTGTGATTTGATCGCTTCCAGGGTGAGAGTTGAAAAATCGTTTCTATGCAGCACCGCCATAGTTGCGCCCACCTCAATTGGATCTCCGAGGGGCGTGCCCGTACCGTGCATCTGTAATTTATCGATACGCGATCCCGTCGTGCACGAATCTAAAACCGCGCGAATCATGACCGCTTGCTGAGATGGGCCGTTTGGAGCAGTTAACGAACCCGATCGACCATCTTGGTTGATGGCGCTACCAACAACTGCGACGCCAAACGCATCCGTCGCTTCTACGCAATGCATCAAGAAGACTCCTCGCGCCTCACCTCGAACATAGCCATCGGCAGCGGCATCTAATGTTTTACAACGACCAGATGAGCTCAACATACCACTGGCGTGAAAAATCGTCGACACGCCGGGTCCAAGTATGGATATGACACCACACGTATGAGCCGAGGTGCAATCTTTCACTCGAAAACCTTGAAGTGTCAGATGCATGGCGACAATACTGGAAGAGCAGGCCGTGTCTAGACTAAAACAAGGTCCTCGAAGTCCAAAAGTGAAGGAGACCCTACCTGCGGCGACGGAAAGCGTATTGCCTGTTGCAATGTATGGCGATGTTTGATTCGGCCAGTAGCGGTCTAATACCTCAACCTGGTATTGCATTGCAGAGATCGCAACGTACACACCGCATAACCCATCCGCAAATCCATCTTCTCGGAGTTTGTGCTCTCCCGCAAGTCTCGTGGTTATCACGCCTTCCAGTATTGATCGCTGCTGACAGTCTTGCAATAAAGCCTCACCAGAAGAAATACCAAACATCGGCGCGTCAAAGTATTCGTAGTCTGATAAGAAGCACGAAAAAGATGGAATTATACCCTCTTTATCCCACCACCAATTGTAATCCCATCGATGAGAAGGTACGCGAATAGTGCCGTCTCCGGATTCGACCGGCGCGAGCAGCTCAGCCGCCGTAATGTTTGCGACTATGTTTTCTTGATCCCCCGTCGTGTAGATGAGCGCTCGGGCTGTCTCGACTGAACTTTCAGTCTCGACAGTGATTAATGAAATGATATAAGCACTGAGAGCGGATATGTTTGGGTAATCGTAAGCCACTGTAGCTGGTACGTCTACGTCGAACACTTCGTCAAGATTGTTCTTCAGCTCGTTTGCCGCTTGAGAATCGAGTCCAGCTTCCATGAGCGGAGCATCGACATCGACACTTCTTCCGACTAGTTTATCGATAATCTTACTTACTTGTTGCTGAATGTCACCAGCATTGGTCGATGCGACTTGGAGTTTTGTCTGCGACTTTTTAATCGACTTCTTTGCTCCGGTGCTGAGCAGATCGCTAAAAATTTGTAGTCGCGGCAACGCTGCAGACACTCGATCCCACGAAAATGGACTCACCGCAATGCTACGTGCTGTACCCTCAAAGATAGTGTGAATGATATCTAGACCCCGTCTCGGTTCCACAACGCCTGCGCCGATGCGCACGAGGCGCTGAGCGATGGACAAGTCGCGAGCAGCCATACCGATCGATGCCCAACCGCCCCACTGAACGCTAGAGTGGCGTATGCCACGATTGCGTTCAACCATGGCATTCGAATCGAGTATCGCATTTGCAGCGGCATAATTACATTGTCCTGGATTACCAGTGAGCGCTGCGATGGAAGAGCAGCTTAAAATGCACGCTTGCCGTCCGAGTACTAGACGTGGTAGTTGACAACTTGCTTTCGGTCCCAACACCGCAAAGACGGAGGCCGAACTTTGATTTTGAATTAGTGCATCTTGAAGTGTGCCTGCGGCATGAAGTATATGACGCAATTCAGTTGTATCTAATACTTGGCCGTTATGCATGTCTTCCATGCGCGACGTGTCACACTTACTCGCTGTCACTAGGCCATCCAAGTGTGCAAACGCAAACGAATCGACGTGCGTGCGTCCAATTCGCGACAAGGTCAAAACTCTCCATCCCAAAGCAGCATAATGATGAGTGCACGCAATACCAATGGCACCAAGACCGCCAGTGATTGTGAGAGATTGAAAGTTCCGTCCCAAATTGTTGTTCATCGTCGGAATGCGATGATATCTCTTCTCGCTATGATCTGAGGTACGTCTGAGTCTCGGCTCGTATGCAATCGAGCCCTTGACGGCGTTTTCGACGGCGACCCCGGCAGTGTGCGTTTGGTGAGTATGTCTCGCGTACGCTTTATCTTGTAGACACATCTTTGACACTTCAAAGTGATCACCGCTACGCTCTTGTGCGATGCTTCGAAACACAGCTCTCAGCGCCGCCGAATGCGCCATGTCCACAGCTTCCAACAACAGATCGTGGAATATCTCGCTTTGAAGTGCCGTGAACGCAGCAAAGACCGAGGCGCCGATGAATGACATATGTTGCGTCAACGAATTCAGGCGTCGATCAGCATGTGCCGCGCCAACCGCAAACCAATGCAATTTGTAAGTATCAGAGCTACTGCGCTCCTTGTCTGTTGCCTCTACACCCATAGTTCTTACTTTCAGCCCGAAGATTCGGCAGTTATTCAGCGAATGATTCATGTCATTGGTTACGGCAAACTGCATACCATCGTTACTGTGATTGGAAAAGTATGCGTGTGCCCCTGTCGGGATCACCACATTCGTTGAGCCAATATCTAGGATAGCGCCAAGTTGAAGTGCGTTATCCAACGTTGCGGGATGCACAACACAACATGAATGTGCGTCTCGTGAAGGTACTAGAGCGCAGCAAAGCTTTTCTTTGCGGGAAGTCATAACGAAACGCCGTGACAAAACGCCACGAGCGTGGCGGTGCTGGGAAGTGATGAAGCACGTCATGTGCGTCAAACGCGTTTGAATAGTCATGTTTGATTTTGTCACACAAACACGGGCATCCACTACAGTGACGTCATTTTTTCGTAAATCAAGCGCGACTGGAATGCTCGTATCGGCTAATGTGATGTTCTTTTGCAGAAGAGTTCGTGCGCACGACGCAGCCAGTTCATGGAACCCGGAGCCCGGATACAAGTTACGTCCGAGGACAATGTGATCCAACAAATGAGAATGTAATCTGGGATCTAAAATCACTTTGTATCTCAGAATATATCCAGAGTACCAGCCGGCGCATTCGTGTATTTGAGAATCAATGATCGGCAGCGGCCAGATGCGTTGGTGGTCGAAGGCACAAGTCAACGTGGGCGCCTTCCAAATTTTGCCAAGACTGAGGATAGTGTGCGCATTGGTGCCTTGAAAAGCGAATGACGACGTTCCCGCGTGTTTGACATTTTGAAATGAAACTTCCCGAGGGATAATGGCTGTTTGGGATGACGAGTCCAATATTTTCACACAGTGAGCGTTGACGAAGCGTAGGTGAGAAATCTGATCTAGCATGCAAGCGAGCGTCGTGGAGAACACTTTGCACAGAGATACTACGCCACTAGCCGTCTCACAGTGTCCTAGATGGGACTTGATAGCCTCGAGGCTGACTGCATGCGGACTAGATATGACGGCAACTGCGGCACCAAGCTCGATTGGATCTCCGAGGGGAGTGCCCGTGCCGTGCATTTGCAGCTTGTCAAAATAGGACACGGATGCCAACGACAATGCACGCCCAATTACTACCTTCTGTGCGGGTCCATTCGGCGCCGTTAAGGATGCACTGCGGCCGTCTTGATTAACAGCACTACCTGATATCATGACACCGCTTGCTTCATCTGAACTCGTCAAAGCTAAGAGGCCGATTGCTTCACCCTCGACAAATCCGTCCGCCGCGGCGTCCAATGTCTTACAGCGACATTCCAGCGACAGCATATTTGCATGATGACGATCAATAGTCGCAGATCCGGAAAGTATGGCAACCGAGCCTCCCGAGATAGATGCTGCACCCATTGATGACGTGTGCGCGATAGAAGTAGCGACGAGCGACGACGAACACGCTGTATCCACGCTTACGCAGAGTCCTCGGTAAGAAAAGACGTAGCTCAACCTTCCCGCCGCGACGCTAGGCAAGTTACCCGTTCCCATGCTCGGATGGAACATTCCCCAGTATTTGTTTAAAACATCCGACTTGTAATGAGAAGCAGTCAGTCCGACGACGACGTCGGTGCGTTCGTCGAAAGCCCAGCATTTCTGTATCGCATATGCGCATTCCAGCAATACACGTTGCTGAGGATCCATCACGAGCGATTCCACCGAGGCTAGGTCGAACAGTCTCGCATCAAAAAAATCAAACCTTTTGAAAAATCCACTGCAAAACGGGAAAACAACATCTTGCGTGTCCATCCACCAATCTTGATTCCAACGTGAAAATGGCGCACGCGAGACACCGCGGCTGGTCACCAAATGACAAGTCACAATCGTCGAGGCGACTGAAGTTTTATCGCCTTCGCGCGCACTGAGCGACATCGCAATCGACTCGTTGTTAGTGCAGCAGGAGAGCACCGACGTAAGAAGTTTCAAAAGCGCGCGCTCTGTTGGATAGTCAAACACCAAAGTTGGAGGTAGATCTATCCCAAACTCGGTTTCCATGTTTGCTTTCAACTCATTGGCAGACAAACTATCCAATCCTGCAGCCATGAGAGGCGTGTCGAGCCCTACGTCACCATTTGTGTGCGATACGACAATATCGTGGACCTTTTTGCGCACGTCTGTGGACAAAGTGTTGCGCGCCGCCTTGCGCTTCTCTCGTTCATTCGCGTCTTCAACCTTTTCAGCGAACCACAATGAGCTGTACATGAAATCAGCCGATGGCGCCGCTTGACGCCGAACCTTTCTACTGCAGGAAATTCCGTGAATTTGTGCATTCTCACAGCATGCGGACGCATTCGAGAGATTAACGAAAGGATCTTCATTCGGTACCTTGCTCGTGTGAAGATTTGATATCGACTGCAAGACGCCACCGAATGCCTCAACGATACTTTGGAAGCATGCGTAGTTGAGAAGATGGTCTTTGAGGCCATCAGGACGCGAGACAACGGCGCGTGCATCATCGCTAAACGCGTTGAGGTGACATTTAAATGCGAGACATGATGTCCTTCCAGCCACTCGCCAGGCATTCTTCGACACTCGACAAGTGACGCAAAAATGATCTTTACGGCTCGGAGACCAGGCACGTAAACATCCATCATTTGTAAAAGTGACGAACATTGTGCGCGGAGTCGATTCAGCGCTCAGATTGATGTCGCCAACGCACGCGTTCTCGGTCAAGACATATGCAGATTCGACCGCCATCCCGAGGAGAAGTGACGATTCGACAACAGTACCAGAGTCGATGTGCGCAACAAGCGTATTCCTCGGCCGGTATCTATGAACAAAGGGCGATCGATGAGGTGAAACTGAACACCACGCGGACAAATCGGTCATCGGGCATCTGTTTGCTTGTCTCGCACTCTCTACAGTCTTCGATTCCCGGATAACGCAACTAGCGTTCGTGCCGGACATTCCGAAAGCGCTGACGCCTGCATGTATGTGTGACGACTCGTCGTTGCGAATATTTGCTGATGCCGCTCTCGGGAAACCAGCTCGAATTGATGCGTGAGCACGTAACGCGTATGGATTCAGGTTTCGTAAACTCGCAAAGCACGCAGCGTTTTCGTGAGCGTTCAAGCATTCTAGTGATGATAAGAATCCAGCCAGGCCAGACGTGCCTTCTGAATGTCCTCGGATTGATTTAGAGCTCAAGATTGATGGGGCACATCTGCCGGTCGTGGCGAAAGCTCTGAGCAAAGCACTCGTCTCGATGGGATCACCTAACTCGGTCCCGGTCCCATGCATTCCATATGCCGTAAATGTACCGGACGTTGAGTACGCTGATGTGACGTTCCTGATCAGAGATTCCTGCGCTGAGCCGCGAGGCGCCACTAGCGATGACGATCGAGCGTCTTGGTTCACACCCACATCCACCAAAGTTTCCGGTCCAGATCTTCGCAAAGACGTCGTCAAAACACAGCTAGCTACCCCTTCCGCTCGACCATACCCGTCTGCGCTCGCGTCCAAAGTCTTGCAGCGACCATCGTGCGACAGCGCATTCATATTGCATATCTTTGAATGCGTGTACACAGAGATTATCAAGTTTGTGCCTGCACAATACACAGATTCGCACTGCGCGTCTAGCAAATGAGAACGCCCGAGAGACAAGGTAATCAATCCAGATGAGCACGCCGTGTCGATTCCAATCGAGGGACCTGACGTGTTTCCAAAGAACGAGAGCCTTCCAGTACAAAATGCGAGACCAACGCCAGTGCCGAGCGATGCATGCGGGCTATCGACAACGCAAGGAAACTTGGAGAGATCGTAATCGTCATTCCACATGCACGCGACGTACACTCCCGTTGTGGTATCTTTGCATCTGCTGAGCATGGGAAGTCCTTGTCGCAGGAGCAGTCGCTGGTGCGGATCGATATATGCGGCTTCATTTTGAACAATGCCCACCGCGAGCAGATCTTCTGTCTCGACGTTGCCAATCGTGTAAGCAAACTGCGCATTGATTGCGCCCAGACGATTGTCGGCATCGAAGGTGTACCTCGAGCTAACGTCGAAACGACTGAGGGGAATCGCATCAGGCACATTTGAATAATCATCACGCGTGTCTGCGATGAAGATTGGCTGCAAATGTTTTTCAGACGCTGCTCGTAAATCTCCATCAATCGCCAAATACGTCGTCGATGTGGACAGATGAAGAGCCAAGCTCTCCAAGTTAGGGTGATCAAACATCAAAGTCGATGGAAGTTCTACGCCTAAGCTCTCTGCGAGGGTATTCGCGAAGAGGACCGCTTGAGTCGACCTCACTCCGTAATTCATAAAGAGTGACTTGGCGTCGATGAGGGTCTCGTCTATTCCCATGGCGTGTGCAAATTTTGTGCGCGCCAAACTGAGTGCAGCATGAAATTCCAGCCCGGGAACGCCGGATCTATTCGGATCGTTCGACCTTGCGTGTCTTTTGATTTCACTTTTCAGAACCTTTCCCATTGAATTCTTTGGCAATGCGTCCATGAAAACAAACCGTTGTGGTACCTTGAAATCAGCCAAGTTTGACGCGCAATGCTGCAGCCAGAGCTCTAGCTTATTTCGGTTGGTAAATTTGTCTGTTACCACAGCGACGTGCACAACTTCTCCTAGCAGCTCGTCGTCAACTCCAAATGCAGCGCATTCAACTATTTCTGGGAATCGCGAGAGCAGGGTACTTTCAATCTCGTTCGGGTAGACGTTCTCGCCGCCGACTATAATCAAATCAGAAACTCTGTCGATGATTTTTAAGGAACCAGATTTGTCGACGACGCCGATGTCTCCAGTGCGATGCCAACCTGCACTAGCTACTGTGGGTCCTCTTATGACAACTTCTCCAGAGTCTTCGTCATTCCAGCTTACTGAGTCGAAACTCTCGCCGTCCTTGACCACCACGACATCAAAAAGTGGCATCGCAATTCCAGCTCGCGAGCGGTCATGGGTCGATCTCTGACAAATGGATGGATCGATAGTAGTGCAAACTTTACCACATGCCTCTGTGCATCCATAGTCTGTGAAATACGTGCAATCAGGAGGGCAGTGCGACATGAGATTGTCAATCAACTCTGTTGACACAGTTGCCCCGCCGACACTGAGCATTCTGAGATGTGTGGCAGCCTCTCGAAAACAACGCTCACGAAGAAGCAAGCGAACGTGCGTAGGCGTCAACGCCGTGATTGAAGCGCTAACATCTTTCATGGCGCGTACAGTTGTTGAACCATCGAATAAATCATTCGACGTCATCACCTGTTTGGCGCCCACGTGAACGCAAGAATACATCGCGCAAGCGTCCATGGCATGGAAAATGGGTGCGACGTGTAGGTATACGTCTTGGTGTGTCATTTTATAGCACGACGCGACAGACATGGCGTGCATCATCACTTGACGTTGAGTGTGTACTATAACTTTCGGTTCGCCGCTCGTACCACTCGTGAACATGATTTGGAACTCTGCATCCAGAAGAACCTCATCCGTTTCTATGGGCATCCAGCGCAGCGCATCGCCGCGAGAGAGTTGTCGAAGCAAGCTCAAAGTCGGCTCATCGGACTCCGAAGAGAATGTATCAAATCCATCGGTTCCACCAGGGACGTAGTCTACTCCACCAGATGCAGCAGAATATGTGTCAAACTGGATGAGAGAAGACTCAATGAATACATCTGCAAACTCGCGAATGCTGGCGTCGTATTCTGGCAAGCGCGGGTTTTTCGCAGATGGATGCGCGGCGTAGAGAACGGGCATGACTGGATCGAGCTCATCGAGCGCCGAGTAGGCGTAGTTGTTCATCAAGAGCTCAAACGCGCGGGCGATGATGTTGGAAAATCTACATCCGGCAATCACGGCGTGAATGTTGCCAACTCTTGAAAATCGAGCCGCAAGCTCATCTGGCGACAAACGAGTGTTCAGATCAAGTCTACGTGCACCCAATCCAGCGATAGCGTAGGCGGCAACAACAGATGCGACACTGTTGTCCAAAAGTACGGCAATTGTGTCACCTCGCTTGATATCGAAATTATGCTGAAGCCGCTCGGCGAGCGTTCGAGCCTCGAGTCGCATGGCACGGTACGTGTATTCGACTTTTTCGCCGGTATCAGTGAAATCAACGAGTGCGGTCCTAGCGCGTGATTCCGGGGTAGCACATGCAGATTCTAAGATAGACCATATCGATGGAGTGGGCTTCTTTGCGGAGCAGCCACCTTCACATGTCTTGGGAATAAGCTTGGGTTGGAGTTCCGAGCGTACGTACGAAGGCATCATGTCCATCAAAATCTTATTGGGGTGCATTTTATCGTTCATTGGATGAGTGTTTTCGAAAGCAAGAGGGAGGGCAACGGAGACTGGAGTCAGTGTCGTCGATTATTGACGCCGAGAGACGCCGTAGACGCGAATACACACGCATTGGACACGACACACGAAATACGTGAATGTCAACAAATTTGATGACAACATCTATATGGATTAGAGCGAGGAGAGCATCGAGTTAACAACGTGAATACAGAGCCTGGTACCGGCGCGCACTTCCGGTGAAGACGCCGCCGAGCTCGCAGCAGCCATGAGCGAGGCGTGCACAGTGCTCAGCACCGGACGCATGTGCGGACGCAACACTTGATCCGCCGGATCGACGGCGAGGCACGCGTCGCGAATCCAATCGAGCTTCTTTGGTGCATCCGGAGTGGACAAATCGGTCGAGAGCTGCTGTACCAAGGACAAGAGCACGCCCTGAGATAATGGACAAGGCGACTGGCTGAAGATGCGGTCGCTCGCGACTTGGTTAATCAGCCACATGACGACTTCAACCTTGCTAAGGCTGAGCGCGACGTTGAAGGCTCTGTCAATCTGGTTCGACTGCAATAATTGACCGATCTCGACGGTCGGATCCAAACGCTGCTCAATTTGAGCCAGCGTTTTACCTTGCGTCACAGACTTTGGCGCCATACCGGGCGGACCAGCCATACTCGGGAGTCCTCTCGGTGGTACTGCAGCCTTGGACACGGCTTGCGCCACTTGGTTCGGAATATCGGTAAGCAACACCGTCGC
>Ga0255754_10001667_pt1 | contig 17038 bp, 12 predicted proteins | sample 101ome_22_FD_179954 | JGI IMG/M metagenome (GOLD analysis project Ga0255754, IMG submission 179954) | Coastal salt marsh microbial communities from the Groves Creek Marsh, Skidaway Island, Georgia - 101412BT metaG (version 2) | ecosystem: Environmental > Aquatic > Marine > Intertidal zone >... | reverse complement strand
TATCTGAGGACTTCTTCTGTTGCGGTCTCTGAGAGTCCTGGGTTTTTTACTAGACGATCAATCTCTCCTGGATTTTGGAGAAACTCATGAATGCCATGTGATAGCATATTGGTAGATGTCTCATGACCTGCATTAAGCATGAAAATGCATTGGTGAAGAAGTTCGGTTTCTGTCAATCGGCTTCCCTCTTCTTCAGCAGTCATGAGGTCTGACAGGATTTCTCCTTCTCTGCGTGCACTTGGATTTCGTCGACGAGTAGCTATTTGGTCTTGCAAGTAAGCTTTGAAATTTTCAACTGCTTTGTTTCCAGAAAGCATTTGCTTGTCTGATATTTGTGGCTCTAAAGCCCCAAGTATTTGCAATGCCCAGTCTCGAATAAGCTCGCGGTCTTCTTTTGGCGCCCCTAGCATGTCGCAGACAACTTCAACTGGAAGACGGAAGGAAAAATCCGAAACCACCTCCATTTTTTTTCTATCAGCGAGTTGGTCTAGATACCCGTCAATGAGAGAGTGAATCCGCGGCTCAAGCGCTATCAAAGCCTTGGGGGTGAATGCATGTTGAAAAAGTCTTCGTATTCGGGTGTGGTCTGGCGGATCTCGAAAGACCAAACTGGTTGTGTGATGCTCATAAAGTAAAGATTGAGCGCCAAATTTTGGTTTAAATACCGCTTTTTTGTCAGAGCTCCACACGTCAGGGTTTCGATAAACGGCAACTATGTCTTCATAACGAGTTAGGATTAACGAACCATCACTATTCCAGTGAATAGGGCTTTCTTGCCTTAACTGCTCGAAATATTGATAGGCGTTAGGTACGAAGTCATTTGGAAGTTTCATGATGTCGAAAGAGATCATAAATTGGCCTTCTGGCTTAGTTGCAATGGCGTCTCATTGGCATGAGTTGCCAATATAAAAACAATCCATTTTCACCGAGGAATAATCAGAAAAATTTGGTGTTAGTAGATATTTTTGACTTAAAACTCCTAACAAAACACAGAGCCCGTTCGGGTCTAGAAATCCTACTTAGCCATACCACGACATCGCTCATAAAGAGCTATTGAAGCGGCACTAGCGAGATTAAGACTCTCTACTTGTTGTGTCATCGGTATTCTAACAATTGAGTCACACCGCTCGATTGTCAGACGTCGGAGGCCATTCCCCTCCGACCCAATAATTAACGCAGTGGGTCGATCAAAAGGTGCGTCATGCAATTCAGTTTCGGCTTCTCCCGAGAGACCGCATGTCCAAAACCCATTGGACTTTAGTGTATCTATCGCTCGGGCGAGATTGGGGCATTTTAAGTAGGTTACGTATTCGAAAGTTCCTGCGGCAGCTTTCACTAACAGTCCACTTTCGTCAGGTGCAGCTCGCTCAGTCGTGACTACTGCTGATGCGCCAAATGCTGCGGCTGCCCTGATAACAGCACCTACATTTCTGGGGTCGTTTGCCTGGTCTAGCACAACGACTGTAGAGGAATCGTCTAAAGCTCTTAATTCGGCTACGTCGAGATTTTCTAGCGGGTGAACGGCAAGAGCCACTCCTTGGTGCACTGCATCCCTACCAAGAAGGCGATCGAGTTCTGGCGGGGCAGATCTTACCACGTTGATACCGTTGCGTTCCGCTTGTTCAAGAACCTCTTGATTAGCTTCGGCAAAAATATCAGTAACGCAGGCTCGCTCAATTCTCCGCACAGGGTTTTTTAAAGCAGCTATCGAGGGGTGCTTGCCATATAACCAGTAGGTATCCCCGCCGGCACCGCTCTTAGGTCGCGGTCGTCGACCGCGAGGTTGCGACCTATGCTCTAGAGAGGATTGAGGGCGGTGGCTTGTATGGCGCCTTTTATTGGACTGAGACAGGGTAATTCTCCAATGCTTGCTTGTTTGGCCTGCGCCGGTGCGTCGCGCCACGATAGGGTATGCTCCAGACATTGCTTATTGACAAGACACTACTAGGGCAACTATTTCTCCGCCCTTGCTGGTCGGAATCTTTTCGGCCTGAGGAGGGGTGCCCGAGTGGTTAAAGGGGACGGGCTGTAAACCCGTTGGCTTTGCCTACGTTGGTTCGAATCCAACTCCCTCCACCACATAAGGTTTGTAAGCTCTTGCTAGGTTTCTGTGAGAGCGAAAGAAGGAAAAAATTAAGCGGGCGTAGCTTAGTGGTAAAGCTCCAGCCTTCCAAGCTGGCTATGCGGGTTCGATTCCCGCCGCCCGCTCCACTAGCGTCTGGGTCTTTTAGACCTGGAATTGTTTTAAACCTGTCGTTCAGCATCTTAAAGGAAAGGTGTTGACGCTAACGAGTTGAGGCCGCCATGGCGAAAGAGAAGTTTGAGCGTAATAAGCCGCACTGCAACATCGGGACCATTGGCCATGTTGATCATGGCAAGACGTCTTTGACTGCAGCGATCACCAAGGTACTTGCCGAGTCTGGTGGAGCCAATTTCCAGGCTTATGATCAGATTGATAAGGCTCCTGAAGAGAAGGCACGTGGTATCACGATTTCAACGGCACACGTGGAGTATGAGACGGAAGGTCGTCACTACGCACACGTTGATTGCCCTGGCCACGCTGACTACGTGAAGAACATGATCACCGGTGCGGCGCAGATGGACGGCGCTATCTTGGTGGTTTCAGCTGCTGACGGCCCTATGCCCCAGACCCGCGAGCACATTCTGCTTGCACGTCAGGTTGGTGTGCCTGCTCTAGTGGTATTCATGAACAAGGTTGATCAGGTTGACGACGAAGAGCTTCTCGAGCTTGTAGAGCTTGAGGTTCGCGAGCTTCTGTCCTCCTATGACTTCCCAGGCGATGATATTCCTATCATCAAGGGTTCTGCGCTAGCTGCGCTTGAAGATTCAAACAAAGAGATTGGCCACGACGCTGTTCTTGAACTGATGGCAGCGGTTGATGAATATATTCCTCAGCCAGAGCGTCCGGTTGATCGTCCATTCCTAATGCCTATTGAGGACGTATTCTCAATCTCTGGTCGTGGTACAGTTGTTACTGGCCGTGTTGAGCAGGGCATCGTTAAGGTTGGTGAGGAAATCGAGATCGTTGGTATCCGCGATACTACAAAGACGACTGTTACCGGCGTTGAGATGTTCCGTAAGCTTCTGGATCAAGGCCAGGCTGGTGACAATGTTGGTTGCTTGCTTCGTGGTGTTGGTCGTGAGGACGTGGAGCGTGGTCAGGTTCTGTCAAAGCCAGGATCCATTACACCGCACACCCAATTCCAGTGTGAGTGCTATGTGCTGACAAAGGAAGAGGGAGGGCGCCACACGCCATTCTTCTCGAACTATCGCCCTCAGTTCTACTTCCGGACCACGGACGTTACGGGGACGGTTGAGCTTCCTGAAGGCACTGAAATGGTGATGCCAGGTGATAACATTGCGATGAAGGTGAACCTGATTGCGCCAATTGCAATGGACGAAGGTCTACGCTTTGCGATCCGTGAAGGCGGTCGCACTGTTGGCGCCGGCGTCGTCGCTAAAATCGTCGCTTAAGCGAGGGTTTCGGAGATCGCAGTAAGGCGAGCCAATCAAGTAGGAGCGTAGCTCAATTGGTAGAGCACCGGTCTCCAAAACCGGGGGTTGCGGGTTCGATCCCTGCCGCTCCTGCCACTTGATTGGTAGCATGGTAGGGGGCAATAAGGCCTCCACAGGTGCTTATTGTTAAAAATGTCGATGTAAGTCGGCTTAACGTTTGGGATTGTGATGGCGAAAGCAACAACAGGAGCTAAGACAGGAGCCGGTAAGTCGGGTCCCGCCGCTTTTGTGCGGCAGGTTCGCCAAGAGGTCTCTAAGGTTACCTGGCCTAGTCGTAAGGAAACCACCGTCGCGAGTATCATGGTTTTTGCCATGGTCTTTCTTGCAGCGATTTTTTTCTTTTTCGTTGATCAAGGTTTGGCTATTGCTGTTCGCTTTATTCTTGGACTCGGAGGCTAAGAGAGATGGAACCACGCTGGTACGTCGTCCATGCATATTCGGGTTTTGAGAGTAAGGTTGCTCAATCAATCCGAGAGCAAGCTGATCGTGAAGGACTGGGCGCTGATATTTTAGAGGTCTTGGTCCCAACCGAAGAGGTTGTTGAGGTTAAACGAGGCTCAAAAACAAAGTCTGAGCGTAAATTTTTTCCAGGCTATGTTCTGGTAAAAATGGTCATGACTGATAGGGCTTGGCATCTTGTCAAGAACACTACAAAAGTGACTGGTTTTCTTGGATCAGGTAAAAGGCCTTCGCCCATTTCAGAAGCAGAGGCGCGCCGCATAGTTGATCAAACGCAAGATTCCAGTGAGCGCGTCCGGCCTTCGATTACATTTGAGGTCGGCGAAAATGTGCGTGTGTCTGATGGTCCATTCGCAAGCTTCAATGGGGTGGTTGAAGACGTTGATGAGACGCGGGCTCGGCTTAAAGTCTCCGTATCAATTTTTGGTCGTTCAACTCCTGTGGATTTAGAGTACGGGCAGGTAGAAAAAGTTTAATTTGGTCCAGTGTTCCAAAGTCCCACATCTTCCGGTCTTTAGAATGGATCAATTTCTTGCGGGAGGCCGTCCCTGGCCGCTTACCGCATCTATCAACCGAATGGTCGGTTGCTAGTTGATTTGGGGGAGCCATAATGGCAAAAAAAATCGATGGTTATATCAAGCTGCAAGTGCCAGCTGGGAAAGCCAATCCGTCGCCGCCTATTGGACCAGCTCTTGGTCAACGTGGTGTCAATATTATGGAATTTTGTAAGGCATTCAACGCCCAGACTCAGCAAATGGAAGCTGGAATGCCAATTCCAACTGTCATTACTGTTTATGCGGATAGGTCATTTAGTTTCATTACCAAGACGCCTCCCGCTTCCTACTACATCAAAAAAGCAGCTTCGGTAGGTAAGGGATCACAGACCCCTGGAAAATCAGCTGCTGTAGTGGGTAAGGTTACTTGGGCTCAGTTGCGAGAAATAGCGCAAGCAAAGCTTGCAGACATGAGCGCTAACGACGTGGAAGCAGGCGCTAAGGCATTGGCCGGTTCTGCACGTTCCATGGGTATTGAGGTAGTGGACTAAAACTATGGCAAAGAATGGAAAACGCGTCTCCGATGCTCGTAAATCCGTCGATGCGTCAAAGCTATATGGCATTGATGAAGCGGTTAAGTTTCTGAAAAGCAATTCAAAAACAAAATTCGATGAGACTGTTGAAATAGCGATCAACCTTGGTGTTGATCCTCGTCATGCGGATCAGCAAGTTCGTGGTATGGTGGCTTTGCCGAATGGTACTGGCAAGTCAGCTCGCGTTGCTGTTTTTGCTCGGGGCGCTAAGGCAGACGAAGCACAAGCAGCAGGCGCTGATTTGGTTGGTGCAGAAGAGCTTGCGGAGACGGTTCAGTCTGGAACGATTGATTTTGATGTTGCCATCGCAACTCCAGACATGATGCCAATCGTTGGACGACTTGGTCGTGTCTTGGGTCCTCGTGGCCTGATGCCAAATCCTAAACTGGGCACAGTAACGCAAGATGTTGCTGCAGCTGTTGAAGGAGCTAAAGGTGGTCAAGTCCAGTACCGCGTCGAGAAAGCAGGAATCATCCATGCCGGCGTTGGTAAGATGAGTTTTTCTGAAGACCAGATCCTTGGAAACGTCCGTGCATTATTCGATGCAGTTGTCAGGGCAAAGCCCAGTGGAGCCAAAGGTACCTATATCAAAAAGGTTTCTTTGACCTCGACTATGGGGCCAGGATTGCGTATTGATCCATCGTCTATGAGCGAGGGACAAGTATCTTAAGATAAGGAATACGGTTGGGGAAACTCAACTGTTGGCCCCTGTAAGTATGTATCAGGGGTATTAAAGAACGTCTGTCCGAGATTGAGGGCGCTGACGATCCAAAAAAATAAATGGGTTATTCAGCTTAAATTTTCAGCCTTCATGAGACAGGAGATCATAGCGGTTCTGAAAGGCTCTTCTTGGGTCGAAGTGCGCTGGGGTCACCACCGGAGAGGCGGAAGTCCGCTGTTAGAGAGTATTCCTCTCAAGCAGCTTAACCCGGGTGAAGTGGTTAATCCATTTCACTCCTATTAACGGAGTAGACCCACTTGCATCGACAGCAGAAGGAACAGGTGGTCGAGGCGTTGCATGAAACCTTTTCCAGTGCGAGCAGCATAGTTGTTGCGCACCAAAAAGGTTTGACTGTTGCGCAAATGACCGACCTTCGTGGGCGCATGAGGGAGGCAGGAGCCGGTTTTAAAGTAACGAAGAACCGGCTGGCCAAACTGGCGCTCGATGGAACGCCGTATGAGGGTATGGCTGATTTGTTCAGTGGCCCAACTACGGTTGCCTACTCTGATGACCCCGTATCTGCCGCAAAGGTCGCGGTAAAATATGCCAGTGATAACGACAAATACGAAGTTGTTGGTGGTGGGCTAGACGGTAAAGCACTCAGTGTTGCTGAGGTGAAGGCGCTTGCGTCTCTGCCGGGTATCGATGAACTGCGCGCTAAGATCGTCGGCATGATAGCAACACCAGCTACTCGCCTTGCGCAAGTCACTGCAGCGCCAGCTGGGCAACTTGCCCGGGTCTTTGGTGCTTATGGATCATCAGAACAAGCTTAAATCTCAACCGCTGGGTGCTTTGTAAATGAACACCCGCGCTAATTGATCTACTAGGAGTAAATAAAAATGGCCGATCTCGATAAGATCGTTGAAGAACTTTCCGCCCTTACCGTCCTCGAAGCTGCCGAGCTATCTAAGATGCTCGAAGAGAAGTGGGGCGTATCTGCTGCTGCTCCTGTGGCAGTGGCTGCTGCTGGTGGTGGCGCCGGTGCGGATGCGCCTGCTGCAGAAGAGAAAGACGAGTTTGACGTCATCCTCGCTTCTGCTGGTGACAAGAAGATTAACGTTATTAAAGAAGTTCGCGGTATCACAGGTCTGGGCCTCAAAGAAGCCAAAGACCTTGTAGAAAGTGCACCAAAAGCTGTTAAAGAAGGTGCATCGAAGGATGAAGCGGAAGAAATTAAGAAGAAGCTCGAAGAAGCTGGCGCTACTGTCGAGCTTAAATAAGCTTCCATCTTATATCCGGTTAGGCTTTTTAGCCTAGCCGGGTTTTTGTTGAGCTTGCGCGCTGATTTTACATTCGGCGTGCTACACTAACTTCCATCCAAGTGATAAATTTGGATGGGTTGAAGTCGTTAGAGGTATATATAAATCTCATAATGGCTTTTAAACGATAGGGAGACGCGCCAATGGCGATGTCGATGACCGGTCGCAAAAGAATTCGTCGCAGGTTTGGGCATATCCGCGAGGTTGCTCCAATACCGAATTTGATCGAAGTGCAAAAACAATCCTACGATGCGTTTCTGCAAATAGGTCTATCGGCTGAAGATCGGCGGTCGCAAGGCTTGTACGAGGCGCTCTCCTCTGTCTTTCCAGTGAAAGATTTTGCAGGAAAGGCTCAACTTGAATTCGTAGACTACGAGTTTGAGGATCCCAAATATGATGTGGAAGAATGTCGTCAGCGTGGATTGACATTCTCTGCTCCACTTAAAGTCACCTTGCGTTTGGTCGTATGGGACGTGGATGAAGAAACAGGCTCTCGCTCTATTCGAGACATAAAAGAACAGGATGTTTACATGGGCGATATGCCGCTCATGACATCAAACGGCACTTTTATAGTGAACGGTACAGAGCGTGTTATCGTGTCTCAAATGCACCGGTCCCCTGGTGTCTTTTTTGATCACGACAAGGGAAAGACCCACTCGTCGGGCAAATTGCTTTTCGCGGCACGTGTGATCCCATATCGTGGTTCGTGGTTAGATTTTGAATTTGACTCTAAAGATTTAGTATACGTTCGCATTGACCGCCGTCGGAAACTGCCTGTTACGACCATGCTTTTAGCTCTTGATAATGATGCAACAGCTAAGCGTAAGGAAGAATTAGCAGTTGAAGGCCAAGTGTTCCCTCCTGAAGAGTCTGAGGGTCTCACGCCTGAAGAAATTCTCTCATATTTCTATGAGACCGATTTGTTTGAGCGTGCTGCAGATGGATGGACAGCGCCCTTTGATCCAGCTTCTTTGAAGCCAGGCAAAGCGCTCATGGATGTTCGTGATGCGTCCACTGGTGAAGTGGTTGTTAAAGAGGGTTCAAGGATTACGCCGCGTGTCCTTACGAAGTTGGCTGAGAAAGGTGTCAAGCGACGTTTGGCATCTACAGAGGAACTTATCGGTAAGTATTTGGCGCGTGATATCGTTGACATGACATCAGGTGCGATCTTCGCGGAGGCCGGGGCTGAGATAGATGAGGCTCTGTTAGATACTTTGCAGGAAGCGGGTATCAATGAGATCCCCGTCCTCGCGATCGATGATGTTGAGGTAGGCCCTTATATCCTGAAAACGTTGGCAGCTGATAAGAACGAAAGCCAAGATGACGCGCTCACGGATATTTATCGTGTGATGCGCCCAGGCGAACCGCCGACCCCTGAGTCAGCACAAGCAATGTTTAAAAGCTTGTTCTTTGATAGTGAACGCTATGATCTATCAGCTGTTGGCCGTGTAAAAATGAATGCAAGGCTCGATCTGGACACCCCAGACACCATGCGTGTGTTGCGGCGAGAAGATGTGTTGGCGATTGTTAAAACGCTTGTCGACCTCAAAGACGGTCGTGGGGAAGTGGATGATATTGATCACCTTGGAAACCGCAGGGTCCGATCTGTTGGTGAGTTGATGGAAAATCAATATCGTGTTGGTTTGCTTCGGATGGAACGAGCCATTCGCGAACGGATGAGTTCTGTTGATATTGACGCTGTGATGCCCCAGGATCTAATTAACGCAAAGCCAGCTGCGGCGGCAGTGCGAGAATTTTTTGGGTCTTCCCAGCTTTCACAGTTTATGGATCAAACGAATCCGCTCTCCGAGATTACCCATAAACGCCGTCTTTCAGCCCTTGGGCCAGGCGGTTTAACCCGTGAGAGAGCGGGTTTTGAGGTCCGTGATGTTCATCCCACGCATTATGGCCGTATTTGTCCAATTGAAACGCCCGAAGGGCCTAACATTGGATTGATTAATAGTCTGGCCTCATATGCCCGCGTTAACAGGTACGGTTTTATTGAGACCCCGTACCGTAAGGTTGTTGATGGATTGGTTACAGATGATGTCGTCTATATGTCGGCCATGGAAGAAACCCGTCACACCGTTGCGCAGGCTAACGCTCCTTTAGACTCGAAAAATAAATTCAAAAACGAGCTAGTGGACTGTAGGGCAAATGGTGACTACCTGCTTGCTCAGCGCAGTCAAATCGACTTCATGGATGTTTCACCAAAGCAGTTAGTATCGGTTGCTGCCGCGCTGATTCCATTTTTAGAGAATGATGACGCGAACAGAGCTTTGATGGGCTCAAACATGCAACGTCAGGCGGTGCCTCTTTTACAAACCCAAGCTCCCCTTGTTGGTACAGGTATGGAGTCAATTGTTGCACGAGACTCTGGAGCGACTATTACGGCTAAGCGCGGTGGAGTTGTCGATCAGATCGATGCAATGCGTATTGTTATCCGTGTTAACGAAAATGAGGCGCAAGGTGATACGGGTGTAGATATTTACACCCTGCAAAAGTTCGAGCGATCTAACCAATCAACCTGTATCACACAGCGTCCGCTGGTTAAAAAAGGTGATCGCGTAGAGTCCGGCGATATTATTGCTGACGGCCCCTCCACCAATCTTGGTGATTTGGCCCTTGGTCGTAACGTGCTTTGTGCGTTCATGCCATGGAATGGCTATAATTTCGAAGACTCGATAGTTATTTCCGAGCGTATCGCCCGTGATGATGTGTTTACTTCCATTCACATTGAAGAATTCGAGGTAATGGCACGTGATACCAAGCTTGGGCAGGAAGAGATAACCCGAGATATTCCAAATGTTTCCGAGGAAGCCCTCCGGAATCTAGATGAAGCTGGAATGGTTTATGTAGGAGCTGAATTAAAGCCTGGCGATCTCATGGTTGGTAAGGTGACTCCAAAAGGTGAGTCACCGATGACACCGGAAGAAAAACTACTTCGGGCTATCTTTGGCGAGAAGGCTGCTGACGTCCGAGATACGTCCTTAAAGGTCCCGCCTGGGGTTACTGGTACAGTAGTTGATGTGCGTGTTTTCTCTCGTCGTGGTGTTGAGAAAGACGAACGAGCTCGAGCTATTGATCAGGAAGAAATCGAACGTCTTGCCAAAGATCGAGACGATGAAAAGCACATTATCACTCGTAGCTTTAATGCTCGCCTTCGCGAACTCTTGTTAGGTCGGGAAATCGTCTCAGGTCCTAAGGGTGTAAAATCCGCAAAGAAGGGCGCTAAGATTGATGGACCTCTTCTGGATGAGCTCACATCCACGCAGCAGCGTCAAATCGTAGTCTCTGATGATCCTATAATGAAGGAATTGGAGGCTCTAGGTAAGCGCTATGATGAAAGCGTTAAGCAGCTCTCCGATCGATTTGAGAACAAGGTTGAGAAGCTTGAGCGGGGAGACGAACTGCCTCCAGGCGTGATGAAGATGGTAAAAGTCTTCGTTGCAGTGAAACGGAAGCTGCAGTCTGGTGATAAGATGGCTGGTCGTCACGGCAACAAAGGTGTTGTCTCCACCATCGTTCCTATTGAGGATATGCCTCATCTTGAGGACGGAACCCCTGTTGATATAGTTCTAAATCCGCTTGGTGTTCCAAGTCGAATGAATGTGGGGCAGATTTTGGAGACCCACCTTGGTTGGGCTTGTGCAGCTCTGGGTCAGCAGATTGAGAGTATGCTCGAGGGTGTTCAGCAAGGTGCCAAGGCATTTAAGGACTTAAGAGCAAAGCTTAAAGATGTTTATGGTCCTGAGATGTACGATGGAGATATTGCTGACCTCAATGACGATGAAGTGATAGAGCTTGCTCACAATCTTCGTGATGGAATGCCTATTGCAACTCCTGTTTTTGATGGAGCTCGCGAGAGTGATATCAATGAGATGTTGGAGAAGGCGCAACTGGCAACGTCTGGGCAATCAACACTGATTGATGGGCGCACGGGTGAAGAATTCCATCGTAAGGTGACGGTTGGCTACATCTACATGCTGAAGCTACATCATCTTGTGGACGACAAAATTCATGCTCGGTCTATCGGTCCATATAGCTTAGTGACCCAGCAGCCTCTTGGCGGTAAGGCGCAATTTGGTGGCCAGCGTTTCGGTGAAATGGAAGTCTGGGCCTTAGAGGCTTATGGTGCTGCTTACACGCTTCAGGAAATGCTAACAGTTAAATCTGACGATGTGTCTGGGCGCACCAAAGTATATGAGTCAATTGTCCGCGGCGATGATACCTTCGAGGCTGGAATACCAGAGAGCTTTAACGTTCTCGTGAAGGAACTTCGTTCTCTTGGCCTCAATGTCGAACTTCTGGAGACAGAGAATTAGTAATGCATCTAATGCGCATTTGTGTTCTCTTCAACCTGCAGCTTAAGGAGCTAGCCCCATGAATGAACTAATGAAGGTCTTTGGACAAGTTCAGGGCGCGCAGAGCTTTGATAAGATCCGTGTTTCCATAGCAAGCCCTGAACGCATCCGTTCATGGTCGTATGGAGAGATCAAAAAGCCTGAAACTATTAACTACAGGACCTTTAAGCCAGAGCGGGACGGACTTTTCTGTGCTCGTATTTTTGGGCCGATCAAGGACTATGAGTGCTTATGCGGTAAATACAAGCGCATGAAGTACCGGGGTATCATTTGTGAAAAATGCGGGGTGGAGGTTACCCTCACAAAAGTGCGCCGAGAGAGAATGGGCCATATTGAGCTGGCAGCTCCTGTCGCTCACATTTGGTTTTTGAAGTCTCTACCAAGTCGTATTGGCTTGATGGTTGATATGACCCTACGTGAGTTAGAGCGGGTACTGTACTTCGAGAGCTTCCTAGTCACTGATCCAGGGCTCACAGATCTCGGAGAGCGTCAGCTGCTCAGCGAAGACGAATACTATCAAGCTCAAGACGACTATGGGGCAGATAGTTTCTCCGCCTCAATTGGTGCGGAAGCTATTAAAGACATTTTAGTAGGTCTGGATTTAGGTCAAGAGCGAGAAAACTTACGCGAAGAGCTCCGCAATACAAATTCGGAGGCCAAACGAAAGAAGATAGTAAAACGTCTTAAACTGATTGAGGCATTTCTTGAGTCAGGCTCTAGGCCTGAATGGATGATTATGGATGTAATTCCTGTCATTCCGCCAGAATTGCGTCCATTAGTACCACTTGATGGTGGTCGCTTTGCTACCTCAGACCTCAACGATCTCTATCGCCGTGTTATCAATCGTAACAATCGCCTGAAGCGCCTGATTGAGCTGCGCGCTCCAGATATCATAGTTCGCAATGAAAAGCGGATGTTACAGGAATCAGTGGACGCTCTTTTTGACAATGGACGTCGTGGCCGAGTTATCACGGGTGCAAATAAGCGACCCTTGAAGTCGTTGTCAGATATGCTCAAAGGAAAGCAGGGCCGGTTCAGGCAAAATCTGCTTGGAAAGCGTGTCGACTACTCAGGTCGTTCGGTAATTGTGGTTGGTCCTAATCTTCTGTTGCATCAATGTGGCCTGCCCAAAAAGATGGCTCTCGAGCTCTTTAAACCTATGATTTATTCAAAGCTCGAAATTTATGGAATGGCCACTACAATCAAAGCTGCAAAGCGCATGGTTGAACGGGAGCGTCCAGAAGTTTGGGATATTTTAGAGGAAGTAATTAGAGAGCATCCTGTTCTCTTGAACCGTGCTCCGACTCTACACCGTCTCGGCATACAGGCTTTCGAGCCAAAGCTTGTAGAAGGTAAGGCCATTCAACTTCATCCGCTTGTTTGCACTGCGTTCAACGCAGACTTTGATGGGGATCAAATGGCGGTCCATGTGCCGCTATCCCTAGAGGCCCAGCTTGAAGCTCGCGTGCTTATGATGTCTACAAATAACATCTTAAGTCCAGCAAACGGTAAGCCAATCATCGTCCCCACGCAGGATATTATCCTCGGTCTTTATCATCTCTCCATGGAGCGTTCAGGTGAAAAGGGCGAAGGTATGCTTTTCCGCGGTGTAGGAGAGGCGAAACAGGCGATTGACCAGGGTATTGTTAGCTTCAATAGCAAGGTAAAAGCTCGTTGGCGGTGGACGGATATTAACGGCGACGAACAGGTCACCGTTTACGACACAACGCCAGGACGAATGGTTATTGGCGAACTGCTTCCGTCCCGGAATGGTATGCGCTTCGATGAGGTCAACCAGGTGATGACCAAAAAAGCAATTACCAACCTGATTGACACCGTGTACAGAACCTGCGGTCAGAAAGATACAGTCATATTCGCTGATCGTCTGATGAGCTTAGGTTTTTCGACGGCCACTTTAGCCGGTGTGTCATTTGGTAAAGATGACATGGTGATTCCCCCCGAAAAGGCAGCGTTGGTTGATGAGGCGCAGACGCAGGTAGAACAGTATGAGCGCCAATATATGGACGGTCTCATCACGCAGGGTGAAAAGTATAACAAGGTTGTAGATGCGTGGTCGAACACCACTGACAAAGTAGCTGCTGCAATGATGAAGGGTATAGAGGCTGAAAAGCCTGGTGAGCCCATCAATGCGGTATATATGATGGCGCATTCAGGCGCACGGGGATCGGAAGCTCAGATCAAGCAACTTGCAGGTATGCGAGGATTGATGGCAAAGCCCTCAGGCGAAATTATTGAGACTCCAATTATCTCGAACTTTAAGGAAGGTCTTTCGGTGCTCGAGTACTTCAACTCGACGCACGGTGCGAGAAAGGGTCTTGCTGATACGGCTCTCAAGACAGCCAACTCTGGTTATCTCACCCGTCGACTGGTTGATGTAGCGCAAGACTGCATCGTAGTTGTTGAAGATTGTGGGACCCAGGAAGGCTTGGATATTCGTGCGGTTGTCGAGGGAGGTGATGTAATTGAGCCTCTTTCCGAACGTATCCTAGGCCGTACGGCCTCGATTGATGTCGTTGATCCCCTCTCAGGCGAGGTGCTCCTAAAAGGCGGCGAGCTAATTGACGAGGCAAAGTCGGCTGAAATAGAAGCGGCGGGCGTTGATATGGTCAAAATTCGCTCAGCACTGACTTGTGAAACCGAAGTTGGTATTTGTGGTAAGTGCTATGGTCGAGATCTGGCCCGTGGCACCGACGTGAATGTCGGCGAGGCCGTCGGTGTAATTGCAGCGCAGTCAATCGGCGAGCCTGGCACACAGCTCACAATGCGTACTTTCCATATCGGCGGCGCAGCTCAACGTGGAGCAGAGCAGTCTAGTGTGGAAGCTACTAATTCTGGAACTATCAAAATCCTGAATCGCAACGTTGTAATTGACGCAAACAAGGTTCCCGTTGTGATGGGGCGAAATGTTGAAGTTGTGTTGATTGATGAGGCTGGACGGGAACGCGCTCGGCACCGACTCCCATATGGCGCAAGGATACTTGCTGACGAAGGTGTCAACGTTGAACGTGGTGACAAAATTGCTGAATGGGATCCTTACACCTTGCCAATTATCGCAGAGCGTGAGGGTGTGGCTCATTTCGTTGATTTGGTCGAAGGCGTGTCAATTCGCGAGGTTATGGACGAGGAAACGGGTATTGCTAGCCGTGTGGTTGTCGATTGGCGACAGCAAGCGCGTGGTGCTGATCTGAAGCCTCTAATCGCACTTCGTGATGCGAAAGGAAATGCAATCGAATTGGCAGCTGGCATAGAGGCGCGTTACTTCCTCTCTGTAGACGCAATTTTAAATATCGGTAATGGGGACAAAGTTAAGGCTGGCGATGTTCTCGCTCGTATTCCGCGTGAATCTACCAAGACCCGAGACATCACGGGTGGTCTGCCTCGTGTTGCTGAACTTTTTGAAGCTCGTCGACCAAAGGACCATGCAGTTTTGGCAGAGTCGAGTGGTCGCGTAGAATTTGGACGCGACTACAAAACAAAACGAAGAATTATCGTGCGGGATTTGGAAGATCCAGATCAAACTACAGAATACATGATCCCGAAAGGACGACATGTCGCCGTTCGCGAGGGGGATATGGTAGAACGTGGTGATTTGTTGCTCGACGGTAACCCGGCCCCACATGATATTCTGCAGGTCTTGGGAGTTGAGGCGCTCGCAGAGTATTTGGTGCAGGAAGTGCAAAGCGTTTATCGACTCCAGGGCGTGAAAATAAACGATAAACATATCGAAGTTATTGTCCGTCAGATGCTGCAGAAAGTTGAAATTTCCGATCCAGGAGAAACAACCTTCCTCGTTGGTGAATTAGTTGATCGAACAGAGTTCGAGGCTGTTAATAAGCGTGCGGCTGAAGAGAATCTAAAGTTGGCAAGCGCCACTCCGGTTCTCCAGGGCATAACAAAAGCATCGCTCCAAACCCAGTCTTGGATTTCCGCTGCTTCGTTCCAGGAAACGACTCGTGTGCTCACGGATGCATCAACGTCTGGTAAAATTGATACGCTTAACGGTCTCAAGGAAAATGTGATTGTTGGGCGACTCATTCCAGCAGGTACGGGCAGCGTCATGAATCGGGTCCGACGGATTGCAGCCGAGCGTGATCGTGTAATCGTAGCAGAACGTGCGGCGTTGCACCCAGAGCGTGAAGCGTTGCCCGCGCCAACTCCTGAGGCTGCAGCGGAGTAGAATTTTTTAATCGTCCTGCGTCGAAAATGTGCTGTAGCAGTGTTGACGTAGGGCAGTTGGGCCACTATGGTCCGCGCCACTCTTGATGGGGCTGGCTGTAGCTCATCTCTTGCGAGGATGGCATGGCTAGACGCAGTCTCGATGCGGGGTACCCCGCGCACGCAAGGGTCTCAGAATTGGATCAAGCGGCTTCTAAGAAGGTCGCTATTCTTTTGTGAGCCCCAGAGCGTAAGTCGAGTTTGCGCCCTTTCCTTGGGGCGTTTTTTTGTTGGATGTGAATTGAATGGGAGATCGGCCTAAATGCCGACCATTAATCAGCTGATCCGCAAGCCGCGGAAAGCACCAAATACGCGGAATAAAGTTCCAGCTTTGGAGGCTTGTCCTCAGAAGCGGGGAGTTTGTACGCGCGTCTACACGACTACGCCTAAGAAGCCTAACTCAGCTCTCCGCAAGGTTGCGCGTGTGCGGCTTACAAATGGGTTTGAAGTTACCAGCTACATTCCTGGTGAAGGGCATAACTTGCAAGAACACTCCGTCGTTCTAATTCGTGGTGGCCGTGTAAAAGACCTTCCTGGTGTTCGTTACCACATTCTTCGTGGCGTACTCGACACGCAAGGTGTTGCAAATCGTCGTCAGCGTCGTTCCAAATACGGCGCTAAGCGGCCGAAGTGACCGGAGAGGATTAAGAAATGTCTCGTCGCCGCGCAGCTGAAAAGCGTGAAGTTAGCCCTGACCCAATTTACGGTGATCCCAATATCACCAAATTCGTTTCCTGCATGATGCTCCATGGTAAACGTGGTGTAGCAGAAAAAATCGTTTACGAAGCACTGCGTATGGCCGAAGGTCGAGCCGGTGTGGCAGCCATTGAAACATTCCGCGGGGCGCTAGATAACGTTCGTCCTGGAATCGAAGTTCGTTCCCGCCGTGTTGGTGGTGCGACTTATCAGGTTCCAATGGAAGTTCGCTCTGAGCGTGCGCAAGCTCTTGCCATTCGGTGGCTCATTGCAGCTGCGCGTGGCCGTTCTGAGAAGACAATGGTGGATCGCCTTGCAAATGAAATGGTGGACGCCATGAATAATCGCGGTTCTGCGGTAAAGAAGCGCGAAGACACTCATAAAATGGCGGAAGCTAACCGCGCTTTCTCACATTACCGTTGGTGATTGCCCAAGATCATTCATTGATTTTGGCTTGAAGGAATTCCTCTGATGGCACGTACTCACGATCTCTCTATGTATCGTAACATCGGCATCATGGCTCATATTGATGCTGGTAAAACCACTACTACGGAGCGCGTGCTCTACTACACAGGACGTTCCCATAAAATTGGTGAAGTGCACGATGGCGCGGCCACTATGGATTGGATGGAGCAGGAGCAAGAGCGGGGAATAACAATTACCTCTGCTGCAACAACCT
>Ga0255754_10001604_pt1 | contig 17357 bp, 10 predicted proteins | sample 101ome_22_FD_179954 | JGI IMG/M metagenome (GOLD analysis project Ga0255754, IMG submission 179954) | Coastal salt marsh microbial communities from the Groves Creek Marsh, Skidaway Island, Georgia - 101412BT metaG (version 2) | ecosystem: Environmental > Aquatic > Marine > Intertidal zone >... | reverse complement strand
TGCTCAGCAATGCCCTTTGCAACGGTCTTGGCGTCGTAATAATCACCGTCTTCAACCACAACGAGCCGAACGCTCTCGGCGTTGTTTTCGGGGCGTGTCCAAACGCGTTTGGCGTGATCTTTGCCGACCACGACGATGAGCGGTGTACCGTCCATTCCGCAAAAATGCGTGAAGGCTCGACCAGTGTTTCCCGCACTAGCGACGATGAGGCCTTCGACACCGTGATCGTGCATGCGTTGGAGGGTTGGAACCGCTTCCATATCCTTGAAACTCCCCGTGGGACACTGACCGCCCTTCTCGGGCCAATAGCCGTGGAAGGTGACCCAGAGGTTGCTCAGCCCCATGGCGTCGCCGAGCGCTTCAGCCTTGTAGGTGACCGTGCCTGCCGTGTATTCGTTGGCTTTGGAAACGGGCAGCCACGAAAGGTACTTCCAGACGCCTTCGGCATCTTCCTGGAGTTCAAACGGTTCATTGTACTCAGCCCGCAGCAAGGCGTTCTCGGTGTAGTGGAGGGTGTAGGCGTCGTTGATGAGTTCTCCAGTCTTGAGACACTTGAGTTGATACTTCATTCTTTCACCACGCCATGAACTGGCTATAACCCCCCGTCATGGGGTTGAGGTATAAGTGTTGGTCAACAGAACGCCAATTCCTCAGAATCTGAAATAGATGAAATCAATGGTTTCTGCTGGACGAAGATAGAATGCAAAACATAGCATCGTACCGCAGGCTGCCCCCCACACCACCGGATGCCGTTGTGCAAGCCATTCCTTGCCACCGCCGAGTTTTCCACTGATCCCGTGAAGGAGAACAAAACATACCGCAAGAACGAATGTGAGGAACTTGATTTCGGGAAGGAATTCATACATTTCTTTCCAATCAAAGTGGCCACCCCAACCAACAAAGGTCTTCATCGACGGGATGAGCACGGCCGTGTCCTCAACTCGAAAAATAAGCCATGTTAGGAACACGAAGAATTGGGTGATGACCCACGACAACAGAACACCAACGCGCCCCGCTGCGCCAAAGAACCGTTTGACAAAGGAGATTTCTTTGCAAAATCGATGAACGATGAGCAGCAAACCATGGATAAAGCCCCACAGTACGAAATTCCACGACGCTCCGTGCCATAACCCACCAAGCAGCATCGTCATCATCAGAGCGAAAATCATGCGGTTCCGCCCATTTCTTGAACCCCCCAAGGGAATGTAGAGGTAATCACGCAACCAGGTGGACAGGGAGATGTGCCACCGTCGCCAGAAGTCTTGAGGGGACGTGGCGGCATAGGGCGTTTTGAAGTTCTCTGGAAGTTCAACACCGATGAGATGTGCCGAGCCAATGGCGATGTCGGTGTAAGCAGAAAAATCACAGTAAATTTGGATGCCAAAGCACAAGGTGGCCCACCAAATCAACCCGATGTTGGCCAGATGCTCGCCTTCTACGAACACCTCGTTGGCGTGAACGGCCACATTGTCAGCAATGACCAGTTTCTTTGCTATGCCGTAGATAATGAGCGTCATACCGAAGCGAAACCGATAGGCTGAGGGCGCCAAAGGCTCTTTGATTTGTTCACGAAAGTGGTCAGCACGAACGATTGGCCCTGCCACCAATTGGGGGAAGAACGCAGCATAACATGCGAAGTCAAGGAAGGAATCGTAGGGTTTCTGCTTCTTGCGATAGATGTCGATGGTGTACGACATCGTTTGGAAGGTGTAGAAGGAAATACCAACCGGTAATGCAAGTCCAACAACTCCCACGTCCAGCGAATCTGTGAATCGAAGCGAGACTAAATTCCAACTCTCGATAAAGAAATCAAGATATTTGAACACGCCAAGCAAGGAGAGGTTGGTCACCAAACTGATGCGAAGCCATCGTTTCCGGTGATCAACCTCCTCAGAATTGTACATTTTCCGTCCTGCCGTCCAGTCAATGCACGTCGAGATGAGCAAGAGAATGAGATGCCAACCCGAAGCCAGCCAAAAGAACACATAGCTCATGACCAGGAGGATGAGCACTTGTCGACGACGTTGCCTGGAAGCGATTCCGAAGGTAAGGAGAAACACCAAGGGCAAGAAATACAGATAGTATTCTGGTGTGACAAAATCCATTTTTCAAGACCTCAAATTTTGTTCAGTTCATTTCCGATTCGCTCACAAAAATACTCTCTTCCTAAGTCTCCAAGATGATTGCGATCTCGAAACATCTGTTCATCCCAAGTCTCCCAAAACCAATTGATGGATTTTGCACCGTATGTATTTTCAAAATAAGCAAGCGTTGCATTGTGGCCGTCAATTTGCCCGGGAGCTAAGAATTCGTAGACCATCGGGTGGTGAGGTGTTGCAACCATGATGACTTCAATACCTGATTGGGTTAATGAGCGAATCGTATACTCAAGTGCCTCATGATTGAGGGTTCCGTTCGGAAGCGGGTTGTAAACACCGTATCTCGCCTTTTGCTCCATGTTTTCCTCGAACCAAACGACCACTTCTGTTCGGTTCATTGCCTCAAAATGAGGGGGGAGATACTTTGGCGTTTGTAAATAATCTAGCCATTCTCCGCCTCCAACCTCAGGCATGCCGCGGTCGTAATAGGGGGTGTCGAGCCATTCGTGCAAATCTGCGGCCAGCATGTTTTCGATTGATATTTGGGAATACGAAGTGGTGAGTTCAAGGCGTTCTTGAAGGCTCGTTGCCACAAAAGGTCGATCTTTCTCGCGAAGAAGCGGGAACCATCCGTTTTCCTCGCCCAACGCGAGCGTTATGCTGAGAATTGTGAAGCGGAATTCAATGTAATCATCCAATTCCTCTGATTCATAAAAATTCCAAAGACTATTCGGCCCAACATCCACCATCACGGTTTGAGGATTTGCGGCAATTATGGCTGGTACTTGCAACATCTCAGTGTATGGATTTCCACCAGAGATGGCAAGATTGTATACCTTTATGTTCGATTCTTCCAACATTGTTCCAATGCATTGGCCGTCCATTGCGTACTCAAGTATTGACGAACCAATCCCAATGATTGAGGCATCCTCCTCTTGCCCAATGCTTTCCAATGCAGGGTTGGTTATACCGTATCGGCCGTTTTTGATGAAATTGCCTTCAATTAATCCATTGTTAACAATTGTTGGAAAAACAGACCCTGCTAGAACAAGAAAGACGAAAAAAAGAGCGCAAAGAGAAGAAAGGAAACTTGCTACTGTGACCTGATTGAAGGGTTCCTCGCGCATCCAGTTCACCCATAAGTTGAGGCATCATGCGTTGTTATGTTTTGCAAGATCGAACTAAATTGGACGACCTACTGCATGAGTTTCCCAACCCATTGCGTTGAGATTGTTGAGGTCCAATACTCTCCGTCCATCGTACAGAATTGAATGATTCATTTGGCTTCTCAATTTTGCCCAATCAAGCTCAAGACACGCTTGGTGAGCAGTAACCAAGACGAGGATATCAAATCCCTGGCCATCTTCTAACTTATTCAAAACTTCGACCGTGTCTGGAAGTTCATCGGTGGAAAGATGAGGATCCCAGACTGATACGCTGATCCCTTTTCCTTGCAACGCTTCAGCAAGAGGTTCGGCGGGAGTTTCCCTCGGATCTCCAACTTCGGGCTTGTAAGACCAACCCAATAACAAGGCTTTTCCTTCGGCGGAAGGAACACCGGCTCTGTAGAGAATTTCATTGATGACGCCTGCCACGTGGATTGGCATGGTCCGATTAACAGCACGAGCCGCAGTAATGAGTTCCGCAGGCACGCCAACGTCGGCTGCTCGTTGAATCATATAGTATGGGTCCACTGGAATGCAGTGTCCACCGACACCCACTCCTGGGGTATATCGATGAAAATTCCACTTTGTGGCGGCCGCCGAAAGTACATCTTCAACATCGACCTCAAGTTCGGGGAAGATCCGAGCGAGTTCATTCACCAAAGCGATGTTGATATCTCTCTGCACGTTCTCAATAACCTTCGCAGCTTCAGCGACTTCAATCTTCCCGACATAACGGACATCTTCGCTGGTCAGTTGTTGATACAACGATACAAGTCCGTGGCCAACTTCACTACTCGGGCATCCCACCACCCGAGCAACTTGACGGACACCGTGATTCGGGTCCCCGGGATTGAAACGTTCGGGACAATAAGCAATCTGAACATCCTCGCCCAACTCCAGTCCGAGCGCCTCGATTTCCGGATTCCAAGTTTGTGCGGTCACGCCCGGATACACCGTTGATTCCAGCACAACAACCGTATGAGAGCCTCTTGGGATGGCCTCAAAGACTGCCCGGCCTGCATCACGAACATAGGTCAAATCCGGTTTCAGATCATGAGTCACTGGTGTCGGCACCGTAACAAGTACCACATCGCAATGGGGCACTGCTTCACTGGTTGAAGTGGTAATGTGCCAGCGGTCAGCGCCCGGATTAGGTACAATGTCATTGATATCAGGGTCGCCTGTTGGGTTTTCCCCTCGCAAAACCAGATCCACAGTTCGTTGTGAAATATCCACCCCCCACACACGAAAACCAGCATCGTGAAACGCGATGGCGGTCGGTAGTCCAACATAGCCCAAGCCGATGACACCGACAGTGAGTTCGCCTCTTTGTGCTCGGCGGGAAAAATCTGTACTCCATCCCATGGTTGCTTGCCGGCATCTCTAGTTCTTCAACCCCACTCAGTAATTTGGGGAAAGATTACGAGAATTAGGTAGCGGAACAAGGATACGCTGATGTATGAAAAGAAGGAGGGAAGTATGTCTTGGGGGGGAGTTTTGTGAATTCATCAACCGCCCTGCAATTGACCGAGCCGTTTTCACGTCCAACCATCGGTTCGACGCTGAGGTCAATTTTCTCCTCACTCCCGTTAATACGTGTTCTTGTGCGTCGAGACTTGAGGCTAAGATATCATTCCTCGGTCTTGGGGTATCTTTGGACGCTCATTGAGCCGCTCTTGCTTGCTGGGGCGTATTATTTTGTTTTCATCATCTTACGAGGTACGGTAGAACCCATGTATCCATTATTGGTGCTCACCGGCGTACTCATCTGGTCAATGTTCACAAAAACGGTCCGATTTGCCGTAAATTCACTCGTGAAAAACGCAGGTTTAATTCAACAGATTCAATTTCCACACGCTACATTGATCGTGTCAAAATGCGGGGCGAATTATATCATCACTTTGCTGAGTATGCTCGTGCTCATTCCGTTCATAATCATGTATGAACTTCCGGTTACTTGGCGTCTTGTTTATGCCCTTTACGGCCTCTTTATGTCCGGTTTACTTGCTGCGGCTATCGGATTCCTTCTGGCACCTGCAAACGTACGCTACAGAGACATCGACCATCTCATCGGATTTGTCACACGAGTAGGTTTCTTTTTGACACCCATCATGTACACGATCGCCTACATTCCAACAGAGTATCAGACATGGTATCTCTTCGGTAATCCAATGGCCGTCAATATCTCAATTGTTCGTTCAGGTATTCTCGGAGAACCACTTCAGATTGATCCAATATCCGCACTCATATCTGCAGTCTCTACATTTGTTCTGCTCTGGATAGGCCTGTTTATCTATTCTCGATATCAAAACAAGGTGGTGAAGTACCTATGAAGCGAACCTCCATCTCTGTTATCGATATGGGGCTTCGATTTCCAAAAGGAACAATGTCCATCAATACCTTGCGAGCGGGATTAATTTCTCTTTTCTCCAGGCGAAAATATCGCACTGATTTTATCGCTCTTGAAGACGTTAATCTCGAGGTGTTGGAAGGCGAAGTTGTTGGCATCATCGGCAGAAACGGTGCGGGAAAAAGCACACTTCTTCGAGTAATCGCTGGAATTTACGCTCCGGACAGTGGCTCTGTCAAAACACGAGGAAAGACCTCGTTGTTAGCCAGCGTAGGCATAGGATTCAACAGAGAATTGACCGGCCGAGAAAATGTATACCTCTATGGAGCCATCATCGGCCTTGAGAAAAAATTGATTGATTCAAAAATTGAGGAAATTGTCGCCTTTTCCCAACTGGAAGAATTCATTGATGCACCGTTAAAGACATATTCTTCGGGTATGAAAGCAAGATTGGGATTTTCTGTCGCTGCAAACCTGGATGCCGACATTTTGCTTATCGATGAGGTGTTTGGCGTAGGTGACGCTACCTTTCGGGAGCGCTCAAAAACAAAAATTTTCCAGATGGTTCGTGAAGCAAATCGTACCGTCGTTATCGTCACGCACAGTTCATCCATTTTGAGACAACTCTGCGATCGCGTTGTTATTGTTGATGATGGAAGAATTGTTGCGAATGGTACTCCGGAAGATATGATCGAAGCCTACGAGATACTCATTCAGGATGGAAAGGGACCTTCTCGAAAAGAACGAAACAAGGATGCTGTTCTTGGCCCTGCAGGAATTCAGCGAGCAGTTACACTCATGAATAGAGGTCAATTCAAAGATGCCAAGGCTCTGTTAGAAGCGAACCTTAACAACGAGAAAAATGTAGATACCGCACGATACCATCTTGGCCAATTAAGCGTCGAGCAAGGCAAGTTTCTCGAGGCTTGCCAACATTGGAACCTCATCCAACTTGACCAAATTAACGATGTTCGCAGGCACAAACGAATCTCTTCAATTTCAAAGGATTACGACCTTGCACTGGCCCACAAAACCGCCGTATATTGTCTTGCAAGAGACCCAGATTCTAAATGGGCATGGCAGATATTGGAAAAGGTCATTCGTGACGATGAATTGTGTGATCTTATCCAAACACTTCCAACAACGGCCCCTATTGTGTTCAAGGAAAACCCCAAACGAGTCTTTAGCCTAGCAAGACTTGGATTCAATCTTAAACAATTCAACTCCTGTGCCCTCTTATGTGATGCCATCAATACGACATCTCCTCGCTTTGATGCATTGGAGTTGGGAGGGAAGGCATGGACACAACTCAAAAAACATCAGTCTGCATTGGATTGTTGGACTGAGTTGATTGAATCCGGACATGAAACTGAGAAAAATTTGGACAGAGCTGCTCGCGCAGCATACAATTCTAGAGACGATGCTCTATGTTTTCAATTAAGCACGCAACTTCACGAAATCAGACCTGCCTACAATCAACACCTTCTCTTGGCAGCAAGAGCCTGTGAAAGGGGGAACTTGACAACCGAGAAGGAGAACTTGCTAGAATTACTTGAATCAGCAAGTAAGGGTAGCAGAGACGCATATCTAAACATCTGCAAATCCTATCACGAGCTAAATCAGTACGAAATCGTAGAGCAATGCCTCAAAGATGCTTTAAGCCAACATCCCGAAGACTTGGAGTTCAACATTCTTTATGGCCGATTCTTGATGAAGACGGGCTCCGTTGAAAAGTCAATCGAACACTTTTCTGCAGCATTAGAAATCCAACCAAATCGTAGTGATGTATCTATTTTTCTCGCCCGCGCCCATCGTCGTACAGGTAAATTGAGTGAAGCCATCAAAGTCCTGGAACTACAAAGGGTGAATTATCCTGAAAATCTCAATCTTCTCATGCTATTAGGCAATTCATTGAGTGATGCTGAAGACTGGGAAAGCGCCCTTGATATATGGGAGAAAATTCAGGAAATTCAGCCAGAGAAAAGAGAAATTACTTCGAAGATTGCAAATTGTCTCTTAAAGTTGAACCGATTGAATGAGGCCGAAGCATTGCTTCAAGAATCAATCCATGATAACAGTGAAGATATCAAGGGATTGACAATGTTGCGCCAAGTCTATTGGAAACAAGCAAGGCACGAGGATTCTCTCGAGATAATGATTCGCCTGCTCAATTTTGACCTCGACAACATTTCTCTGTGGAAGAATGTTATCACACTCTCAGCAAGATTAGCGAGACACGAAGAGGTTGGTATCTACATTGAGAGATTGGAAAAATACTTTGGAAAACAAGAATTTGGGTCCCTTAGCATTGCACTGACCTATCAGTCCCTCTCAATGGAGGGTCCAATGAGGGATTCATTGAACAGATTTGTTTCCGAAGCAAATGGGAAACCCAACGTCCTCTATAATGCTGCAAAGAGATTCTATGAGTTGGACCGAGCAGATGTGGCGTTCATCCTGGCCGATGAAGTCACAAGATTCAACTCAAGGCACAGGAATGCTGGCTTATTGATGACCAAAATTTTTGGCCACCTCCACGATTGTGGTAAAAATGAAAATTGGCTTCTCAATCAATACGATTTAGGGCATGCAGTCAGCGTAACACAACTTGCAGTATCAAAATTGCTTCAACAGTCCGGATCCTCTCAATGGTCAAACAATGCGCTTGAACATGTGGCATTTGTAGCCCATTCAATTGGCATCGGTGGGGCTGAACGTCAAATTATCAACACCATCAAAGGATTTGAAAAACATATTATCCCTATTCCAAAGATAAGTCTCTATTGCACTGAATGGTCTGAAAAAGAGGACAGAGATTCTTATCGAAGATTCCTCAATGAAAATATCACGGAATTGAAAACAATTGTCCCCTCCTCGGAATCGATGCTTACTGGTCGCGAAAAATTGAGCGAATTGTTCGGAAAGGAAACCCTTGGAAAAATTCCAAATAATCTCCTTCGAGAAATCATCGGCCTTTATCAACAATTTTCTGAACAAAAACCATCTGTGGTACATGCATTTCACGATAGAATCAACATCGTGGCAGGTATTGCTGCAGTTCTCGCGGGCGTGCCAAGAATTGTTCTCTCAACACGGTCTGTTGCAAAGTTCGTAACCGACAAGGTAAACCCATTTGCGCGACCGATTTGGTATAAATCGACATATCAAGAACTCCTCAAACGCCCTCAAGTACAACTCTACCATGTGAGTAATGCAGTATCAAGATCTTACGATACATGGCTTGGTCTACCAGATAGGCAAAAACTCGTCCTGTACAATTCAACAGACTACGACTTAATGCGAGAGAGTGCATCTGAAAATGAATTCCGTCGAGAAAAAAGGTCCATACAATTTGGACCAGACGACCTCGTTGTCGGCGGAATCATGCGTTATTCATCTGAAAAACGGCCAAATTTGTTTATCGAGACCGCCAAAATCGTTGTTGAAAAGAGTCCGAATGTTCAATTTGTCCTTATTGGGGACGGTCCGTTGATGGATCAGGTAGCGCGTTTGGTTCGGCGCTATGGGCTAACTAATAACATCCATCTCATCGGCAGATCACATCAGATTTATTCTTGGTTAAATGAATTTGATGCTCTTCTGTTAACCTCCGAATTTGAAGGGTTGCCAAATGTCTTGATAGAAGCTCAAGGCTTTGGCGTGCCAGTTATTGCAACAAACGCCGGTGGAGCTGTTGAAACATTTGTTGATGGAACAACCGGTCAATTGGTAGACTCAGATGATCCTAGAGTGCTTGCCTCATCAGTTTCTCAAGTTCTTAAAGACGAAAACTGGCGGGAAATGGCATCCAAATTAGGCCGAGAAAATGCGCGTTCAAAGTTTTCAATTGAAACCGCAGCCGAAAATTTTGTGCAACTCTACTCGTCCATTGAACACGATAAAGAAAGAACAACCGAATTTCACACGCCCTTTGTTTTAGATGGGGATGGAAAAACAAATTTGTTTGTGTATGTTGATGATAGAAACGGAAAGGCTGCGCTCCTCGCTTCAGCTGCGAGAAAAAGAGGCCTGTGCACTCACATGATTCGAGATCAAAAACATGTTCCGAACACACCAACATCGTTTGTTTATTTCTTCATTGACCATCTCGATTATCGCGATCGAGACAAAGAGATTGCAGAAAGGTTTGCGGGTCTCGAAAAAATCAGGCTTGCACCCTCAATTCAAGAGTTGAGAGTCTATGACGACAAAGGTGCACAACAACTTGAATATGCAATGATGATGCCACCTGCCTTGTATTCAACAAAGAGAGAAGATGCTGAACATTTTCTCAAGACGACTGCTTACCCATTCGTATCAAAGGCCATTGAAGGGGCTCATTCAAGCAATGTTCGACTTGTGAAAAATGAAAAACAGGCAAGAGATGAAATTCAGGCCATTTTTTCAGATGAAGGGCGCTCACGGCATGACAAACACCAAGCTGGATTAACTCAACAAGGATATGTCCTTTGGCAGAAGTTCATGCCAAACAACCCAAACGATTGGAGAGTAATTTTGTTGGGCGGGCGCTACGCCATGGTCGTGCATAGACAAAATCGGCCCGACCTACCCTTCGCATCTGGCAGTGGTTTACGTACACCTGAAAACACATTGACTCCACGAATATTGGCTATGCTGAATTGGGCGAGAGATTTCACAGTGAACATGAAAATCTGCGTCCTTGCAGCTGATGTTATTTTGGATGAAAACGAGGATTTTGTCTTGGTTGAAACATCAACGACTTGGCCAACGCTCATGCACGAAGGAAATGTTGTTTTCGAATTCAAGGACGGAGAATGGAATCCCACCGATTATCAAGGGGCGGATATCTTTGATTTGAAAGCGGAGATGATTTTGAACGACAAATTCCACGAATGGTGAATAAATATGTTTGAACAATTTAAGGACGATTTTGAAGGGAAAACTGTGCTAATCACCGGCGGGGCTGGCTTCATAGGTTCAAATCTCGCGCGCAGGCTCGTTGAATTAGGGGCAAAGGTTCGAGTCATTGACAACCTCATCACAGGTCATCGAGAAAACATCGAGGACCTCATTGGAAACGGCCTTGAATTCATTGAAGGTGATATTCGTGATTTCGACACATGTACAAAAGCAATGATTGGTGTGGATTTTATTTCTCATCAGGCTGCACTTGGAAGTGTACCACGTTCCATTGAACAACCCCTTGCGAGTCATGACCACAATGTCAACGGTACGGTCAATATCCTATGCGCTGCAGTCAACGCAAACATTCCACGTGTTGTGATGGCGAGTTCTTCGTCAGTATATGGCTCAGAGGAAACGCTCCCAAAAATTGAATACAGAACAGGAGAGCTATTATCTCCATATGCAGCGACGAAATCGATTGGAGAAATTTATGGCCAAACCATGAATGAAGTCTACGGCATAGATGTCGTTGCGATGAGGTATTTCAACATCTTCGGGCCCCGTCAAGACCCGAATGGACCTTATGCAGCAGTTATTCCAAAATTCATTGAAATTCTGAAAGATGGGGACTCGCCAATCATTTTTGGTGATGGTTTACAATCTCGTGACTTCACGTATGTTGACAACGCTGTTTTCGCAAACCTCTCAGCCATGGTAAAGGAAGGTTCTGTTGGCTTCACGTGCATCAACATTGCATGCGGTGACCGATTAACGGTCATTGATTTGGTTGAGTACCTCAAACAATCCTTAGCCAAGTATGATTCAAGCGTTACTGCCATTACCCCGCAGTTAGGTGAAGAACGTCCCGGGGATATTCTTCATTCTCACGCAAACATCGACAAGGCTCGTGAAATCTTTGGCTATCGTGTTTTGGTTGATGTTCAAGAAGGAATCCAGAAAACCGTTGACTGGTTCATCAAGCAGTCAACATCTGAGTGAAAAAATCGGCAACTTCAGTTGCACCGTTTGGCTGCCTCAAGTCTGCCATCTCATTCTTCATCTTATCTCTGCATGCTGGATCAAAGATTTGTTCAATGGCATCAGCGAGAGACGTTGGTTCAGGGTCATCCAGAACGATCATCGCACCAGTGGACCCTGCTGCATTTGCTCGGGCCAACTGGTCATCCATACCCGTATTTGTGTTTGGAATACAGATGCTCGGAAGGCGATGATGAACTACTTCATGGTAGGAATTGTAACCTCCAGCAATGATTGAAACATCAAATCCATTGAAATACCATGAATTTGGGTAGTCCCGAAGTACCTGTACACGGTCACCTTCAATTGATAATCGGGAGCCAATCATGGATTCGCCAATAACAACATGTACATTCTTTTTCGATGAAAGAATATCAAGGCATTGTGTCACAATTGAGCCAATGCTGTTGATGTTGCCAGCCCCGAGTTGAATGTAAACGGTGAACATGTTTTTCCCAATGCCAAGACGGGACCGCGCATCTTCACGCGAAAGTAATTCATTTTCATCAAGGAACACGATGGGTTCACAATGCGATACTTCGACATCATGCAGGACCTCTCGAGAAATGTCTGTCGGCACACTGTCCTTTGGACGAACGATATGATCGAAATGCACCAGACTATCCACTGGAATGTTCGTTGCATTTTTCTTGAATGTTCCTCGCCGAACCCAAATTTTTGCAAGACCGTTTCGTCCATTGATAGCGTTTAGCATACCTCGATATGGATAGGCTCCATCGAAGACGAACATGCTTGGCCGATGTGCGGCGAACACCAAAGCCAAGCTTTCTTCCAAAATGGCATTCCATTCGGATGCTGATGAATCACGGTATTCTTTTCGCCCTGGCAATCGATAGCCTAGGATGCCGTGTTCCTTCAGCAAATGCATCGTTGGCATCGTGCTGAAGAAAACGACTTCAAGAGTAGGATCTTGTTTTTTCATACGTTTGGCGATTGCGAGCAGTCTGGTGAAGTGACCGAATCCTACACCGTTTGTTGGAAACATCACAACACAATGCCGGTTATTGACTGGATGAGATTCATATCTATCCGAGATGAATTTCTTCTTCCCAATACGTTCCAGACCCCAATCAAAACCTACAAAAAACAATGTGAATGGAAGGAATAACAATTTTGGGGGGAACTTGAGAGCACGTACGATACTGGCCCCAAGACGAAAGGCAAGAGATGAACGAATTCTTCGTAATTCTCTGTAATGTTTGTTTTCACGTAAGATCAGGCGACTTAGAGACTCTTGGTTGTCCTCTGCTTCCAATGAATTCGATTCAGAGGAGGGCATGAACTATCCTAAAGGCAAGTCATTCAAATGAATTACCCAACAAAGAACTCAAATAATTTTTAGCCCTACATGAAGAGGAGGATACGAAATCAGCATGAATGTCACATGGTTAACTGCCCGATGCTTTGGCGAAGATCTTTGTGCGACGACACAAATCGAATTATCGCTTGGGCTCGTAAAGCAAGGTGTAAATCTCACAGTTTACTCTCCAGGCGTGCTTCCTGTCTCCGAAATCAAACATGTCTCAATTCCGAGGAGCAAAACAAGGGGCAGACAATCCGCTTCTATTGTGAAGAATCTAAGGCCGTTTCTCGGTACAATCAATCAATCAGATTGTGTACTAATCGATTGGAAATTAAGCGGCCTTATTCCGAAAATTACCACAAAGCTTGTCCTGATGGATAGAGGGCCCCCCGCCGACCGTGGATTGTTATCTAAATTACAAATGAGAGCTTGGAAACGTGGTTGGAAATCCGTGGAGTGGGGGTGTGTAGTTTCCGAACAGCATAAAAAATTCGTCAATTCATTAAGTCCGAAGAAATCAAGAAAAATTGCAGTGCTTCCAGCTGGCGTAAACACTCAATTGTTCCAAAAATCAACAAGAAAGGGGGCCATTCGCCTCGTTTACCATGGAAGGATTGATTCGCATCGAGGAATTCGACAAATGCTTCAGCTCTTTAGATCGCTTGACCAGTCATCGCAGAGATTTGAACTCTATTTTCACGGCAAGGGCGACATGATTGATGAAATTGGAAAGATGAATCTGAAACATGTGAACATTACTGGATACCTGGAACAGGCGGATTTGGCCAAGCGATTAACCAACTACGATATTGGAATACTCCCCATGCCAAGTTCCAGAATCTGGAAACTAGCAAGCCCACTCAAACGTTCTGAATATCTTGGATCAGGTTTGCTGATTCTTGGGATTCGTCATGAGGGTCACCAAATTGAAGGACATGATTCACAGTATTTTTGCAAACTGTATCCCGAAGAAGAGTTCCTCTATCGTGCTAAGGAATGGTTGGAATCGATAAAAAGAGAAGAGATTGACCATTTGCAAGAAAAAGCACGCTCTTACGCTGTTCAACACCTTGATTGGAATCATTCCGTTGAACGCTTATTCGCAATGATTTCATCGTAAAACTTCCCCCACTGATCTCGAATGTTCTCAATACGGTGACTTGAGACAGATTCAACAAGACCCTCGGTGTTGAGATGATTCAATGCAGTGAGCCAACTTTGGCGATCGCCGTGTTTTGCCTTCACCACCGTAGATGGTAAGTCGATTATTGAATCGGAAGCAACAACCGGGCAGTTCGCTGCAAGAGCTTCCAATACAACGAGGGGTTGCCCTTCAAATTCTGAAGGCACAATGAGTGCCTTCGCTGTGGCGAGGAGCATTCTTTTTCGCTCTTCTGAGATCCACCCGAGAGCCTGCACATGTTCAGGACCCTCATCTCTACCAGTCACAACAAGGCGCGGAAGGCGAAGTGAATAAGCAAAGTCGTGCCCTTTTACCTCGTCAGGGCGTCCGAGTAACAACACAAAATCTTCTCTTTTTGAACTGGGCTGAATTTCGGGGTCTACTGGGTTTGAAATCACATGGGAAGGGCCAATCAATGGTGTGAGTTTTTTTGCCCATCCTTCGGTGAGCGTTACACAGTGAAAAGAACGCATCGTCTTTTTTGTTTCGGTTGAAAAATTACCGGAATGGATGTGAAAAACAACCGGGCATCTAGCCCTTCGAGCAAGTGATAATTTACGCCTAAACGACCAATCTGCAGCACTGTGGACATGAATAATATCTGCATTGGAGTGTTTTATTTCGCGAATTGCAGCAAACCACCTGTATAATTTTGAAAAAACAGTTCCATTTGATGTTGTGTTCAAGATGCTTACAGACCACCCTTCCGGTGGATGTTCTGCAAGTATTTGCATCACCTTTGAAATTCCTCCACGGGATTCATACGGCCCAACATGGATCAGTTGTCGCATCATACATCATCTCTCAAATCACTCGGTCATGTCAATGAGTTCAATTGAATACGGCCTTGGCATCTGGTTAAACAATTGTTCAGTCTTCTCAGTAAGATAAGGACGTAGATCAGGGGAGATAATCGATAGCCCGGGTGGGTAAATTGACCCCCACCACATCAAATCTTGTTCCAATATTTCCGCATATTGTGGTGGGGCCAAATGAGTAAGATTTTGATTTTTCAATGCCCAAAGTGCATGCATCCCCGATCGTAAAGGTACTTGTTTGAGTTTCATTTGAATCTCTCTGCTGTTTGGATTCATAAAACGGCCCATTGGCCCGTTCTTGTGAAAACATTTCCAACAAGTTCCACATCCACCATCATCTTGCCGAATGCAAGAGTTCACCACCTCTCCGAGCGCGGATTGCATGCACACGTGCAATGTACAAGCCTCAGTTAAATGATTAATAGGGAGGTCGAGACAAAGACCAGCATGTTGAAAACGCTCAGGCCAGTAGTTCCAGTGCCAAGAATTTGCAAAATCGCGAAAGCGAACGCCCTTTTCCAACCATGTGTTCTCGACAACAGTACCAAAGGCAAGGGCGCCTAAGTTGAAGAAATCTGCTACCAGAATGAGATGGACACCAGCCGCATATGACGAGGAAAAACCTACATCCATTCCATAATTTATCCGAATGCGTTCATGGTCGGACGGAAAAATATGAACTGGACGGCTCATTTGCTCACGAATAAATGAAATGGCTCGGAGAGCATTTCCATGTTTGAGATGACTTGGAAAATCTCTTTGATGATAAGCCAAGATCGTGGATTCCGGCATCATAAGGAACGCTGCTGTTGAATCCACCCCCCCTGAATAGGAAAGTGCTCTTTCCTTCCCTGCCTTTCTGGGCGGGGTACGGATGGTCTTGACCTCAGGTAAAAATGGCCCAAGTAATAATTGCGTTGCCAGTTCAAGTAATGCATCGTGTGTCTCATCCAAATTATAATTCATCGGCATATCCCAATGAACCGCCCCTTTTGGATGGCGGAACCAAACACGCTGACCTTCTTGAAACCAATTCTTTCTCACATTTTTCAAATCGAAAACTGAGGACAATACCTCCTCCGGAACAGGGTCTGCAGACCATTTTGATGTTGAGATCTTATTTTTAGCTCTCTGATAATAGTGTTGGTCATCAAGTTCTGGATGCTGTTCTAACTGCTTGATCACCTCTTGATATTCACCAAGATTCCAGTGGCTTCGAATAATTATTCCATTTGAAAAATCAGTATTTCTATCGTGAATCAATTCCTTCTGGGCATATTGCTTCGCTTGTTGCCAATTTTTTTTGTTGTAGTGATAACGAATCCTTTGGCGTGTGAGAATGGTCACCAATTTTGAAACCAATCCCATGTCTGTGTTCAAAAAGACCCCCTGCATGAATATTTATCAAAAATATATTGTTTCACAACTTTACTTTGCATAGAAATCAAAGGCAATTGGGGTTTTGACGAATCATGGTCGTGGTTCCCGCCATCATTGAAGGGGCGGCGCTTTCGGTCGCATTGGTGCCCTTTGTCCTTCATCGGTGGGACATGTACCGGTGGGACCGAGACCATCGAAATGCGCATGTCCCCAAGAGCACCGACCATGAAGAAGCGTTGACCGTGTTGCTCCCGGTTTGGAACGAGGCGCGCATCATCGAGAAGAAACTGGACAATCTTGTCCAGCAAAACGTGCCCATGCGACTGCTGCTCATTGACTCCGCATCGACCGATTCCACGGTGGAGCGGATTGAAGCATGGCTCAATGTCCATCCTGAGGCTTTTCTGGAAGTTGAGGTGGTTCGCATGGAACAGCGTCAGGGCAAAACAGCGGCGGTGGTCAGGGCGTTGAGACACCTTGGTCAGCACGCCGAGGGTTTGGTCTGTATGACCGATGCGGACGCCATGCTCGAACGAGGGTGTTTGCAGCGGATGATGCAGTGGTTCGCCGACCCGATGATGGGTGCCGTCGGCGCCGTGCCCAACCGCATCGATGCCCGACCGGACGAAGAACAGCATCGATCAGCGTGGGAAGCGATGCGCATGGCCGAATCCATGGTCGACAGCACACCGTTTCTCGAAGGCTCATGCATGATGTGGCGGCCGTCCTGCCTCGCCATCGACGATCTGTACCCCGGCGCCAACGCCGACGACGCTCAAATTGCCACCTCCGTTCGATGTCAGGGGTGGCGAGCCATCGCCGACCCGCTCGCCACCTTCGTCGACGTAGCGCCTTCAACCGTCGAAGGGCAACGCCGCCAGAAATTGCGACGAGCTCAAGGCCTGCAGCGATTGCTGACCCGTATGCGAAAGCGAGCAACGGAAAAGGGTCAAGGCGTGTTCGGCCGAATCTTTCGGCGCCAACACCACTTCCACATCGCTGCACCGCTCGCGTTGACCGTCGCCGCCTTCAGCGCCGTGTTGCGCTGGGGATTCATCGGCCTGTACGGATGGCCGGCCACCTTCACGTTGGCCAACAGCATGCACCTCGGA
>Ga0255754_10001600_pt1 | contig 17371 bp, 20 predicted proteins | sample 101ome_22_FD_179954 | JGI IMG/M metagenome (GOLD analysis project Ga0255754, IMG submission 179954) | Coastal salt marsh microbial communities from the Groves Creek Marsh, Skidaway Island, Georgia - 101412BT metaG (version 2) | ecosystem: Environmental > Aquatic > Marine > Intertidal zone >... | reverse complement strand
ACATAAGAAGAGTTGGTTGGGGACCAATATTTTTTAGCGAAGGAAGTGCTGTATATTATGCAGAATATATAATGCGTAAATTAAGGTTAGATGGGGTTTCTGTAGAGAATTCTCCTAATGTAGATATGCAAGGAGATGATTTGAGAAGTTTAATGAGAGATATAATGGAAAATCACATTGTCCCCCACCTTGATTCTTGTCCCAATTTTAATATTTGGGATATAAATTATTCTACAAGACAAACTTGTTCACCATATAGAATTGGCGCTTGGGGTGTTGCGTATTTATTAAATATGGTAAATGATCAAGATGCTTTTTGGAAAACGTTATGGCCAAATATAGATGAAATGGGGTGGGATGGCGCATTTGAATTCACATTTGGAATATCAATGGAACAGTTCAATCAAGATTTTTTAGAATTCCTAGAACTCCCAATAGAAGAACAATTAGAAATCATTCCAGATATTTAGAGTATTGGCATATCCTCTTCATTAATTTATCCGATTTTGAACTTTAAATACTGTCGATAACTCCTATTCTAAACTGAATGATCTCAGAAATTAAAGCCAGAGGTAGCTCTTTATTATTAGGAAATTGAATGCTTCCTTTACCAGTTTTATAGTTCTTTAAACTATTTCTAAAGTGAACATTTGTCTCAGGAAGGGCATAAAAACCAATATGGTGGTTTTGTGCTGCAAAGTAAAGCAACACTTTCCCTTTGTATAATATAGCTGGCATATCATAACTTATTTTTTCCTCCCTGACAGGCAACGCTATTTGTATTAAATTATATATCTGACTGAGTCTATGCCTCTGGGGCAAAGGAGTATTATTGATATATTCCTTAACATTAGCTGCATTAGTTTTTTTATACACAAGTATTTCAGTAAGTTAGTGGTATATCATTAGTAATAATAACCATAAATTTATTCAAAATGAGGAACTTCAAAACTATCTTGATAGTAACATTAATCCTTGATGTTATTCAATTTATTCCTTTAGTATTAGCAAAAATAGGCGGTGAAATGAAAAATCAAATGATAAGTGACTTTAATATTGAAGGGTTATCTAGCAGCGCCCCTGCTATAGAGGTGCTGGATATGATGTTGTATATATTTGGGTTTATTTGGTTTGGCACTTTAATTTCAGTCCTTTACTCTCTTAAATTAAAAACTCTTGAGGGGTTAAAATCAGCAACTTTCATATTATTTATAGTACACTTATTTTGGACTTTACCAGATTTTGTAACTCTTTTAAGTGGTGGTTCAGCACACCCTCCAATTATAATTATGATATTAACTTTAATTCCCGTAATTGGACTTTATTATGTATCTCAAAAAGGAGAGTTAAAAGTTTAGTTAAATCATCTGCATATCCTCTTCATTAAGTTCAGGGAGTAATTTGTATATTAGAACTGCAAACCAATTCTAAATTAGAATGAGAAATATTTATTTTTTAATCCTTGCATCACTGATAATTGGATGTAATCAAGATTCTAAAAAAGCACAATCTCAAAATACTGAACAAATTGAGATAGACGTTAAAATGTACTCAGAATTATGGGATAAGTTTTTATCTGGTGACACTGATGTTATTAATAATACTACGTTTACTGAGGACATAGTAGTTGTTACTGAGCTTGGAGATATCGTTGGGATAGATGCAGTTAAAGAATTTTATATAAACTATCTGAATGGATTTTCCGAGATTGACTTTAAAATTATAGATGCATTTGGAAGAGGCAACAAATTAATAAAACATTACAATTTTAAAGGAAGGCATACAGGCACTTTTATGGGAATCCCAGCTACTGGTAATTATCTAAATCTTTCAGGCACCACTATTGTTACTATGAGAGATGGAAGAATTGCAAAAGAGCAAGACTTTTTCAATATGAAATCATTATTAGACCAATTACAAAACAGCAAAGGAGAGGTTACAGTAGATGAATACCAACCAATTAATTGATTTTTAATTCTTGATTTATTGCAAATTTTAGCTCGTCTAAAGTTATCAAGTAAAACTTAAGAAAAGAAACACGGGTTTTAAAATATCTCATTTGAATTAAAAGTTCCGATCTTATGTTTTCATTTTCGATGATAATTTTATGTAGAGAATCCAAGTAGCTTTCCATTGAAACATTATTGTTTTCCCCGTTTAATATTACATTTGGATAATTTGAAGTTAATAAAGAAATTAATTTAGTCTTTAGTGATTTTTCATACTCAACTGTTGATTGCACCATGTTAAAGTTTTGATTATGCAATCTTGTTAGTGCATCTACTATTTCCTGTGATTTGATGTATTTTAAATCACCCGTATTAACAGCCGAAATATATCTATTTATTGGAGGGGAAAAGTCACGATAGTAAATCAAATTATATTCAACTCTACTTTTACTAATTGCCAATTCTTCGACAGCCTCTATATCAAGTTTTTCTTCAAAAAGCTTTGAATAAATTTCAACATCTTGATTCCAAATTTTTAATCTATCTGCACAATATTTTTCAATTTCTTCAACTTCTAAAAGTAAATTCTCCAATAATCTAGATCTTTGTTGATTTATCTCCCCTTCAACTGTAATTTGATTTAGCCAGAATGAAATTGATATACCCAATACAATTACTAAGAATTCTAGTGAGTATTTTATTAAATATTTTTTCATACTCCAATTTACAAGATTATTGGTAATTAAATCATCGGTATACCCTCTCTAGTAAGTTTAGGTATTTCCAACACTCAGTGATAAGTCAAACTAACGTTTATAGATGAAGGGTTTTAAAGCTCGATGTATCTTAAAAAAAGCACTGTTTTTTAGCAGAACGATTTACAATTAAATATAAAAAGAACATCACTTTTTGGCATGCTTTTTTAGTCAAATTTCACTCGAGACACAGTATCTCATAGCCATATTCTATTGGACTCTGACAAGTATTGATTTGATCAAATTAATTAGACTAGTGTCTGATTTTGGCATTTTTTCCAACTGACTCCACAAATAGTATTAGTCATGGAAAAGAATTGGGGCAATTATGATGAATTATTAAATTAGGAGTATGAAATATTTTCTGTTATCGTTTTTGTTCGTTATACAAATGTGTCAAAAAGACAATAATACAAATAGCTTAGGTGAGTTAGAAGGCCAATACATCCTTCAAAATGTGGTTTGTGAATGCTTTTTTGAGGATTATAATTTTAATACTAACCAATTGTGGTTTTTCCCAAATAAAAGTCTTATTGTTAGTAAAGGGAGTGAATATATGGGTGTGTCTATATCAATCCCGAATCAACCCACAGAATATAATTTAATTGATAACGTCCTGACCTTAACTCAAAGCAATAGGGAGTATTTGGTAAGCGAAAATAATGATGAAATTACTCTTACGTTTATCGATGACCCTTTAATTGCAGATGACGAAATCACCTACTATTTCAAAAAGGGGGATGCTAATGAAAATTGTGTTAATCCTGCTAATATAAAAGCAAACTCTGCTTGTACAAAAGAATATGACCCTGTTTGCGGGTGTGATGGTTTAACATATTCAAATCCTTGTACTGCTAATAATTATGGAGGAGTAAGCGCTTTTACAAAAGGAGCGTGCTCAGACTAAATCAACGGCATAACCTCATAATTAAGTTCAGGAATTAATTTGTATTTTTAGTCAACCATAAACTAATTAAATGAGGCTTTCAATATCATTTTTTACCGTTATTTTATTTTCATTCGTCTTAATTAGTAGTTGCTCTTCTAAGGAAGATGAAACCACAGACACAATTGGTCAAACACCTCAACCAGATCCAGTAGAATTTACTTTAACTGTATCCGCTGGAGAGGGAGGAACTGTATCAACTTCAGGTGGAACTTTTGAACAAGGGTCTGAAATATCAATTACAGCAACACCAAATCAAGGATTTATTTTTAATGGTTGGGAGGGGATAAATTTATCTGGCAGCTCTATTACTGTTACACTGAATTCAAATCTTAATATTGTTGCAAACTTTTCTCAAATCAATACTACTGATATTAATAATGACCCATCTATTTTTAATTATGATATTAACTATGATTATGCTGAACAAATCGTAGATTTTTATCCTAATGCTTTTTATGCTTCAGACTTGTCTGAAAATGTAATTAATGGAATAAACCTTGCTTTAAAAACAGCAGCAGATGCGTTTGGTAAGTATGGTCCCGTTGAATACTGGGTTTTTGGAGTCGATAAACAAGCTGCATTAGATTTAATTAGTGACTTTTGTGAACGCCGTGAAGCTTTGAGCCAATGGAATCTTGATGATTGCTTAGAAAGAGAAACAGATGAAACAATAGATCACTCTATGATTGCCTATCAGAAAATTGGAGAGAATGTACTTTCTTCTAATCAACCTCAAATGGGAGCTGGCCATAACGGTGGTTTTCATTGGGGGATTCACAAATTATCAAGTTCATATCCATTTACTTTTGATTCTTTGTTTGAAGGAATACCCCCTCAAGACGATTTTAAAACAGTTTTTCACGAATATTTTCACGTCTTTCAACTCGCTAGTGTATTTAATTTAGATGATGAGGAAAGGGATAATAGAACAAAACCAAATGAAGCTATATGGATGATGGAAGGTGGAGCTGAATATATGGCCAACTATACATTATTTCATCTTATTGATTCTGGAACTCTAACCTTTGAAACGTCTTATGGTACATTAAGGGAAAAAATGAGAAATAAAATGGAGTATGGGAAATTTTTTATTGAAGAAAATTGCCCAGAAAGTATATTGAATCAATTTTCCTATCAGGCTTGTAGTCAAGCAGGGTATGAATTGGGCTCTTGGGGAGTTGCATATCTGATAGATAAAGTAAATAACCCAAATATTCTTCTTGAAACCTTCTATCCAAACTTAAAAGAACTTGGCTTCGAAAGCTCATTTAATCTAACATTTGGATATTCTACTGAAGAATTTTATGAAGATTTTGATGCTTTTCTTGAGCTCCCAATAGAAGAACAATTAGAAATCATTCCAGACATCTAAATCATCGGCATATCCTCCTCATTAAGTTCAGGTATCTCTAATCCTCTTAAATAAGTCAGACTAACATTTATAGATGAATGGCCCATAGCTTTCTGAAGCTTGGTTATACTATCTGTTCTTTTGAAGATTTCTATAGCCCCTGAGTGGCGAAAAAAGTAAAGATTTTGGTCTTTTTCAATGAGTTTAGAAGCCCTCTTAAAACGACTCCAAAGTGTCTTAAAATAGTCCTCATTAAATTCAATAGGGGACCCTGTAAAGATGTTATAGTCCTTACTTGTTGGCTTTAATTGTCCTCTTATAAATTCTGGAATAGGCACTATCCTATTCCTCTTAGATTTGACCCTAGCACCCTCAACAGACACATATTTTAAGTCTTCTGAAAAGTCTCCCCATTTTAACAATCTTATTTCTCGATGAGGTCTAAGCAAGCACCCATAAGTAAGACTACAACAAAGAAAAAGATTGAAATTAAACCCCTTAATCTCCTCCAACAGTAAAGCAACATCCTCAATAGGCTTATGGAGCTGTTCGGCTTGTTTTCGAGGCTTTAAAGTACTTATTTCAACTGGGAGGCCATTCTCCTTCAAATAGTTTAGAAACGCGTTTATATGGCGTCTAGTAGTGTTAAAACTAGTTGGGTTTTGATACCTTTTAATCAAACAGTTTGTGAATTCAATAGGGATTGTTTTATGGGTTATAATTTGCCCTCTAAATTCCCTAGAAATAGATTCAATAGCCTTCTTATACATTGGAGATAAGGGCTCATTTAACTTTTGCTTTACAAGTTGATCATAAAGTTCAATTTCGTTTTTTGGGAGGCTATCGTCAAAAGAATAGTTGTTATTGACAAGATAATTATATATCTCCCTAGCCAAAAGTTCAGCTTTTTCTTTTCGTTGTTTTGGAGGATAACTATTGGGCTTAAGGTTTAGCTTAATTTTTTGTCCGTTTACGAGTCTTAATCTTTTAGACCCCATAACAAATTCGATAAAGAAGAATCCATCTGGTCTTCTCTTTACTTTTGGATAAGATAGTTCCATTTTTGGCACGTATTTGGCATTTTACAATTTGTTTAAATCGTAAAATTTCCAGAAGCCTTATTATAACTAGTCTTAAGTGAAGTTGAATTGAGTATGATAATTTGACTGCCAGTCAAGCGCTCTAGCCAACTGAGCTACATCCCCTTTTGGATGGAGCAAAGCTACATAATTTTAAACGATTCACCATTTTTTGATCCAGTAATTTCGTACGGCTTGATTTTCAAAAAGGAGAGGGATTAGTAGGTATTTATTGTGGAACATTTTCCAATTAATTTTTTAATATATTTAGTAAAAACTTCTCTTGAAAAACTACCTAATAAAGTATTTCCTTGAATTTGTGGTGATCGTTGTCGGTATCAGTTTGTCGTTTTATGTAGAAAAACAAAATGCGATAGCTTATAAAGATGAACTCAAAAATCAATCCTTGTCTAGGATTTTAAAAAATATCGAGGTAGATACAAAAGATGCCAATTTCAACCTTGAGGCACATCGTGAGGCCATTGAAGCCAGCGATTGGGTCTTGGACCGTAAAGATCGTCTTTTGGCCTATTCCAGAGATAGTATAGGGTATCATTTAGGCTTGGCTATGACTATTGCTACTCTTTTTGTTGACAATCAAGAAGAATATCGGGGCTTACAAAACTCGGGATTGATTGAACTTATCGAAAATGAGGAAGTTGTGGTGCGCCTACAAAATAAATACTCCGCCCACAGCTTTTATAAGGAGATTGAAAAAATAATCATTAAGTACAGCACACGCCTCAGTGATTATGGTCTAGAAAATCTGCGATATAATAGCAATAAAACCACTCCGCAAGGCTATTTTTATGATCGCACCTATACCGGTACCTCTTTTAAGATCCCTTCTAAAATCATCGAATTACTTAAGGAAAAAAAGAACTTTCATGGATTTTACATCGACCGCATCCAAAGCAGGGTCGTCTCAGATAGTATTTTGAAAACACTTATTGAAAAGGAAATCCAATAACAACCCAGGAAAAAATTAGGAAGCAACATCTTCACTCATAATGTTTACATTAGAGACGGTAAAATTGAAGTTTAATGAAAGCAGATAAGGTATTAGTGTTTGTTGTTTTGTTGATTTTGGTACTCTGGGCCGGTTCGGGGTTGGTGATTTATTATCTGGTAGACAACTGGAGTGATCGCGGGACTCTGGGTGATTTGTTTGGGGTCATCAATTCCTTGTTTTCAGGCTTGGCCTTGGCGGGTTTGATTTTTACGACCTATAAAAGCCGGACAGAACTTTTGAGCCAACGCGATGAAATTGAAGTTAACCGTAAGGAATTGATCAAATCACGGAAAATCCAAGAACGGTCAGAACGGGCCCTTAAAGAACAAGCCAAACAGATGAAGTTGGTCACCCGACTTAACGGTCTCAACACCTTGGTCAACTATTTTACCGATCAGATCAACCAACCCCATCCCAATGAAGAATTGCTTGCCCTGGCCAAGGCCAAACGAAAAGAGGCCATACACGAAATCGATTTGATTCTTGAAAGGCTGGGAGATGATGAAGTGGAAGATCTACATGAACCCATCCTTTAACAATGCAGCTCAGCCCTAAAGTTTATGTTTTTCTTCGGGCCCTGACCCTTTTGGTTGGTTTTGTGGCTTTTGTTTTTTTGGTGGCATTCCCTTTGACCGAAGGGCGAGCCGTGGGCCTTTCGTTGGTGAAGATTTATATGAACCCCTTTATCCTATACCTGTATGGGGCGGCCCTGGTTTTTTATGGAGGGCTCTACCGGATTTTTTTACTGTTGGACCAACGCAAACGCCAAGTGTGGGCAAGCTTACGCACCCTTCAAACGCTAAGACAGCTCCAAAGGGCGGCTGTGGTTTTGACCGTGATGATTTTGAGCGCCGGGTTTTATATCCGGTTTTTTCATCATCCTGACGACGACCCGGCTGGATTTTTGGGACTGGCCATTGTCCTAAGCAGTGTTTCCCTGGGAGTTGCTCGATGGGCAAGTGTTTCCAAAAATCGGATAACACTTCCCTAACCAAGAGTCTTAGAATGGGGCGTTGGGTAGGGTATCGTTTTCTATTTCTTTCTCGATATGCAGTTGCATGGGGACACGGTGCCGGCCAAACTCAATAAATTGCGGTCTGCCTTGCAAAAATTCAAGGTCTTTGGCATCGATATCCACCTGTACGGTATCGGGAAATTTAACGATGACACAGGAGCAAAAAGGAAGCATACAAAGGAATAATAAAGCTTTTTTCATGATTGGTTGAATTAGTACCTATTACTAAGACTCGTTTTTGCTTCCATTGTTACAACTTGGGGTATTTTTTTGAGAAAGTTTTTTTATAACAATATCCTTATACAGAATTAACATCTCTCTATTTTTTTGGTGGAGATTTGATAAGCAAATTTCATACATAAATCCCTACTCGTTGTTTGATTATAACCATAAATAAAAAGATTGGATGGGTAGGGTATTTTCTTTTGGTAAGACTAAGTAACTACCCAGGCTGACGGATATCTTGTATCTTAGACCGAGCTATGTTCATGGAAAACAAACAAATTGCGCCACAAACACCCGTTTGGAAAACGATTTTTTTCGTGGTGCTCGGCAGTGCATGGTTGTGGGCTCAAGGCGATGACAACCTCCTGATGCAGTATAATCGGGGTCCGGATTTAGATGGTTTTTATCACCGGTGGAATGCGGCTCTTCGACTGGATCTACATCGTCTTAACACCGACCGCGACTATACCATTCCGCGTTTAAGCGGGGGTGTTGGCTTGGATGTCCAACACAATTTTTCCAAAACCTTTGGGCTTAATACCGGGCTACACTACCTCCAACTAAAATACCAATACGCACGTGAAGACAACGACTCAACTGACCGGTTAAATGCACTCGAACTGCCCTTGACCGGGCGGCTGTCTCCCGGACGTAGGCTTTTTTTTGAAATGGGGGTCCTTTATCTACTAATGCTAAAAGCCAAAAATTCGGAAATTGTCGATCTTGAAAATAACAGCACCCGCTATCCCAAAGGGATTTTTCAAAACGCTTTAGGTCTTATGGTGGCGGTGCATTACAATACCTGGAAAGGCATTCATCTTTCGCTTGCTTACCGGCGTTACCAAAAATCCAACGACCCCACCTTGACCCAGTCCAACCGTTTTCATGGGTTGTCTTTGGGTCTGCACTATTATTTAAAAAATCCGCTTAAAAAACCCCTACTATGATTGCCATCAGCACTGCTTCACTAACCGACCTCGACCAGTTGGTTCCTCTGTTTGATGCCTACCGCGTTTTTTACCGAAAACCCTCCAACCCCATTGGGGCCGAACAGTTTTTAAAAGATCGAATCCTAGGGGAGGAATCCCTTATATTTTTAGCTTCCTATACGGGTAAAGTATGTGGTTTTACCCAGCTTTATCCCTTGTTTTCATCGACCAATATGGCCCCTTTGCTCTTGCTTAACGACCTGTATGTAGCCCCCGAATACCGGGATAAAAGCATTGGTAAGGCCCTGTTAAAACACGCACAAAATTATGCCCAACAAAAGGGAGTCAAAGGAATTAGTTTAGAAACCGAAAAAACCAATGCCATCGGTAACGGCCTCTACCCCAAGTTGGGATTTGAAAAAGACACCGAGCATCATTTTTACTTTTGGGAAAACCCTACTTTTTAGTCACAATCTCGATGACCCCATGGGTTCCTGCCGGACCGTATTTGTCGAGGGCGGCCTGTCCCTTTAGCACATTTACCGTAGCGATATCGTCGGTAGAGAGATCACCTTCTTCAAAATCTTTGTCTTGCACTTGGCCATCGACCACTACCAAGGGGCGGTCTTTGGAAACGCTTACCCACGAAAAGGACTTGCCGCTCGAAAAAGCCGTGGTATCACCCAAGCTGTCGAGACGGATGATGACCCGGGAACCCTGAGGCACACTGTCGGTCACTCCGTGAAAAACAGCCATCGGTGTTTCACCTGGACCGTGAAAAAATAGGGGTTGTGCTTCGCCGTTTAAGATGACGGTTTTTCCCGAATCCAATAGGCTTAGGTTTTGTTTCAGGGGTTGGGAGGAGGTGTTTTCTTCTACCGTAGGATAAACTTTGATGGTGATACAGGATTGAAAAAATAACAATACCAGGCTGAGGCGAAGGAGTTTCATGATTCTAATTTTTCTTAAAAATAAACTTCCTAGCGCAATCGCCCAAATTAATTCCTAGGGAGTGTTTGGTCACTTCGGCGGGGCCTACAACAAGTTTATCAACAACTACCACAAAAGCAAATCAATCCATAAGCTCAAAGAAAAGTATATCCTTACCCTCAATCAAATCATGCTTGAAATTGCGGACACACAGGATTTTAACCATAAGCTTTCGCGTGTAAAAACAAGTATTGACAAATTGCCCGAAAAGTGTAAAGAAATATTTGTGATGAGTGAACGAGAGGGATTGACCAATGGCGAGATTGCCACAATTTTAAACATCTTGATTAAATCGTAGAAACCCAAATATCTATTGCCTTTTCAAAAATCCAAAAAGACCTCAATATTGACTAATTCCCTGTTCCGAACTATCGGGATCCCTGTATTTCCCAGCTAGGGAATCTCAAGCGATTAATACCCATGGCACGGCATCAAATTTGCCACCCTTCTCTATAGGTTCGGGTCACAAATTGGTTGGCCGCTTCGATGTTGGTGATTTCCATTTTTTCGCCGTCCCACAAAAGTTTTTTCCGGGCATAATAATCGAATCCTCCTGTGGCCTTTTCTTTTCTAAGCATATAACTTCGTATGGCCAAATTTCCCATCAGAACGGTTTCGGTCATCGGTCCTGCATAGTCAAAGGACGAAGTTAAATCTAAATGCTCCTGACTATTAAATCCGGCCTTACAAGCGTCTACCCATTTTCTTTGGTGGCCATATTCGGGTTCATCCATCACTTCAACTTCGGGACCAAACTCGGTTTCTCCATCGTATAAATAGAGCTTAGGCATTAGCGGAGAGCTGTCATTTATGTTAGTCGAAATGATTCCCTTATCACCAATCATCAGTACGCCATTTAGGCTGTCTTCACCCCCAATGTCACTGTCTGCAGGGATAATATCGGGATGAGGGGGTCGTATTCCTCCGTCGGTCCAGGTTAATGTAATCGGACTTTTACTTTTTTCTGTGGCATCAAAATTAAGGGTAATCAAAGAGGAGGGAGGACAGCCTTCGGGATGGTAATCGGGGTTCCACATTTGGCTAAAAACACTACCTACACTACATTCTGCACTCTTGGGATATTTTAGACCTAGGGTTCTAAAAGGAATATCAATTAAATGGCATCCCACATCACCTAGGGCACCTGTTCCGTATTCCCACCATCCTCTCCAGTTAAAAGGGTGGATATTAGGGGTATATTCTTTAAAACTCGCCGGGCCAAGCCATAGGTTCCAGTCGAGCGATGTTGGTTTAAGGCTTGCATTGGCCTCTGGCATTTTATTTCCTTGCGGCCATACGGGTCGATTGGTCCATACTTTTACTTCGGAGATTTTTCCAATTTTGCCGGAGTCTATCCAACCTTGTACCATTTTCAACAAGGGGTTAGACCCTCCTTGGTTCCCCATTTGAGTAACCACCTGTTGTTTTCGTGCCAGGTTGGTGAGCATTCTTGCTTCTCTGATGTTGTGGGTAATGGGTTTTTGAACATACACGTGTTTGTTTCTTTCCATCGCATATACTGCAGCCGGGCCATGGACATGGTCTGGGGTAGAAATGGTTACGGCATCGATGTCTTTATGCTTGTCAAGCATTTCACGGTAGTCTGCAAAAAGTTTGGCTTTTGGAAATCGCTTGACAGATTGTGCAGCGCTGCCAGCAAAGTCCACATCACATAAGGCAGAAACGCGTTCTCTTCCATTGACCGAGGCATTGGCGATATCACTAATCCCTTTACCTCCGGCGCCGATTGCCGCCAAATTTAACTGATCACTCGGCGGGATAAATCCTTTTCCACCAAGTACGTTTCTTGGAACAATAAAAACTCCCATGCCAAAAGCAGACGATTTTTTGATAAAATCTCTCCTTGATTTACTTGCGCTCATAAAAATATATTTTCAACAATTTAGAAGAATGAATTCAATATTCAAAATCATTCTTAAAAATTAGCGCTTTGTACAACGTATCGGACTCGGCCAAAAACAGCTTCAGAAAAACGGGGTCATATTGTCAGTAAGGGTAGCCTAAACTCGTTGAACCGTTGATTTGGCCGTTTTGTATTAAAACGGGTTGTTTTTTTTACATTTATATATTTTGAAACTAAAAAAATTTATTTACCGATAAAATACATTATTAAAATTTTAAAGGTGTTATGAAAATTGGGTATGAAAAATTTTATCATAAAACAAAAAGGGAGGATAAAAAAAATCCCAGTTACAGGTGGACTATATTTTTTTAAAGTAATTAATAAATTAAAGATTATGAGAAATGCTATAAATTTTTTCTTAGGACTAATTCTAATGAGTGGGTGTAATGGCCCCAACATCGAATTAAAAATTGCCCAAGTTTTTTCGAATCACATGGTCCTTCAGCAGGACCAGCCTAATGCAGTTTGGGGGACTGCAGCACCTAATACTGAAATAACCTTGACTTCATCTTGGGGAGAGGAAATAATTGTTCAGTCAGATTCTTTTGGTCATTGGACTCTTTTACTTCCAACTCCTCGATTTAACAAAGATGAACCTTCTAAAAACTACTCTATCCATGTAACAGACGGAGATTCAAAAATCGATATAAGTGACGTGCTCATAGGTGAAGTGTGGTTAGCTTCTGGTCAGTCAAATATGGAATGGAGGATGAATGAGTGTGAAGGTTGTGTTATAAATCAAACTGAGGAAATAAAGAATTCAAATAATCCATCTATTAGAATGTTTTCGGTTCCCAAAGATTTGACAAATCAATCATTAAAACACACAAAATGGTTATCTGCCAATCAAAAAAATACTGGTAATTTTAGTGCAACTGCGTACTATTTTGCAAAAAAACTTCATGATGAATTAAAGGTTCCGATTGGAATTATTAATTCAAGTTGGGGAGGAACAAGAATTGAGTCTTGGATTAGCTCTAAAAAACTAAATCGTTTGGATGAAACCAAAAGTTTTATTCCTGAAGATTATACTTTTCTGGGATATCAAGATTATATCAGAAAACGAAATGATTCCTTAATTGGGGAATTAAATACTAAGTATGGTTTCAGTAATTTTAATGTCCCACAACCAAAAATTTTAATGGGGACGGGACTCCCTGTTAAAGAAGAATTGTTTAATCAGTTTCTTAAAAAATGGGAGGATCTTAATCTAGGTGACGACGCATTCAAAGATCCTGAATTTGATGACGATTCATGGGAAAAATGGACTCCTGGTTTGCACACTTACGGAGGTTTAAAATCTATGGGGCGGTTTGAGTCAGTCTTTGATGAGTCGGATCCGTTATTATCTGATGGAGTGATCTGGTTCAGAACCACAATAGAGATTAATGATATCTCAAAAGACTATATTTTACAAGTAGAAAAAGGTATTGATGATATCGATCAAACATATTTCAACGGTAAGCTCATTGGAAACACTTTAGGGTGGAATCTTGAGAGAAAATATATCATCCCTAAAAGACTTTTAAGAAAGGGGAAAAATTTAATTGCTTTTAGAATTTCGGATACAGGTGGCGGAGGCGGCTTTAATAGTCAGGTAAGAATTTTTAATGAACAGGATTCAATAGTATTACCTTTTGAGAAATTTAAATTCAAACACCATGGATTTATTCTTAATGGGATGAGTTTAATAGTTCACAATTATTCTAATGATCAATTAGTTGAACTTCCTGAAGAAGTCAGAAAAGACATTTTTCCTAAACCATTTTCAAATATGCAGAATCAATTTTCTGCTTTGTATGAATGTATGCTTTTACCGATAATCCCTTATGGCATAAAGGGTTTTATTTGGTATCAGGGAGAATCTAATGTTCAGAATCATAGTGACTATACAAATTTGTTATCAGCAATGATTGATGATTGGAGGTCATCCTGGGGTTCAAATTTACCATTTTATTTTGCTCAAATTGCACCTTTTATATATAATGAAAGTCTAAATTCTCAAGCTCTTCGTGAATCTCAAAGGAAAGTTCTCGAAAAAGTTGAGAAGACGGGTATGGCGGTTTTACTGGATATTGGTGAAGAGCTTGATATCCACCCAGAAAACAAAAAGGATGTAGGTGAAAGACTCTCATTTCATGCTTTGAAAAACGAATATGGTATGGATATTATTACAAGCGGACCACTTTATCGTGAGCACCTGAGTCGTGAGAATTATATAGAAGTTTCTTTTGATCATTCTAACAAAGGTCTTATTTCTAAGGGAGATTTAATAGGATTTGAGGTTGCTGGCTCTGATGGAATATTTTATCCAGCCATTGCAAGTATTTTTAATAATAAGGTAAGGGCTTTTTCAAATGAGGTGTCTAAGCCTATACACATAAGATATGGCTGGAAAAATTGGTTTGTAGGCACCCTATATAATACTGAGGGCTTGCCTGCCTCATCTTTTTCAAGTCAATGATAGAGACATATGTTGGATTTAATAAGCCAAAGGAATATGAAAAAACAAATAATTTATTTCACTCTGATATTAGGAACATTCACAGCCTGTAACATGAAACAAAAACAAGTTTTTATTCACAAGTCTGCATACGGTTCAACAACTGAGGGTTTAGCAGTAGATAAGTATGTGCTGTCGAATCAGCAAGGCATGGAGATAAGTATAATCAATTATGGAGGGATTATTACATCATGGACTGCCAAAGATAAAAATGGAGATTATGAAGACATTGTGCTTGGATTTAATGAATTATCTGAGTATGAAAAAGCTTCACCTTATTTCGGAGCAATTATTGGCCGTTTTGGAAATCGGATAGCTAAAGGAAAGTTTAGTATTGAAGGTAAAGATTATACCCTAGCAGTGAATAATGGAGAGAATCATCTTCATGGTGGGTTAAAAGGATTTGATAAAGTAGTTTGGAATGCAAGTACGAGTATAACAGATTCTTCCGCTTCCTTAATCTTGACTTATTTAAGTGCAGATATGGAAGAAGGATATCCAGGCAATTTAGAGGTAGAGGTTATTTATACTCTAAATAATAAAGATGAGTTGAGCGTTACTTATAAAGCTATAACAGATAAAACCACTATTGTTAATCTCACACAGCACACTTATTTTAACTTATCGGCTAATTTTAATAGCACAATCTTGAATCATGAGCTTGTTCTTAATTCAGATTCTTTTTTACCAGTTGACAATACGTTAATTCCTACGGGAGAATTTAGAAATGTAGCCAATACCCCATTTGACTTTAGATTCCCAAAAATTATTGGACTGCAAATTGACGAAGAAGACCCTCAATTAAAAAATGGCTTTGGTTATGATCATTGCTGGGTTTTGAATGAACAAGAGAAGGGCATTCGTTTTGTAGCTTCCGCCTTTGAACCAAAATCAAGAAGATTTCTTGAGGTTTTTTCAGATGAGCCAGGGATTCAATTTTACTCTGGTAATTTTTTAGACGGAACACTTCCGAGCAAGAATAATGGCAGGTATGAATTTCGGTCAGGGTTTTGCCTGGAAACCCAGCATTATCCCAATAGTCCTAATCAAAACAATTTCCCAAGTGTAATACTTAGGCCACAAGAAGAATATAAATCAAAAACCATATTTAAATTATCCCTGAAATAAAATTTATGAAAGCATTTAGAATCTATTATATTGTCCCAATTCTATTAGCATTTTCATTGATCGGATGTCGTTACGGCAAAGAAGATGAGGTTTTCCTGATTTCATACTTTAAAAATAATGGAGAGGATGGACTCCATTTAGCTTTTAGTCATGACGGATTAAAATGGGAAGCGTTGAATAATGATAAATCTATTTTGACTCCTGAACTTAGTAAGGATAAGCTTATGCGAGATCCATGCATCATTAAGGGGCCAGATGAAAAATTTCATATGGTTTGGACAGTAAGTTGGGAAGAAAAGGGAATTGGTTATTCAAATTCTTCGGATTTAATTAATTGGTCTGATCAAAAATTTATTCCAGTAATGGAACATGAGGAAACAACTAAAAACTCTTGGGCACCAGAGCTCTTTTATGATCATGAACAAAAGCAGTATATAATTTTTTGGGCGAGTACTGTAACAAATAAATTTTCAGAAACCGAGAACCAAGCAGAGGAAAGTTGGAATCATAGAATTTATTATACTACTACCAAAGACTTTGAGGTATTCAAGGAGACTAAGATTTTTGTCGAGCCAGGATTTAATGTGATCGATGCTACAATTTCTCAAAACGGCAGCGATTATTTTATGATTATTAAAGACGAAACTTTACTTCCTGAGGCAAAGAAAAATCTAAAAATCCTTTTTTCAAAAGATCTTTACAACTGGGATGTTACCATATCTGAACCGATTTCCAAAAGTTGGGTTGAAGGTCCAACCATTACTAAAATAGAGGATGATTGGGTTGTTTATTTTGATCAATATAAAGAACAAAAATTCGGAGCAATTAAGTCAAAGAACTTGAATAGCTGGGAAGATATTTCGAATGAAGTAGTTTTTCCTGAAGGAATAAGGCATGGAACAGTTTTTAAAGTTCAAAAAAGTATTTTATCGAGATTGATCAGTCTTTAATTTTTAAGCAATATTACGGATTATGATTTTGGAGAATAGTTTATTAGAAATAAAAAAAGCGGCAGATTGATTTCTCGCCGCTTTTCTGTTTTGATCCCCTTTACGACTAAAGATGAAACCACATTTTCACTTCCGAAATTGAGTCTATTATGTTGGCCAGTATGGTTTTACGAAAGAATAAAATTAAAAAAGAGGTCAAAAATGACCTCTTGTCTAAGATGGCTCCCCCTATTGTTCAAAGTTGCAGCACAAAAAAGTCTTTTAAGGAATTTAATTCTTAGGTTTGAGTACCGGTACCACATCCAAGGTCTAAAACATTTAATTTGTTTGATTCACTTAAGCCTGTAAGCTTTATTGCCTGTAGGGTTTCCTCGTCACTCCCCGGTCCTTGACGGTAAAGTTTTGTGTGAAATGAGATAATGAAATCAAGTTGCTTTTCAGTCATATACAAAAATAAAAAACCGCTACACTATAATAGTATAACGGTTTTATCATTTTAGTTGCTCCCCCTATTATTCAAAGATGCAGCACAAGTAAATCTATTTTTGACTTAATTTTTCATAGGATACACTTGCCATCGCCCAGTTTTTTGTTTCGCCGTCAAGATAAAGT
>Ga0255754_10001595_pt1 | contig 17389 bp, 13 predicted proteins | sample 101ome_22_FD_179954 | JGI IMG/M metagenome (GOLD analysis project Ga0255754, IMG submission 179954) | Coastal salt marsh microbial communities from the Groves Creek Marsh, Skidaway Island, Georgia - 101412BT metaG (version 2) | ecosystem: Environmental > Aquatic > Marine > Intertidal zone >... | reverse complement strand
TCAGGATGCTGTCTATTTATTGATGCCTGATCGTTTTGCAAATGGAGATCCCTCCAATGATTCCACCAAAGATACTTATGAAAAGGCTAATGTGGACGATCCCTGGGGGAGACATGGAGGAGATATTCAAGGAATTATAAAGAATTTAGATTATATAAAGGAGCTAGGAATGACCGCTTTGTGGAGTACTCCCTTATTGGAGGATAACGATAAAAGAGGATCCTATCACGGATATGCATGTAGCGATACTTATCATATCGATAGTAGGTACGGAGGAAATTCGGCTTATTTAAAGCTGAGCGATGAGTTGCACAAAAGGGATATGAAACTGATTAAAGACTATGTAACCAATCACTGGAGTTTAGAGCACTATATGATTAAAGACTTACCTTCAAAGGATTGGATTCACTATTTCGATGGTGAAAACGGCTATGCGCAAACGAACTATCGACTCAGTACCGTTTACGATACCAATGCTTCAAAAGCTGATATTTTTTTAGCAGAAAAGGGATGGTTTGTGCCATCCATGCCCGATTTAAATCAATCCAACCCGATGACGCTCAATTATCTGATTGACAATGCAATATGGTGGATTGAATACGCTAATCTTGATGGATATCGAGTGGACACCTATCCTTATAACGAAAAGGAACGAGTCACCACTTGGACCAAGGCCATTATGGCAGAATATCCCAATTTTAATATAGTTGGTGAGTCCTGGTATCACGATACGGCTTCCATTGCTTACTGGCAAAAGGATTCTAAGCTTGCTGAAATTCAAGATTTTAATTCAGAGCTCCCATCAGTCATGGATTTTGTGTTTTTTGAAACCCTACAGCGCATGATGACTTATGAACCTTCGTGGGATAAAGGTTTGGTCGAGATGTACAATGCTATGGGAATGGATTATTTGTATCCAGATATTAATAATGTGATGATCTTTGCAGAGAATCACGACACCACCCGTTTTAATGAAAAGAATGCAACACTAGGTGATTTTAAAATAGCGATGACCCTTTTGGCAACTACAAGAGGTATTCCACAATTGTACTACGGATCTGAAATAGGATTTAAGGGAGATAAGGCAAAGGGTGATGCTGATTTGAGAAAAGATATGCCAGGAGGTTGGCCTAATGATGTACGCTCTGCTTTCAATGCTTTAGAACGCACTTCTGAGGAACAATCTTATTTTGATATCGTTAAAACCTTATTTCAATGGAGACAGCATCAAGAATTGATTCACAAAGGAAAAACGGTTCATTTTATTCCTTTGAACGAGATCTATGTCTACTTTAGAGTTCTCGATCAAAATGCAGTGATGGTGGTGATCAACGCTAATAAAGAAGTACAAACAATCGAACTTTCTCGATTTAATGAACTATTGGAGTCCTATTCAAAAGCTTCAGAGCTCTTTAGTGGTACACAAATTAACTTAGAAAAAACATTGAGCATCCCTGCTAGAGATGCTCAAGTTTTTGAATTGTTCTAGAGTCTTCCTTCTTTAAATTCCTTTGCTGCAAACTGTGCTGCTCTAGCAGAGAGTGCCATAAAGGTCAATGAAGGGTTTTGAGTAGAGGTGGAAGTCATACAGGCTCCATCGGTTACAAAGACATTTTTACACAAATGCATTTGATTCCACTCGTTGAGCATGGAGGTCTTGGGATCTTTTCCCATTCGTACACCTCCCATTTCATGGATGTCATTTCCAGGATTTCTTCCATTATCATGAGTCTTGATATTCGTAAATCCAGCCTTTTCAAACATGGCAGTCATTTCTCTAAAGTAGTCTTGAATCATCTTCTCATCGTTTTCGTCGTAATCGATATCGATATGAAGCAATGGGATACCCCATCTATCTACTTTGGTGTCATCTAGATAAACTCTATTGGATGCTTTAGGAATGGTTTCACCCATCATATGAGATCCTACACGCCATTTGCCAGTTTCGTGACTCGCAAATAGATTGTTTTTTAGTTCTTCTCCAATACCCTCAGATGAGGTTTCTCTAATTGGATTGGCTCCAAATCCAGCAGCATAACCTCTTAAGAAATCAGTCTCTTGCTTGTAGACATTTCTAAAACGTGGAATATAATGAGAAGTCGGCTTTTTACCCTCTGTGGTCTTGTCTGCAAAGCCGTCGTATTCTCCGCTGATGGTCGCTCTGTAATTGTGAAATGCCACATAGGTTCCAAGTAGTCCGTGATCGTTTCCTAGTCCATTTGGAAAGCGCTTTGACTTGGAATTTAAGAGGATTAAATTGGTATTTAAAGTCGCAGCTGTTACAAAAACAATAGAGGCGTAATAATCGATTTGTTCATTGGTATTGGAGTCGATGATTCGAACACCAACAGCTTTGTTTAATTCCTCATCAAAGAGTACCGAGTGAACGACAGAATGCGTTCTCATGGTAAGATTCCCTGTGTTCATTGCAGCTGGAACTACTGTAGAGTTTGAGTTGAAATAACCTCCAAAAGGACATCCTCTCTGGCAAACTGTTCGACTCATACAACGACCTCTTCCTTGAGCTACGTATTCAGGTTTACTCTCCGATAGGTGAGCACATCTTCCATAAATCACATGGCGATCATCGTAGGATTCCTCAATGACTTTTGAGAAGTATTCTTCGACACAATTCGTTTCAAAAGGTTTTAAGAATTCACCATCTGGTAACGTATCGATACCGTCCTTGGATCCACTAACACCTATGAATTTTTCTACTTGACTGTAATAAGGAGCAATGTCTTTATATCGGATTGGCCAATCAACCGAGAAACCATCTCTAGCAGGCCCTTCAAAGTCAAAATCGCTCCATCGCTGTACTTGACGAGCCCACATAATGGATTTACCACCAACTTGATATCCTCTGAGCCAATCAAAGGGTTTGTCTTGAATATAAGGGTGCTCGTCATCTTTAACAAAGAAGTGCTTGGCATCTTCTCTGAAGGCATAACAACGACTGACAATTGGATTTTCTTTTCGCTCCTGGGCAGTCAACCCTCCTCGGTGTTCAAATTCCCAAGGTCTGAGATTAGTTGTTGGATAATCTTTGAGGTGTTCAACATTTCTTCCACGCTCTAATAAAAGCGTTTTTAAACCTGCTTCACAGAGTTCTTTGCTGGCCCATCCTCCCGACATTCCAGCTCCGATGATAATAGCATCGAATGTGTTTTTTTCTTGACTCATACCTGCGCTCTGTTTATACATCCAAAGTATCTACCAGGAATAAATTCATAATTCAAATACTGAGTCATATAGTTTTCAGTGGTTCTAAAATGAAGTACACTGATGTTTTTAATTTGCTTGACAAAGTCAGCTGCTCCATCATCACCTTTTAAGCTTTTGCGAAGGATATCGTTTTGTTCTTCGGTAGAGAGATTGGAGAAGGATCCATCAAAACTCGCTTTAAAAAGTTCCAATCCTTTCTCTAAATCTTTGATTTCTTCGTCGGTAAACATATCGTTAATCCATGAGAAGACAAATTCTTCTCTAGATTCTCTTGTCGGAAAATTTAGGGGGTCTTCTGAAAGAATTTGAAGGGATACATAAATGATTAAATTTCGGTCTTTTTTATTGAAACCGACTCGTGAATAAGCTAGCTCTGGCAAAGGGCTGCAATAACTCAGTGCGAGCACACCAGAGGTAGCCCAAGCCATAGACTTGATAGCGTTTCTTCTATTCATATTAAAAAGAGGGTATTTAGTTAGTTAACAAGAATCTAAAGATATAAAATATATTTAGTTTTTTTTGCCTTTTCCCAAGAGCCTTTTAAATGCTTCAATCTCACATTTACATCCTTTTGGAAAGGTAGATTTAATCAGATTAAAATAAATGATGGTACTTAAGATGGTGGCACCAATCATAAGATTTCTACTAAATCCAAAAAAGTTGATGATGATGAATACATAGCTAATAGATGCGAGAATTAAAATAACGTATTTCATGTTTAAAAATGGTTGCGACTGAAGACAATAAAGATAAAAGTAATGATTAAAATTTTGTTTCTGTTGTAGCTATATATTTATATCTTGGTAACCAAACGAATCATTTATGGATCTGATCAACCAATTATTAGCTTCAATTTTACCCTATACCGAATGGGTCATGCTTTTTTTAGTCGTCGGAGGAGGGCTGTTTTTGAGCTTTTATTCCAAAGGGGTTCCCTTTAAATATTTTGGGCATGCCATTGCGATTACCGCTGGAAAGTACGATGATGAAAAAGACCCTGGTGAAGTCAGTCATTTTAAAGCCTTATCGTCGGCAGTAGCTGCTACGGTTGGTATGGGAAATATTGCTGGAGTCGCCATCGCTATTTATCAGGGCGGCCCAGGAGTAGTTTTTTGGATCTGGATGACAGCTTTAATCGGCATGGCCATCAAATACTATTCCTGTAGTTTGTCAATAATGTTCAGAGGGACCGATAGTTCTGGAGCCATTCAAGGTGGCCCTATGTATTATATTGTAGAAGGCTTGGGTAAGAAAGCCAAACCTCTGGCAATATTCTTTGCTGTCGCTGGTCTTTTTGGAGCACTTCCAGCCTTTACGACCAATCAGTTCACCCAAACCCTGATGGATGTAATCGTTCCTGGGGAGTCTATTTTTGAAGCCTCTGAATTGGTTTGGAAAACCATCATCGGTCTTGTATTATCTGTTGTTACTTCAGTTGTCATCTTTGGGGGCTTAAAGAAGATTTCCAACGTTGCTTCTACAATGGTCCCCTTTATGGTGGTCTTGTATTTAGTGTCAGTACTAATGATTATGCTTTTTAATCTTTCAAGTGTTCCACATGCTTTTGCACTTATTTTCGAAGAAGCCTTTAATCTTAAAACAGCTGTTACTGGAGGTTTTTGGGGATTGGTGATTATCGGAATTCGAAGAGCAGTCTTTTCAAATGAAGCAGGAGTCGGATTGGCTCCCATGTTTCACGGACAATCAAAGACCAAGGAACCGATACAGGAAGGATTAGTAGCCATGTTGGGGCCCTTTATCGATACGATTGTGGTTTGTTCCCTTACCGCGCTGACCATCATTGTTTCTGGGGCTTATTTAGAAGCCCAAGATAACGGAATTATCATGACACTCATCGCCTTTAAAAAATCGCTCTTTGGAGTAGGAGATGTGCTGCTGATGATCATTGTATCAGCTTTTGCACTTTCTTCACTTTTCACCTATGCCTATTACGGAACAAAATGCCTTAACTTTTTAATAGGTACAAAGAAAGGACGTTATTACAACTTTGTTTATGTCTTTAGTATTACCTTTGCTGCAATAGCTTCCGTTGATTTGGTGATTAATTTAATCGACCTTTCATTTGCGCTGATGGTCATTCCCAATATGATTGCCCTATTTATCTTAGCACCAAAGGTCAACCAAGCTGCAAAAACCTATTTCAACAATAGAAAAAATAGATGAGTACACATAAGTCTGGTTACGTCAATATAGTAGGAAATCCCAATGTAGGGAAGTCAACGCTCATGAATGCTTTCATGGGAGAGAAGTTCTCTATCATTACCAATAAAGCACAAACGACTAGACATCGAATTTTAGGGATTCTAAGTGGAGAGGATTATCAAATGATTCTTTCAGATACTCCTGGAATTATCAAACCTGCTTACGAGTTACAATCAGCCATGATGGATTTTGTAAAATCCTCTTTTGAAGATGCAGACGTTCTCGTTTATATGGTGGAATTAGGTGAGAAGGCTTTAAAAGACGAGCAGTTTTTTAAGAAGATTCAAAATGCCAAGATCCCTGTGCTCTTATTACTCAACAAGATCGATAAGGCAGAACAAGATTTTCTTGAAGAACAGGTGAACTATTGGCAAGAGCAATTGCCTAATGCAGAAATTCATCCAATTTCTGCCCTTGAAAAGTTCAATATTGAAGGGGTATTTGAGCGCATTAAAGAATTATTGCCAGAAGGACCAGCCTATTATCCAAAGGATCAGATGACCGATAAGCCAGAGCGCTTTTTTGTCAATGAGAGTATTCGTGAAAAAATCCTCAAACACTATAAAAAAGAAATTCCCTATGCTGTTGAAATTGAAACAGAGGAATTTGCAGAAACGGATCAAATTATTCGTATTCGATCGGTGATTATGGTCGAACGCGATACCCAAAAAGGGATTATCATCGGTCATAAAGGGACGGCTCTAAAAAGAGTGGGGATGGAAGCTCGTAAAGACCTTGAAAAATTCTTCGGCAAACAAATTCACTTAGCACTCTATGTCAAAGTCAATAAAAATTGGCGTTCGAACAATAGAGAATTAAAGCGTTTTGGCTACTCTGAATAGCCTTTTTACTTTTTACGCATAAAGATACTGATCGGAACCCCGCTAAAATCAAAGTGTTCTCTGAGTTGATTTTCTAAAAATCGTTTGTAGGGATCCTTGACGTATTGTGGTAGGTTGCAAAAGAATGCAAATTGAGGATAAGGTGTCGGCAATTGCGTACAAAACTTGATCTTGATATACTTACCCTTAAGAGCTGGAGGAGGAGTGTTTTCAATAATAGGAAGCATCACATCGTTGAGCTCTCTAGTCTTTATTTTTCTAGAACGGTTTTGATATACTTCTACCGCAGTTTCAATTGCCTTAAAAATACGCTGTTTGTTCAATACTGATATGAAGACAATCGGCACATCTGTAAAAGGAGCTGTAATTTGATGAATTTGATCGGTAAAGGCCTTGGTCGTCATCGTGTCTTTTTCTACTAAATCCCATTTATTGACAAGGATTACAATTCCTTTATTGTTTCTATGAGCTAACCAAAAGATATTTTGAACCTGACCGTCAAATCCACGAGTGGCGTCGAGCACTAAAAGAATGACATCGGAATGTTCAATGGCGCGAACCGAACGCATTACTGAATAAAATTCCAAGTCTTCTTTTACCTTTGATTTTCTACGAATCCCTGCAGTGTCTACGAGATTGAACTCAAAACCAAAACGGTTGTATTTGGTGTCGATACTATCTCTGGTTGTTCCTGCAATATCGGTTACGATATAACGCTCTTCACCGATAAGGGCATTGATCAATGATGATTTTCCAGCATTAGGTCTTCCAACTACGGCAAATCGAGGTAGTTCATCTTCTTCATCGCGTTCGCTAATTGGAGGGAGTGCTTCTACTACTGCATCCAGTAATTCTCCAGTTCCACTTCCGCTAATACTAGCGATAGGGTAAAAATCACCGAGTGCTAAATTGTAAAACTCATAGGTGTCATCCATACGTTTAGAAGAGTCCACTTTGTTGACACAGAGTAATACAGGCTTTTTAACGCGTCTTAGAATCTTAGCGACATCTTCATCCATGCCAGTGATGCCTGATTCAACATCCACTACAAAAACAATGACATCAGCCTCGTCGATAGCAAGTTCTACCTGCTTGTCGATTTCTTTTTCAAAAACATCGTCAGATCCAAGTACGTATCCCCCGGTATCAATAACAGAGAAGACTCTACCGTTCCATTCACTCTTTCCGTAATGTCTGTCACGAGTAACTCCACTGACGGCATCGACAATTGCCTCCCTCTTTTGAATCAAACGATTAAAAAGGGTGGATTTTCCAACATTAGGTCTTCCGACGATAGCGACAATTGCACTCATAACTTATTCTTTGCTGCAAAAGTAATACTTATAATTCACAAAAGTTAAAAAGAGGACACAAACCCTATAAATTGTATATTGCTAACCCAAACTTGAACTTATGAATAAATCGTATATTTTTCTATTTGTCGGACTCTTTATCCTTGGATCTTGTAAGCAACAATCTTCTTCTACAGCAGATGTAACTGCTGAGGCACTTTCAGATTATAAAGAAGCATTTAGACCACAATATCACTTTACACCTGAAACTAAATGGATGAATGATCCCAATGGTTTAGTCTATGAAAACGGCGTCTATCATTTGTTTTATCAGTATTATCCCGATGCAATTGTGTGGGGACCCATGCATTGGGGACATGCCACTTCCAAAGATTTAGTGCATTGGGAACATCAACCCATCGCCTTGTTCCCAGATGAATTGGGTTATATTTTTTCTGGGTCTGCTATTGTCGATAGCAAAAACACTTCTGGCTTAGGGACAGCTGAAAATCCTCCCCTAATCGCAATTTACACCTATCACGACCCCAAAGGTGAAAAGCAGGGAAGAAATGACTTTCAATATCAAGGGCTTGCTTATAGCTTAGATCATGGAGTTAGTTGGGAGAAATACGAGAACAATCCAATTATTCCCAACACCAATTCCATCAGAGATTTTAGAGATCCCAAAGTGTTTTGGAATGAGCAATTAAATGCTTGGACCGTGGTGCTAGTAGCAGGGGATCATATGCAACTTTGGAAATCTTCTAATTTATTAGACTGGGAATTTATGAGTGATTTTGGAAAGGATGTAGGAGCTCACGGTGGGGTTTGGGAATGCCCAGATCTATTTGAACTCAAAGTTGAAGGAAGCGATCAAAGCAAATGGGTCTTACTGATCAGTATCAATCCAGGAGCTCCAAATGGAGGAAGTGGAACCCAATACTTTGTTGGTGATTTTGATGGAACTAGCTTTACTACTGATCAAAAAGAATCCAAATGGATTGATTTAGGAACTGACAATTACGCTGGGGTAACCTATAATGGGTTAAGTGATGACAAGCGACTATTTATAGGGTGGATGAGTAATTGGTCTTATGCACAAGAGACTCCAACCAAAAAGTGGAGGTCTGCGATGACCTTGCCAAGACAACTCGGTTTAAAAAGGGTCGAAGAGGAACTGATCTTGACTTCCTATCCTGTAGCATCTTTAAGTTCTATTGTTACTTCTTCTGATTCGAACTCATTTGATATGATATCAAATTCCTCAAAAGAGTTTAAACAAGAAAAGTTGTCGACTTCTAAAATACAATTCAGTCTAAAAGGATCGGTGGAACTTAAACTAAAGAATGAGCAGCAGGAAGAATTGGTTGTCTCTATTTCAGATTCAGGCTTTATAGTGATCGATCGATCTAAATCAGGACTCGTTGACTTTTCAGAGAACTTCTTTGCAGAAATCAAAGCTGATTTTATCCCCAAAGAAATCAATGAGGTCGAACTCTATGTGGATGCTTCTTCAGTGGAAATATTTATCAATAAGGGTGAGCGAGTGATGACGGCCCGAATGTTTAACAAAGCTAATTACAGTTCTTTAGAAGTACTAAATACTACCGATTCCACAATCGAAGTAATGGACTTTTCAATAAGTACAGTAAAAAGAATTTGGGATTAAAGCTGATTTTTAATCTTTAATAGCTCCTCTTTGACGTGTTCTAACTTTTGGATAATGTCTAAAGTAGAGAGTTGATTCGAATGCTCTAATTTGAGTTGTTTTTTGGCTCCATCTAAAGTAAATCCGCGCTCTTTGACAAGGTGATAGATTCGCTTGAGATTTTCAATATCTTTAGGTGTAAATTTTCGATTTCCCTTAGCGTTTTTTTTAGGCTTTAGAATTTCAAAATTTTGTTCCCAAAATCGAATCGTAGAGGTATTGACATCAAACGCTTTGGCCACTTCTCCAATACTGTAATATCGTTTTTCAGGAAGTTCTTGCATTAGTCGAGTGATTGGTTTTCTTGACTCGCATTGCGTAATAAGATTTGGAATTCCTCCGGAGAAAGATTTCCGTAATAGAAATTGATGGGATTGATTCTCTTGCGATCCTTCCACACTTCGTAATGCAGATGAGGTGCCTGAGATCTACCAGTTGACCCTACAAATCCAATAATATCTCCGCGTTTAACTGTTTGACCTCTGCGAACATTGTATTCAGTCATATGAGCATAGATGGTTACATATCCAAAACCGTGATCAATTCGAACGTGTTTTCCAAAACCAGAAGCTCTGTTATCAGCTCTGATGACTTTTCCGTTTCCAGTAGCGTAAATGGGAGTTCCTTTTGGTGCTGAAAAGTCCATACCCCAGTGGCGTTTTCTAACCTTGGTAAATGGATCAGATCGCCATCCATAACCAGAAGCCATTCGCTTTAAGTTCTCGTTGGCAACAGGTTGAATAGCTGGAATGGCAGCTAGTAATTCTTCTCTGTCAGCAGCCATTTTAGCAATCTCGTCCAAGGATTTCGACTGAACGACCAATTGCTTCTGGATAATATCCATATGCTTGGTCGTATTGATGATCAGATCAGAATTTTGATATCCCTCCAAACTTTGATATCGATTAAGTCCCCCAAAACCTGCACGTCTTTGTTCTTCAGGAATTGGATTGGCTTCAAAATACACTCTGTAAATACTGTTGTCTCGATCTTCAATATTGGCTAAAACCTTTTCAATCTGCTGCATTTTTTTGTCTAAAAGCTCGTACTGAAGTCTAAAATTCCGTACTTCGCGTTCGAGTGAAAGCTCTTTTGGAGTATTGATAATAGAGGTGTTGAGTAAGAAGATAAGTCCTATAAAACCTACTAAGATGCTCGATAGTGCAAACAAAAAGATACGTCCAAATTTCTTGGAAGCTTTCTCCTCTATTTTCTTATAAGACAGGGTCTCAGCGTCGTAATAATATTTTACCTTAGACATCTCTAGAAATTGTACTATTTTTGTGCTCGATTGTTAGACTACAAATATAGGTGTTTTAACAAGATCCAAGATATTAAAAACATTGCATAAAACAGTCCATTGTTTATAAATGGCTGATAAATACATAGAATTGATGAAGTCTCAAGAGGTAAGAAAACAATTTTTAAACTTTTTTAAAGAGCGTGAACACAAGATTGTTCCCTCTGCACCTATGGTTTTAAAAGACGATCCTACATTGATGTTTACCAATGCGGGAATGAATCAGTTTAAAGCCTATTTTTTAGGGACTTCACATCCGAGTTCACAGCGTGTGGTCGACACTCAAAAGTGTTTGAGAGTTAGTGGAAAGCACAATGATTTGGAAGAGGTAGGTAAAGATACCTATCACCATACCATGTTTGAAATGTTGGGGAACTGGAGTTTTGGAATTGATCAGGAAGGTGGAAATGGCTATTTCAAAAAAGAAGCCATTGAATGGGCTTGGGAATTCTTAACGGATGTTTGTGGAATTGACAAAGATAGCATGTATGTGACTGTTTTTGAAGGTTCTAATGATCAAGATGCATTAGAAGAAGACAAGGAAGCTAAAAAATTGTGGAGCGCTTTGGTTCCAGAATCTCAAATTCTTTACGGTAATAAAAAAGACAATTTCTGGGAAATGGGAGATCAAGGTCCCTGTGGTCCTTGTTCTGAAATACACGTAGATATTCGTTCTGCTGAGGAAAAAGCGAAAGTTCCAGGAGCAGAACTCGTCAATAGGGATCATCCTCAGGTGATTGAAATTTGGAACCTGGTATTTATTCAGTTCAACAGAAAGGCGGATGGACGTTTGGAAAAATTACCAGCAGTTCACGTCGATACAGGAATGGGATTTGAAAGACTATGTATGGTTTTACAAGGTGTTCAATCCAACTACGATACTGATGTATTCAAACCACTTATTGCTGAAATAGAAAAAATCACCGCTACGACCTACGGGTCTAAAGAGGAAACAGATATTGCGATTCGAGTTGTAGCCGATCATATTAGAGCTATTGCATTTTCAATTGCTGATGGTCAGTTGCCTTCCAATACTGGAGCCGGTTATGTGATTCGAAGAATTCTTAGACGTGCGGTGCGCTATGGTTTTACCTTTTTAGGATCCAAAGAACCTTTCATGTATCAATTGGTGAAGGTGATGGTAGGACAGATGGGTGATGCGTTCCCAGAATTAAAAAACCAGGCTCAATTAATTGAAAATGTCATCAAAGAAGAGGAGCAATCCTTTTTAAATACTCTTGATCAAGGATTGGGATTATTGGATCGTTTGATGAGCGAATCAAAAGACAATACCCTTTCTGGAGAAAAGGCATTCGAACTCTATGATACGTTTGGATTTCCAATTGATTTAACAGCACTGATTTTATCTGAAAACAAAATGGAGCTCGATCAAGAAGGATTTGATGTAGCGATGAAAGCTCAAAAAGATCGTTCTCGAAAAGCGTCTGAGGTTTCAAAAGAAGATTGGACAGTACTTTTTGAAGATAAGGATCAAGAGTTTGTAGGCTACGATTATCTTGAAGCCGATGTAAAAATTGCAAAATACCGCAAAGTAAGCTCTAAGAAAGATGGGGATTTATACCAATTGGTATTTAATATGACTCCTTTCTATGCAGAAGGTGGTGGACAGGTTGGAGATAAAGGTGTTTTAGAAAGTGAAACTGGAGAAGTTATCATGATTCTAGATACCAAGAGAGAGAACGATGAAATAGTTCACTTTACCAAAAAACTTCCAGAACATTTAGACAGTAGTTTTAATGCAGTAGTGGATGAGGTAGCACGTATGCAAACTGCTAAAAACCACACCGCGACTCACTTGTTACATCAAGCCTTGAGAACTGTTTTAGGGACTCATGTAGAGCAAAAGGGATCGGCAGTGCAATCCAAAAACCTTCGTTTTGATTTCTCGCATTTCTCTAAGGTGACCGATGAGCAATTAGCAGAGGTTGAAGCCTTGGTAAATGAAAAAATAAAAGAAGCGATCGCGCTGGATGAGGGTAGAAATATTCCACTAGCAGAAGCCAAAAAACAAGGAGCGATGGCGCTCTTTGGAGAAAAATACGGTGATGCAGTGAGAACCATTCGATTTGGAAGTTCTATTGAACTCTGTGGAGGAACTCATGTTCAAAATACTTCAGAGTTGTGGAGTTTTAAAATCAGTTCAGAATCTGCAGTTGCTGCTGGTATTCGACGTATCGAAGCCATTACTGGTGATGCTGTAAGAACTTACTTCAATGAGAGTTTAAGTGAATTAGAGGCTGTAAAACAGCAATTGGGGAATCAAAAGAATGTGGTAACATCGGTTGAGCAACTCATCTCTGAAAATCAAGAACTCAAAAAACAAATAGAAAGCTTTAAAAAAGAAAAGGCACTATCTGTTGCTTCTGATTTAGAGGCTGCATTTGAGTCCATCAATGGAGTTCAATTCTTAGCTCAAGAATTAGAATTGGACGCTGCTGCGATTAAAGATCTGTCCTTTAAATTAGCTGCTGATAAGAAGGATGCTTTCATTCTTTTTGGAGCTAACAACGATGGTAAAGCATTGTTGAGTTGTTATATCTCCAAAGAATTAGTTGAAGCGAAAGGACTCAACGCGGGGACCATTGTTAGAGAACTCGGAAAATTCATCCAAGGTGGAGGAGGAGGACAAGCCTTTTTTGCTACTGCAGGGGGTAAAAATCCTCAGGGAATTGCGAAGGCTTTAGAAGAAGCAGTGAAATTCATAGGTTAACTGATGAAACTTTCTACAAAAATAGAAGGTTACAATTCAAATACTTCCATCGACTACCATTCAAAGTTGATGCTTGTGGGGTCATGTTTTAGTGATTCCATAGCAGATAAGCTATCCAGTCATTTATTTGAGGTGAGTTCCAATCCTTTTGGAATTAGCTATAATCCAGTTTCAATTTCTAATTTGATTTCAGCGATTGCAAATCAGAAGTACTTTGAAGAGGACGAATTCATTCAAGACAAAGATTTGTGGTTTCACTACGATTTGCATTCTTCTTTCAGTGAAATCGATCGATCTAAATTAGCAAATGCAGTGAACGCTAAAATTCAACAAGCGCATCAGCAGTTGAAAGAGGCCTCTCATTTGTTTGTGACTCTGGGGACTGCTTTTGTATATGAGTTAATAGCGTCCCAACAAATTGTCGCGAACTGCCACAAACAGAATGCGAACTTATTTGAAAAAAAACTGCTTTCAACTACTGAGATTTATGGCTCTATAGAACAACTGTTTCAAACAGTCAAAGCTTTAAATCCTCAGCTACAATTAATTTTCACGATCTCTCCAGTTCGTCATCAGAAAGATGGGCTCATCGAAAACAATCGTTCCAAAGCTCACTTGAGAACAGCTCTATTTGAATTCCTTGATAGCCATCAGGATTGTGAATATTTTCCAAGCTATGAGATTCTCTTAGATGAACTTAGAGATTATCGCTTTTACGATCGTGATTTATTGCATCCTAATTCTCTAGCCATCGATCTCATTTGGGAGCGTTTTGTCAATTTGTATATGAATGATTCTTGTAAAGCTGATATGAAAACAGCCTTGTCAATTTTCAAGTCAGAATCACATATAGCCTTTCAGCCCGAAAGTCAAGAACATCGAGAATTTTTAAAAAAAAATGATCAAAGAAAGACCGAATTCTACAATAAATACCCCCATTTAAACGTTAGATAGGACAATGAAAATGAAATTAAAAGAACAAGAAGATTACTATTGGACCGATCAGGGGTTTAAAGTCTTTACAGAGAGCTATCATTTAAAAAGAGGATATTGCTGTGAATCAGGCTGTAGACATTGTCCTTATGGATATGATCCCAAAACAAATTCACAATAATGCTTAAATCTCCACTTGTTGATTTGAGCTCTTACTTTGAGCCCTTTTCAAAGAGGGGAATCGAATTGTTTATCAAAAGAGAGGAATTACTACATCCTCATATTTCAGGAAATAAATACCGAAAACTTTACTACAACTTAAAAGCTGCCGAGGAGTTAGGATATGATACCTTGCTCACTTTTGGAGGAGCCTTTTCAAATCATATTGTCGCTACTGCATATGCCGCTAAAGAAAGAGGTTTTAAATCTATAGGCGTAATAAGAGGTGAAGAATTAGCCTTTGGGGAATTAAATCCTAGTCTTCAGTTTGCGTCATCCTGTGGAATGCAATTGCATTTTGTGTCTAGAGAAGTCTATCGAGAAAAGCACACCAAAGAATTTTTTGAGCAACTTCAATCGAAATTCGGTTCATTTTATATGTTGCCAGAAGGAGGTACCAATGAGCTCGCGGTCAAAGGCTGTGAGGAAATATTAAATAAAGAAGACGAATCTTTTTCCCATATAGCTCTTGCAGTTGGAACTGGAGGCACCATCTCAGGAGTGATCCGCTCTGCTTTAAATCATCAATATGTTTTGGGTTTTCCTGCTTTAAAAGGTGATTTTTTGAAAAAAGATATTTGTACCTTTACCTCTAAATCCAATTGGGAACTCATCACTGATTATCACTTTGGGGGTTATGCTAAAATAACAAGAGAACTGGTAGATTTTATGAATGATTTTTATCAAAAAACCGGCATTTTAATCGATCCCATTTACACTTCAAAGATGATTTACGGTATCATTGATTTAGCACAAAAGGATTACTTTAAACCTTCCGATCGTGTGTTGATGATTCACACGGGTGGTTTACAAGCGATAGATGGTATGAATACCTATTTACGAACAAAATATAGTTTTGAAATACAATCATGAGAAAGTACTTCGTTCTTTTTTCGATACTGAGTTTGGCATTGCAATCTTGTTCGATTATCAAAAAGCCATTTGTATTTACTGCAAGAGTGAATACCAATGATGAGGTGCGCTCCTATATAAAAACCTATGCCCCTATAGCACAGGATGAGATGAGAGAATTTGGAATTCCCGCAAGTATTACACTCGCTCAGGGAATTTTAGAAAGTGGAGCTGGAAAAAGTACACTAGCTAAAACATCTAACAATCACTTTGGAATCAAATGCCATACGGGATGGGAGGGGAAATCAGTTCTTCACGATGACGATGCCAAGGATGAATGTTTTAGGGTGTATGATTCGCCTAGAGAATCGTATAGAGATCACTCCTTGTTTTTAACTCAAAGAAATCGCTATTCGTTTTTGTTCAATTATAGGCCAAGAGATTACAAAGCTTGGGCCAAGGGACTCAAGAAGGCTGGTTATGCAACCGATCGCAAATACGCTCGTCGATTAGTTTCTTATATCAAGGCTTATGACTTAAAGTCTTATGACAAGATTCGTTATCGCAAGAAGCAGCAAGCTTTGGTGTATCAATATCCCCAAAAACAAACAGTCTCTGCTGAGAAAAAGGACCAAAAACCACTCATTTCTAAAAACAAGAACAATAGACAAACCCATCTAGTTTCAAAAGGGGAAACACTGTATTATATTTCAAAACTTTACGGGGTTCCCATCAGTGATTTGAAGAAGTGGAATCAGCTTAAAAACAATTCAATTAAATCAGGACAAGAACTTATTATAGCCAATTAATATGAGATACCAACGATCTAGTCAACTATTTTCAGAATCGAATCAAGTAATTCCTGGAGGAGTCAATTCTCCGGTGAGAGCCTTTAAATCTGTAGGAGGAACTCCAGTTTTCATCCAAAAGGCTAAAGGAGCTTATTTAGAAGATGTCGATGGAAATACCTATATCGATTTTATCGCTTCTTGGGGTCCGCTTATTTTAGGACATGCCTTTGAGCCGGTGATCGATGCGGTGGTTCAAAAGGCACAATTAGGAACATCATTTGGAACTCCAACAGAAATTGAAACCAAATTAGCTTCTTTGGCTGTTGAAATGGTTCCTCATATTGAAAAAATACGCTTTGTAAATTCTGGAACTGAGGCCTGTATGTCAGCAGTTCGTTTGGCTAGAGGTTATACTCACAAGGATAAGATTATCAAGTTTGAAGGTTGTTACCACGGTCATTCAGATTCATTCTTGATACAAGCAGGTAGTGGTGCTGTTACTTTTGGTTCACCCAACAGTCCTGGAGTTACTCAGGGTACCGCAAAAGACACCTTGTTGGCTACTTATAACAATTTGGAATCAGTTCGACAATTAGTCGATGCCAATCTAGGAGAAATAGCAGCGATCATCATTGAGCCTGTAGCTGGTAATATGGGATGTATTCCACCGAGTCCTGAGTTTATATCTGGATTGAGAACCCTTTGTGATGAGCAAAACATGCTGCTTATTTTTGATGAGGTGATGACTGGATTTAGACTTGGTAGAGGGGGAGCTCAAGAAGTCTTGGGAATCAAAGCCGATATTGTATGTTTTGGAAAAGTCATCGGAGGTGGACTTCCCGTGGGAGCTTTTGCAGCTTCTGCTGAAATCATGAGTCATTTAGCTCCTGAAGGGCCCGTATATCAAGCAGGAACTCTCAGTGGAAATCCACTGGCTATGGCAGCAGGACTCGCCATGCTAGAAGCCTTGAATAAGGACGCTGAAGTATTTGATCGTCTGGCGAAGAAAACCGAGTATTTACACCTAGGATTGGAACACGTTTTAAACCAAGCAGGAGTCACTGCTCAAATCAATCGATTTGGTTCGATGATTTCGGTTCACTTTTCAGATACTCCAGTAGTAGATTTTAAAACTTCAGCCCTAGGCAATAACGATACCTTTAAAGCTTATTTTCACGGAATGCTCGATAGAGGAATCTACCTTCCACCATCAGCATTTGAAAGTTATTTCTTAAACGATGCTTTGAGCTATGAAGATATAGATAAGACTGTT
>Ga0255754_10001576_pt1 | contig 17469 bp, 10 predicted proteins | sample 101ome_22_FD_179954 | JGI IMG/M metagenome (GOLD analysis project Ga0255754, IMG submission 179954) | Coastal salt marsh microbial communities from the Groves Creek Marsh, Skidaway Island, Georgia - 101412BT metaG (version 2) | ecosystem: Environmental > Aquatic > Marine > Intertidal zone >... | reverse complement strand
AGTCTATGAATACAGCTCAGGCAGCTGGACCCAACTTGGCGCAGACATTGATGGTGAGGCTGTGTATGACTATTCAGGGCAGTCCGTTTCTCTATCTTCCGATGGGTCAGTTGTAGCCATTGGAGCTGTTCAAAATGACGGTAATGGCACAGGTGCAGGTCACGTTAGAGTCTATGAATACAGCTCAGGCAGCTGGACCCAACTTGGCGCAGACATTGATGGTGAAGCTGCGGGTGACAATTCAGGATCTTCCGTATCTCTATCTTCCGATGGAACTATTGCAGCCATTGGAGCTTCTCTTAATGACGGTAATGGCACAAGTGTAGGTCACGTTAGAGTCTACGAATACAGCGCAGGCAACTGGACCCAACTTGGCGCAGACATTGATGGTGAGGCTACGGGTGACCGGTCAGGCTCGTCTGTATCTCTATCTTCCGATGGAACTATTGCAGCCATTGGAGCTTATTCCAATGACGGTAATGGTTCTGATTCTTCTATCGGTCACGTGAGGGTATACAATGTTTTTCCTGTTGATGCTGGAGCTAATGATACTATTTGTGCGGGAGACGCAGTAACTTTAACAGCAACTGGTGGAAGTCAAAATGCTACCTATGTATGGACCGGCGGTATATCAAACGGAGTTGCTTTTACACCCACATCTAGCGGGAATTACATTGTCACTGCTTATGACCAACAAAACAATGTACTTGGGACAGATACAGTGTATATTTTCGTTCAATCTGTATCAGCACCAGGAATACAAATCACAGCGTTTAGTTATTGCCAGGGTGCAACTGCAATTCCATTAACGGCATATCCAGCAAATGGGAACACATTAATTTGGTACGCAATAGACGGTGTTACAGTACTTTCTTCTGCTCCGACACCTCAAACAAGTACTCCAGGAACTTCAACTTATTTTGTCAGTCAGATTAATGCTCAAGGTTGTGAAAGTCCGAAGGCTTCAATCACAGTTTACGTTGCAGCAAACCCGTCAGCACCGACTATTACTAATACAAATATTGAATATTGTCAAGGCGATAATCCTGTAGGGTTAAGCGCAACAGCCATCACCGGGCACGCATTAAATTGGTATAACGCCAATTATGCTTATTTGGCTTCTGGATCTACAGGACCTCTTCCTTCTACGGCCACCGTAGGCACCACCACTTTTTACGTATCTCAGTTAAATTCGGATGGTTGTGAAAGCAGTCTATCACCTATTGTTGTTACAATCCATTCTCGACCAAGTATAGGCATTACGGGAGGAAGCCCTCAGTCAGTCTGCGATGGATCTTCAATTACCCTCAGTGCTTTTGGCGGGGGGCTTGGCGCAACTTATCAATGGTGGGGGGGAGTTCTAAATGGAGTTGCATTTATACCACCCCCAAGTACCACTTCTACATACACGGTTACCGGAACGGATGCTAATGGCTGCCAAAATTATGCAAGCGTAAGTGTGATTTCCTCTAGCTGTAATTCCGGCGCAACAACTAATCACTTCATTCCTTTGCAAGCTTGTACCGGTAATATTTCAACCTATTCCTTTGACATTACTGGTAATTTTGATTCAACAAATTACTTTAGGGTTGAAATTTCTGATCCCGGCTCTACCTCTACCAATCCAACATTCAACGGTAATTACATTGAGGTAAATGAATTATACGCTTATGAAGTTGATACTAATTATCAAATTGCCGTTAAGATTCCTAAGACGCTTACTCAAGGAGTGTATTCTGTTAGATTAGTCAGCAGTTCCCCTGCATCTACAACAGGGATTATTGGAAACATTATTATCGGAAAAAGTTGGGACCTTATTTTAACATCAGATGTAAATGTCTTGTTAGATACGGTCAGCAATAATGATACACTTTTAGTTTGCAATTCAGAAGCACTTAAAGTTTTTGTTGAACCGGAAAACGGTGGACTACAAAATAATTCGTGGACGTGGTATTGGTACAAGAATGGAAATCAGGTTTCCCAGTCCCCTTACTCAGATTCACTATCGCTTACAGGGAGTAATCAAGAAGGGGCTTATTGGGTTAAAGGTGATGGCCTCCTTTGTTCTAGTTACTCCGACACCTTTTATTTTAAGGAGGAATCATACTCTGGTTTTTTAACATCTTCGGGCCTATACTATAATCCTCCTAATCCTATTACAGCTATCGCAACTGGAGGAACTAGCTACCAGTGGTCAGCTGATAAACCCATATTTATTGATGATGTAACCAACGACACGGTGGAAGTGGCTTTGATGTCCGACTCTACCATATTAGCTGTCGATGTTTCCTATGGTCTCAATTGTATTCACACACACTCAATACTATTAATGGACACAAGCACCATAGTATGTGATGTCTATGACACTACCATAGTCGTTATCAATGATACCAACCTTATTAACATTTATGACACCAGTTATGTAGATGTCTATGACACTACTTATTTAGTAGTCTATGACACAAATGTTGTTGATGTTTTTGATACCACTTTTGTAACACTTTACGATACTAATTACATTGATGTCTTTGATACTATATACATAGCTGTCTTTGATACTAACTATGTCGATGTATATGATACTACTTACATCAATGTTTACGATACGGTTCTAGTAACTCAAATTGACACTATCTATTTAACCGTTACGGATACATTGATCATAGACGTATCATTGATTGGTATTAACCCTCCAACTTTTGAGTACCAGCTTCGGGTATATCCTAACCCTACCAACAGTTACTTGTATGTAGAGGTGCCACAAAATATGATAGGTCAGTCCTATTCAATGGAGGTTAAGAATTCAATTGGGCAGTCAATGTTTGGAGTAGGGCTAAATCAGTCCTTAGTCCAGATCAACTTCAATAGTTTTGGCGCTGCAGGAAGTTATACATTACTACTAAAGAATCCTCAAGGAGCTGTCATTGACACAAGGATTATTGTGTTGCAGTAGCACAGCTGAAAACTCTTAAGAATCCCTGCTCCCTTTTGATGGGGGTAGGGTTTTTAATGACGTTTGGAGTGCCTGACATTTGGGATTTAATGACATATTATCTCCAACGTATAGATTTATAAGCTCAATTTTTCGGTGCAGTTGTTTCTCATCCTTGAATCGTTTGTAGTTATCTTTATTACAAACCAAGAACTTATGAAAAAGCTCAGCTTACTTTTTACATTACTACTTATTAATTCGCTATCTGCTCAGGTACAGCTTGGAGGTGATATTGATGGTGAAGCTTCCTATGACAATACAGGGCACTCCGTCTCACTTTCAGCAGATGGAACTAAGTTGGCCATTGGAGCTATTGGCAATGACGGTAATGGTAATGATGCCGGTCACGTTAGAGTCTTTGAATATAGTAATGGTAGCTGGACTCAAATTGGATCTGATATAAACGGAGAACCCTCCTATGAAGACCTATCAGGTTGGTCTGTTTCATTAAGCGGTAATGGAGATACTGTTGCCATTGGAGCTCCTTTCAATGACGGTAATGGTAGTAATGCCGGTCACGTGAGAATCTACGAATACAGCGCTGGCAGCTGGACGCAACTTGGCGCAGACATTGATGGTGAAGCTGGCGGCGACGTGTCAGGACATTCCGTATCTCTATCTTCCGATGGTACCATAGTAGCCATTGGGGCTCCTAATAATATCGGAAATGGTACTCTAGGTAATGGTAATAATGCCGGTCACGTGAGGATCTACGAATACAGCGCTGGCAGCTGGACGCAACTTGGCGCAGACATTGATGGGGAGGACGTGCAAAACTATTCAGGATATTCAGTTTCACTTTCAGCAGATGGATCTATTATAGCCATCGGTGCTCCTTTTAATAATAATAACGATACAATTAATTGGAGTCCGTATGGCCACGTTAGAGTCTACGAATACATAAATGGTAGCTGGACGCAACTTGGCGCAGACATTGATGGTGAAGCTCCTTGGGACCAATCAGGCTATTCAGTATCTCTATCTTCCGATGGTACTACTGTAGCCATTGGAGCTATTGGCAATGACGGTAACGACACCCTTAATTCAAATAGAGGCCACGTGAGGGTCTTTGAATACGTTAATGGTAGCTGGACGCAACTTGGGGCAGACATCGATGGTGAAGCTGCGGATGACCAATCAGGCTATTCTGTCTCCCTTTCTTCTTATGGGACTACTGTGGCAATCGGAGCCCCATATAATTTTAAGGGTGACACTAATAATATCGATGGTGAATACGGCCACGTAAGAGTCTACGAATACGTTAATGGTAGCTGGACGCAACTTGGATCAGACATCGATGGAGAAGATCACGACGAAGAACAAACAGGGTTCTCTGTATCCATATCTTCAGATGGAAATACTGTAGCTAATGGTGCTCATTGGGGTAACGCAGATTGGTCCGGCTCAGTAAGAGTATATTCCATTGGTGGAAACACTGCCGGAGTTAATTCAACAACCTTAGAGTATCAACTTCAGATATACCCAAACCCAACCAAGGGTTACTTGAATGTAGAGGTACCGCAGAATATGATAGGTCAATCCTATTCAATAGAGGTTAAGAATTCAATTGGGCAATCAATGTTTGGGGTAGCAATGAATCAGCCACTGATCCAAATCAACTTCAATAGCTTCGGAGCTGCAGGTTCCTACATATTGTCAATCAAAGACTCCGGAGGAAACGTAGTGGATACTAGAGTGATTATACTGCAATAAACAAGAACATTAAAACCAAGAACTTTATGAAAACGCTAAGCATACTTTTCTCACTATTACTCATTAATCCCCTCCTTGCTCAGTTACAGCTCGGTGGAGATATTGAGGGTGAAGCTCCTTTTGATAAACTAGGTAGAGCTGTTTCTATAAATGATGATGGTACTATTATCGCTATCGGAATACCACAAATGCCAATATCCGCCGATTCAGGTATGGTAAAAGTTTTTAGTTATATAAACTCAAATTGGACTCAATTAGGATCTGATTTAGTTGGCGAAGCTGAAGGTGATTTTTCAGGATATTCCGTGTCGCTATCGTCTGATGGAACTGTTGTAGCTATTGGAGCTTATAACAATGACGGTAATGGCTCTGGTGCGGGTCACGTCCGGGTATACGAATACAGCTCTGGTAGTTGGACGCAACTAGGTGGAGACATTGATGGTGAAGCTGCGGGTGACGGGTCAGGATATTCCGTATCACTATCTTCCGATGGAAATATCGTGGCCATTGGGGCTCCTTTTAATTTGGCTGGCGATACTATTAGTTATTCGCGTTGGGGCCACGTTAGAGTCTACGAATACATTAATGGTAGCTGGACGCAACTAGGTGCAGATATTGATGGTGAAGCTGGCGGTGACTACTCTGGATCGTCTGTATCTCTCTCGTCCGATGGTACTATTGTAGCCATTGGGTCTAACCACAATGACGGTAACGATACTATTGATTCCGAACGAGGACACGTGAGAGTATATCAATACAGCGCTGGCAGCTGGACGCAACTTGGTGCAGATATTGATGGTGAAGCTGTGTATGACGAGTCAGGATATTCCGTTTCTCTATCTTCTGATGGAACTATTGTAGCCATTGGGGCTCCTTATAATATCGGAAATGGTTATTATCCCGGTCACGTTAGAGTTTACGAATACAACGCTGGCAGCTGGACGCAACTTGGCGGTGATATTGATGGTGAAGGTGAAGGTGATTTTTCAGGATGTTCTGTATCTCTATCTTCCGATGGAACTGTAGTGGCAATTGGGGCTATATACAATGATGGTGACACCACTTACACTGATGCTGATTTCGGTCACGTTAGGATCTACAAATACGTTAATGGTAGCTGGACGCAACTTGGCGGAGATATTGACTATATTGATAAAGAAGATGATAGTTTTGGTCAATCCGTAAACCTCTCTTCTGACGGAACAACAGTAGTTGTAGGAGCACCGGATCGATACGGAAGCTGGGGGGCTTATACTGGTCTCGTGAGAGTGTATTCAGTAAGTGGAAACACTGCTGGGGTAAATTCAACAGCCCTTGAGTTTAATCTACAGATCTATCCAAACCCAACAAACGACTACTTGATCCTAGACATTCCAGAGAAGATGATAGGTCAACAATATAGCTTTGTGATCACAAATGCTGCAGGACAGTCAATACATAGTGACTTTCTCAATCAGGCACAGCTACAGATCAACCTGAAAAACTTTGCCTCAAGTGGCACATACACACTGCAAATAAAAGACTCAGGAGGAAATGTAGTGGATACTAGAGTGATTATACTGCAATAGAAAAGCTGTAAACGGTAAGAAAACCCTGCTCCCTATCTAGGGGGTGGGGTTTTTCTTTGGGTTCGGGTTCAAGGACAGCTAGCTCTAGTAAAGCATATTATCCCACACCCTTAATCATCTAAATATAAAAAAGGCGCACTCCCAAAGAAGTACGCCCACACTCAAAGTTGTTTTCTATTACAGCTTTTTTAAAGCTCTGCAACGTGTTAATTGACGCAATGTCATCAAACGATATCTGAGCGAATATGATTTTTGGAAGCACCGACACAACAAGGAGAAACAAAACCTTACTGATCGAGAACTGACCCAGCCGATGAAGAGAAAAGTCTAATATACTACTAATACGACCTAACCGCATTAAATTCAATTTTGATTGGAACTGCAATTGAATATGTGTAGGGCGAAACGCTTCTATCAACAAAATACAATGTACTCTGGTAGGATCCTTTTAAAGTCTCGCCATAACAAATAAGGTTTGGAGAGTTACATCCATTCTGATAGTACGTAGTCGATGTCCCTAAGTCTGTAATCGATATTCCAGAAATAGTATTAATTGATGAGGAGGAATATACGCCCTGAGTTTCTGAAAAGTAATACGGATATTCAACACCAATGGTTTCTAAATAATCGCCTAGCCAGCTGCCGTTAGAAGAATCAAAATAGAGTGACCCAGTATTTGTCCCAATCGATAAGTTATCGACAGATAGAATAACATATAGATTCTCACCAGACTTATAATTATCACCTGACTTATCAGAAATTTTAAATGTAATACCTGTCTGTAATCCAGCAAGTGAAGCATAACTGCAATTAGTCAACGTCAACACCTCATCATCAGCAGTATTTCCCCTTACTTCGTGAGTTTCGCCTCCAAATTCCAATTCAAAGAAGTAATCAACACCTTGATTTGTTGAACTGTTCCCACAGGAACTGAATAGTATTATTAATGGTATTGAAAGTAGCAGGTTTTTCATATTTCCATAGGTTTATTTCAAAAATATGAAAATCAAACTATTATTGACAAGACTACCTGTTCTCATCACCGAGCTCAGCATGGCTGTGCAAGCCTTAAGAGAAAAACTCATTTAAACTAAAATTAATTATGCTTTAAGGAAGATTTGCAATATCTGCATTCTAATGAGTCAGAGTCAATTTCCTCTAAACAGTTTGGGCATTCAACCTTATTCCGAAATTCACTCCGAGTTCGTTCTCGTGATTCCGTTTTTACCGTGACTTCACTTTTATGAAGGTTGTTGTCATTTAATAAAGCAAATATAATTCCTAAAATCGGAGAGAATAAAAGGGCTATCCAGAAACCACTAGCAAAACTACCCGACTTCTCTTTTGATATATTACCTGCAACAATACAAAGTATTAGGTAGAGGAATGCTAAAAAGAAAATTAAGCCCATTAGACAAATCGTTTCAACGACACAACAATTAAAGCACCTAGTAAATAGGCAAATAAGTCATAAAGGTCATATGTATTCGCTCTAAATACAAGCCCGAAGACCATTTCCACAAGCACGAAAGTAAAGCCAACTGACAAAAGTAAATGCCTCGTGTTAACCTCGTTGTATTTAGCCGGAAATAACAAGACAAACAATGAGAAACATATCGGGATAAACAGCACATCGTCTAAATAACTACTTAGAAAAGCTATATCCCAAAAGTAAATAACCGCAACTATTCGAACTAGAACTAGCGCGATCAATAGCAGTATTGCTACAGGCCTGTTAATAAGGCAATTAGAGCAATTATTGCAAGAATAACTAAGAACTGTACAGCTCCACTAGATTTCTGCTCAACAACGATTTTCTCTTGTTTACTGCTTGATGCAGCTCTAGCTTTCCTTAATTCACCATCAATATACTCACCACAGTGTTTACATTTTTTGGCAGTTTCAAGGATCTCTTCCGAACAGTACGGACATTGTTTAGTTTCAGACATGTCTAGTTTATTGACTTGATATTATTTGGATAGGGATACACTAAAATAACAATTCAGATGAATCTCAAATAGGTTATAACTTATTATTCTTATTTGAAGTCAAAAAGTATCTTAACCTAAAAACGTTTATTTCAGGATTTACCTTATCTCTAGCGAGTAATAACTAACCATCAACACTAGAAAAGTAGAAACCCTCTGAAGTTTCCTTCAAAGGGTTTCTGAGTAGACATCCTAGAGAATAGGTCGAAGGTTTAACCCCTCACCTAAATATTGATTTAAAGGAGTTCTGGTTCCACTAGTGGGACAAAGCTGTGCAATTACTGCCGTGGAGATTGGTCAGTTACCTGAATTATAGTACCAGGTAATACAATGGCAATAGGATTAAAATATTTAATTTAGGGAACTCTTTTAAACCAACAATTATGAAAAAACTACTACTCTTTTTAACTGTGTTCTCTGTATCACTATTAACAGGACAGAACGTACCGAATGGTGTTCCCATGGACAGTCTTAAGGCTTATTTTACATTAAATGACTCAAATGATGACGATGTAACGGGAAACTATGGTTCTTTAAGTTTGAATGGTAACGCCACCAAAATTTTCAGAAATAGCTGTGAAAATGACTCTTGTTATGAGTTTAGTGGAGTTGCAACTAATAGTTCTGGAAATAGATTAAACCTTCCGTCAAATTTTAATTCCACCTTCAATAATTTAACTTTCGGTAGTGTATCTCTGTCCGTAAATATTGATTCGTTAGCTGATCATAACCACTACTTTGGTTTTGATAATACAATTCTTGTCAAACAAAAGCATGGTAGTAATACTCAGCTGTACATTGGGACTCAAAATGGAAAGTTGAGATTTCACCTGAGTGGAGGACTCCCGTCTAATTATAATTTCGTTAGTAGTTCAACTTTACAAACTGACGTTTGGTATCATGTCACGGTAACATGGAATGGCAATTATCATAAAATATACATTGATGGAGCTCTGGATAATACGTATAGCTCTAATGTAATTTTAAATAGTATGACGAGCCCATCATATTTTTCAATTGGCGCCTGTGAAGGTGTTGGGAGTTACGGGTCTTTCAGTAAAATTGATAACCTGGGTTTTTGGACTAAGGAATTAGACTCCACAGAAATCTTTCAATTATATCACTCCACTTTGAATATTTCTAATGACTCTATCATATATGAACCTATGTCTAACAGCTTCCAAACAATACCGGGCACGGCACACTTCACAACAGCTCATTCTGATACAAGTGCTACTTACCAATGGCAGCAAAACAATGGAACTGGATGGACTAACCTTAGTGACTTCGGAATTTACTCTGGTACAATGACCGATTCACTTTCACTAACAGGTATTACTACCTCACTAAGTGGATATGGTTACCGCTGTATCATTAATGCTTGCACTATGGATACCACTGCCATAGCTTATTTAACTGTTATAGATAACATTGGTATGGAAGAATCAGCGAAAGATCTAACTGTTTCACCTAATCCTACAAGTGGTTTAGTTTCAATATACCTCAGTAGTATGACTAAGTATAATGTATATAATATGGCTGGTCAAAAAGTTGCTGACGGCAAGACAGAAGGACAGATTGACCTTACAAATCTACCTTCCGGCAGCTATCAGCTGATATTAAATACTCAAGAAGGTAATAAGTCCATTTCAATACAAAAACTATAAAGTTTTGTAATGATTTTTTAAGAAAGCCCTTTATAACTGAAGGGCTTTTTTATGGGCAAAAGCAAGTAATGGGACACAGCGATGAAGGTATCCTTGACCTATTTGAGGGGATTAGAAGTAAAGCAGTTGGATGCAGAAGATCTGCCAGAGTTGTAGACTGAACATACCCGCCCCAAGCGGAGTGGCTCACGTCACGCCCCGTGATGTGAGACTTTAGGTCCAGCTGGTAGCGCCTTTGACTAATGCGCATAAAAAAGCCCTGATGCTGTGCATCAAGGCTTTTCCTTGTAGACATTCTGGAGAAAAGGTCGAATGTAAATCGAATAGATGAACCAGATCAGGTTGAGTGAATTATACCTCAGTGAGACCATCCAATAGTTTGAATTTATTATTCGGAATATTCCGAACGGCGGAATCAACTTGACCAGCGATCATGTAATATTTGGTAAGGTTTAAAAGAGATCTATCGTCCCTGGGGTTGAGCTTAATACATAATCTATTGAGATTCAAATACTGAAGGGTGTCCTTTTTCAGAGACATCTCCAATTCTGAACGTTTTAGGAGGATGTCAACATTATAGGGATGTAATCTTTCAGCATTTATGATGAAATTATATGCTCTATAGTATTCACCTGCATTACTAGCGATACTAGATAAATAAAAATCAGAGGGTACGCTGTAAACATCAAATTCCGGATATTCAAGGGAAAACAACTTATTATCTGTGCTTTGAGATAAGTAGGCTGCGTGGAGCCTTGCAGGTAGTTATACATTACTATTAAAGAATCCTCAAGGAGCTGTCATTGACACAAGGATTATTGTACTTCAGTAGTACAGCTGTAAATGTTGAGAAAACCCTACTCCTTGTAACAGGAGGATGGGCTTTTTATTCTAACTGGATGAAAGTAAAACTAAACTTGCCCGGGTGCTTTTGAGATGCGTCTCTGGCAATCGCGGAAGTGTTGTTCGGAATATTCCGAACAGACGTTTGGAATGATCTGTAATTCAAGAATCGCGATCTCTTCAATGCTGAGACAAATTAGAGACATCTAAGACTTTGATTTTTATCCGTTAAATTTCTAACTCGGGTTGGGCGATAGCAGGGAATTTGTCAAACATTGCATATCATCTGAAACAGCCTATATTTAAGGAAAATTGTTATCATGCGAATTCCGGGAAAAGCACATAATATTTATATACTTCTTGCGTTTCTTCTGCTCAATTTTTCGGCATTAGGTCAGCTCTCAGGAATATTTACCATTGATAAGAATGGGACTGGTACGAACAATTTTACAAGTTTTGGTGCTGCGGTATCAGCATTGACAACACAAGGTGTTTCGGGGCCTACAGTTTTTCATGTCAAACAAGGAACTTACAACGAAAGATTTTCTATACCTGCAATAATAGGATCTTCAACAACCAACACAATTACGTTTCAGGCTGCGTCTACCAATACTGCTCCCGCCGAACTAGCGTATAATTCCGTTTTTGCAATTGGGACCTATGCCATTCGATTAAACGGAACAAGTAACATCTATTTCAAAGATTTGGTCTTTAGTGCTCCAAGCGGATACGATTACAGATATATTGAAATGATTGGCGCAAATTCGAACATTGGATTTGAAGGAAATGAGTTTAGGGTACTATCACCTTCGCAAGGCGTTGGTTTTGATGCTGTAGCTATAGGACTTAGCTATTCTGTATCATCATCAATTTCTGGTAATTTTATATTTCGATCGAATTCGATTAAAAATTTTAATGACGGTCTTCGTGTATTTGGAGAAAGTAATACTTGTTCTCTAGATACTTGTTTGATTCTTAATAATACACTCGACTTATACGGGGAAGGAGCGCATGGAGTGGAGGTTACATATTTCAAACATTGCGAATTTTCTAATAACGACATTGATTTCGGTAGTTTTCTAGGTACTGGTGGCGGTATGAACGATTTTACAAAATTCTATAAAAGTTTTATTGCGTCTAACAACCGCATTATCAATACCGAATCGGGCATACATACACATGTTGATCTACCGAACACGGTTTCTCCTCCTTCCGTTGAAATCACTAATAATACAATAAAGTCTGATCGTTGGGGAATAACTATAGCCTCGTTAAACTTAGACACGTCGAGTACACATATCGGAAATCTCAAGGTGGTAGGAAATACCATAGATGTATCAGGTGAATACATCGACGGGTGTTTATTCATTTCTGGTGTCAATTGTTCGGCAGTCGCTCCTGGAATTATTAGCAACAATATGTTGTCAATGCGCAATGACGGTAGCGAATTTTATAACGTATTAGAAATCAACCATAGTAATGAAATAAAAGTATATCACAATTCAATTTCTTCCTACGGAAATGCGGCTCCTAATTTAGCGCATGCTACAGTTGAGATTAACACTGAAAATGTATCCTCCAATTTCTCTTGCTCAAACATTGATATCTATAACAACATTATCTCTAACACAACGGGTGGTAAATTAATCTCCGTTGATGGGGTTAATTCTTCAGCTTTATTGTCCTTTTTAAGCTGCGACTACAATAATTATTATGGCGAATTCCAATGGAATAACCAGCTTTTTAAAAATGGCTCCAGTCTTTACGGCTTTGCAGGTTGGACTTCCTCGTTTCAACAAGATGCAAATTCCATCTGGGGTAATCCCAATTTTATTGATAGCACAGATTTACATATTCTTTCCTCTCCGGCTTTAAACGCAGGCACACCTTTGGGCGTTTTCAAGGATATAGATAATCAGGTTCGCCTTTTAACACAGCCCGATATTGGTGCGGATGAATATTCGCTTTCAACTTATAGGTTAAAAGTAGACATGAATGCAGATACCGCTAATTCGAACGGAGTATTCGTAACAGGCAACTTTCAAAATTGGCAACCAGGTTCTAGTCAAATGTTAGATTCAGAGGGTGATGGGATTTATGAGTATGTTGTTACACAAAATCTTGGAGATACGCTGTTGTATAAGTTTCTCAATGGGAATTCTATTTCAGATACAGAATCTGTTCCTCTTGTTTGCCAGTGGGATAGTTCTGGTTGTAGAGGAGTGGTTTTGACTTTAACGAATGACTCAGCGGATGTGGTTTGCTTTAGTACCTGTAATATTTGTTTTCTTGGTACTGAAGAAATAGTCCAAAATTTAATTGTATTTCCTAACCCAACATCTGGAATCATCACTATTCAAAAGGTGGATAGACTAGAACCTAAGATTATTCAGGTCACTAATATGATGGGTCGGGTAGTTTTAGAAGATATTTGGCAAATAGGCGAAAATCATCAAAATATCGATATGTCGTCTTTAGCTCCGGGAATGTATACAATACGTTTAAATACATTCGATGAGGTAATCAATTTACATGTGGTACGTCAATAGTCCCACTCAGGACACAAGAGGAAATATTGATTCGGAGCCGAATCATTAAAGTCAACATCAATCTGTGGTAATTACTAATTCTTTGATGGAAGAATTAGTTTACTTGTGTAAAAGAATTACTTCTTCTCGGCTTTCTCTTTGAGGATCTTGTCAATGTACCTATTTAGTCCTTTCTCGTTTAGTAGTTCATTTATGGATTGGTATTCATTGATCCGTTGGACCAATTCGGAATCCAAGTCATACATAGATAGTATCATTGAAAGAATATTGTTAGTGACTTGCTTCCCGTCATATGGCTGTTTGCTTATGACGTCTGTATCATAAATCTTTTCAAGTGGTGCCTCTCTTACTCGAATTAATTTGAATCCTTCTTCAAGAAGCATCTCAGATTTAATCTTGTCTATATCTTGCTTGTCTTTATGCCAATAAGAACCGTCAAATTCAATACACAGATTAAGTTTTGAAATGTAAATGTCGATTGCTCTTAGTCTACCTTCTAATTTTGTTTTAAAGCCCTTAGGGTTAATGTTTTCGAATAGTTTCATTAACTCAAAAGTGATTGTAAGTTCTTGTTTTGATTGTGGTGTTAAGTCACAATATGGGCACCCAGACCCATTGGTCCTATTTGATATAGATGTTCTCCAAATATGACTTGCGTCATTACTACACTTCCACCAAACTTTTTTACCACTTCTTATGGTGTAATTCTCGGGCCCGTTATGATTAAGTTCAGTATTCCATTCACTTGCTATTTTTGGAAGTAAAAACTTTAAACTATTTGATTTTACGACCTTTAGACCTCTACAAACTGGACATCCATTTGATGCTGAATCTTTTTGATTTTGAATAAGTACGTTTGGACTTGTATTCCATTCGTGGTCGTCTCCCTTATCACACTTCCACCATACTTTCTTATGGCTGTTACTAATAATCTTTCCGGGTGATAATTCATCATTTAATACAGGATGCCATAATTTGGATATTTCTGGATGAACATATGCCAATGAATTTGAATTACCCAGTTTTCGTCCTGAGCAAACTGGACACCCATTTCCATCAACTCTGTCAACAACTCTTGTTTTCCATTCGTGATCATCTCCTTTTTCACACTTCCACCAAACTTTAATAGTGGATTTTGAACTTACATCAAACGGAGTTAATCTATTTTTTGTGGCGTGCCACTCCTTGGCCAAATTTGGATATACAGTATTTAAACAATTAGATTTTACAACTATTTGATTTGTGCATATTGGACATCCTGAATTGTTTGTTGTTCTACTATTTGGTGCGGCCTGCCAAGAGTGATCATCACCCTTATCGCACTTCCACCAAACTTTTTTTGAGGAACCGGCAACAATATCTTGAGGAGTAATCTTTTTGTTTTTTTTGTAATCCCATTCTTTACAAATTTCAGGATGAGTGGTTTCTAAACAATTCGACTTTACTACTTTTCGTCCTTGACAAATCGGACAACCAGTACCGCCGCTAGTCCTTTCTCCGATAGATGCTTCCCAAACGTGGTCATCACCTTTATTGCACTTCCACCAAACCTTTTTATGACTACCCGGAGCAAACTGATAAGGGTTAAGCCCTTTATTTTTTATTAGATGCCACTGACTTGAAATTTGCGGATAAAGAGTCTTTAAAGAATTAGATATAACTATTTTTTTTCCTGCACACACAGAGCATGCAGCACCGTTATTTCTACTTTTCACACTGGCCTCCCATTCGTGGTCATCTCCCTTATCACACTTCCACCAAACTTTTTTTGAGGTTCCCGGTATAACATCAAAAGGAGTTAAATCCCCATTTAAAACAGGGTGCCACTCATTTGATAAATCTGGATTAAGTGTTGCAAGACAAATGGAGTTAACAACTTTAAAACCCCTACATATTGTACAACCCTGGCCTTGAGATGCTCTTGAAGCAACTGACATTTCCCATTCGTGATCGATTCCTTTATCACATTTCCACCAAAATTTTCTGTGACTTCCTTTGGTGACATCATTTGGAGTTATAACACCATTCTTTGTTGGATGCCATTCCTTGGTAAGTTCGGGATGGGTTTCAGCAAGTGACTTCTTAGACTTGGCCATGGTTGTGGTTTGTCAGTTCAATGTACAATTACCATATGGCCTTTGCAACTAGACAAAACGTCAAAACTGGTAATAAGCCGACGAATAGCAAGCACCTAAGCGTCAATTTCAGTTCTTTTTTGTAGCCAAAATTAGAATCGATTAATGCCGCACGCAATTAACTATTGAGAGCATAATAATCAATTTTAGCATTCAATATTAATCGTATCGTTACGGGAGAGGCCCGGGATATTCATGTAAGACCCTCCTTAAATACTATTCTGCTATGCAGACGGTTCTCATTATACAGTTGTACGTTCGGTAAATTCATAACGAATTCGAGACTCTCCTTATCAATACTTGATTTAAAATTCCCGTCGCTCTTACCTATAATCACTTTTATCTCGATTTGAGGATTACCAGAGAGTTTAGTCAATTCACGCTTTATACGATCATGAAATTTCATGTACGGTGACGCCAATACTATTCCATCTACTGGGTCACTTATAATCTTTACTATTTCATGGTTTAGGTGGTCACCCGTTAGGAAGTCTGCCATTGATGAATTGGTTTAGTATAAATATAATACCCCCCGCGGAATACAAACCTTGATTATTACTTTCTTTTTGATTGTCCGGTCACGTTCTATATTGACAAGAAATATTGACAGATTTGACAAAAATCGTCCTATATTCAGGTATGACATTAACCACACTGTCATTATTCGATGATTGAACGTTGTTGGCTTCTGTTATCAAGTATCTGAATTCAAGAGTCTGATTCCCACTGGCTAATCCTAAACGAAGAAACCCTCTGAAGTTTCCTTCAAAGGGTTTCTGAGTAGCGGAGGCAGGACTCGAACCTACGACCTTCGGGTTATGAGCCCGACGAGCTACCAACTGCTCCACTCCGCGCTAATAGGACGACAAATATAGGGTGGTGATTGGTATTCTACCAAACTATTCCTAAGGTAAAAGAGGAATTTTAATTGTCTCGTTATTGAGCGACAACACTTTTACTCATCCTCTTTCAAGTTTATCGATGATATTGTGTGGGGCATCTTACTTTTTTCTTAACTTACTGAAAATCAAATAAAAAAACTTTAAACCATGAAAAGACTATTGACTTACACACTTCTACTTGGTTTGTTCGCTTGCACTCAAAATGTTGAAGAAGCCTCGAATGTCCAATCAATTGAAGAATTATCGGTACAGGAAAACATCTCGCAGATGTCAATTCACCTTTTTGATCTACCTGATGGTATTAATGAAGATGAGTACATCGCAGATATAGAAAAACTGAATTCTTTCTTCATTGCCTCAGGTTATGGTAAAAACTATACTGTACTGAAGGTTGATGATGATAATGAGGCAGATGAATATCGATATGCTCTGGTGAGTTCTTACCCAAGTGCTGAAGCATATGCTGCATCACACGACCAAGGTTCAGAATATGATGCATTTATGGATGAAATACTAGCCAAATATCAGGCAATCTTCGACACCGAAATCTATCGTAAGGTATTTACCATTAACTAAATACTATATGATTTCTAAGAGAATAATTGGCTTCATTTTCTTCCTAATAATTGGTGCCACCATGAACGCTCAATCGAAAAAGTACTTCATTCATTTAACCTCTGACCCAATTAAAAATCCTTCTGCAGCATTAATGTCTATTCATGCGGCAAGCGAAGCGTTAAGCCAAGGACATGAGGTAACTTACTTTGCTGCAGCTGATGGAGTTCAAATTTTTATGAAAGATGTCATCTCAAATATTCATGCCGCCACAAAGCATGGCGGAGGAGATTCCAAACTGAGTGAAATGGCTATATCGAAATTAGAACAATTTTCAAGAGAGGGCGGTGTAATTCACGTTTCAGAAGGATCCTTTATGACCTATGGAGTTACCCAGGAAAATGCATCCGAAATTCTCATTAGAGTAGAAAATATAAATTGGAGTTACCCAAAACAACTTATTGAAGAAAGTGCAAAAGCTGACCTTGTTTTTTCTTATTGAAAGCAACCTCCTCTAACCTAGTTATTAGAATTATTAACCGGTCCAATAGGGCCAC
>Ga0255754_10001574_pt1 | contig 17491 bp, 10 predicted proteins | sample 101ome_22_FD_179954 | JGI IMG/M metagenome (GOLD analysis project Ga0255754, IMG submission 179954) | Coastal salt marsh microbial communities from the Groves Creek Marsh, Skidaway Island, Georgia - 101412BT metaG (version 2) | ecosystem: Environmental > Aquatic > Marine > Intertidal zone >... | reverse complement strand
AAAGTTTTTGCAGGCGTACCCGTACCCGATCCCGTCGGTGTGGTCGACCATCACGCAGGAATTGCTCGTGCAAGGCCACTTTGCCAAGTATAACGTGAAGAGCGAGTACAACGCGCTCGCGTCGCTCGGATTCGTGAGCGTGTTCGATCAGTTGTACGAAGGGTTCCCGAGCGAGGAGGAGAAGGGGAAAATTTTCAGCGCGTTTTTGAGCGCCCTCGACGAGGACCCGGCGAAGACGCGCGCGGATGCGGAAGCGCTCGGAGCGTTCGCGTCGTCGGCGGATGGCGTTGAAGGATTGAAGACGAACCCGATCTTTGCGTCCATGAAGGAAAAGAGTGATGCGGGCAAGCTTCTGTACACGAGATACCTCGCCATCGGCATCTTCCGCATGTTGGAGCTCACCAAGGCGACGGACCCGAAGGCGCTCGAGGCTCTCGTGGAAGCCGGTGGATTGCAAATGACGAAGGTGAACGGTGATTTATCCATGTACAAGGGATTGCTCTCCAAGCTCGCCGCCGCAAAGGAGCTTCAAGAGGAGTTCTTGGAGCGCGAAAAGCGCAAGACGGCGGAGAGAATGGCCAAGAAGGAAGCCGCCGCCGCCGCCGCCGCGCAGTCCACGGAGTCCTCTGCGTAAAGAATTGATTTTATTAATACAACGAACTAGTGACCGCCATCGTCCACGGTCGTCATCGTCCCCGTCGTCACGCCTCGAACGCGCGCCGCCGCCCGCCCGCCGGGAGAAGAAAAAGATGCGCCGAGGAGAGACGCCATCGATCGTCTCACCGCGACGCGCGCGAGATCTACACTCGCCGAACGCGCGCGCGCCATGTCCTTCACGGAAGCCTTCAAGGCGATCCCGCAGGTGCGCGCCGAACCGATGCCGGAGATGCGAGGCGTCGACGACACTCGACGACACTCGGCCGACCGCGCAACTTCCCGACACCCACTGAACTGACTCTCTCGCTCGCCCTCTCCAGGATCTCGCCAGGTGCGCGACGCCGCGAGAAAAACTCACGCGATGCACGCAACTCGCCAAGCTCATCGCGGACGAGATCTCGGGACTCGTCGTCAAGGTTCCGTACGGATACAGGGCGTTGCGCACGCACAGCAAACTCCCGCGACGAACCGACGGCGCGCGAGAGCGCGCGGCGTCGGGGGTCACCATGTCGCGAGACGTTCGATACGACGTCGGTGAACGATGCGTGATGGATATTTACGCGCCGGATGGTGTGGAGGGGAACGAGGACGCGCCGGTGGCGCTGTTCGTGCACGGCGGCGTGTGGGCGAGCGGAGAAAAGTGGCAATTTTCGCCCATGGCGACGGCGCTCGCCAAGGAGGGCGTCGTGTGTTGCGTGGTGACGTACTCGCTCTTTCCGAGCGCGGACGCGATACAGATGTGGGACGAGGTCTCTCGAGCCATCTCTTGGACGATGGATAACATTAAGAGTTATGGAGGCGACGCGAATCGAGTGTCCCTCGTCGGACACTCGGCGGGCGCGCAGTTGTGCGCTCGAGCGCTGTTACAACGCGCGGGGGTCAAGAACGTGCGATCGAAAACGAACGCGCGAGAGTTTCACGCGGATTCGCGAATGCCGCGACGATTCGTGGGCATCGCGGGCGTGTACGACATCGGCTATCACTACGACTATGAAGACTCTCGAGGAGTCGCCATCGTCAGCACGATGGCGCGCGCCATGAACGGGGCCGAAAACTTTGACGTTTGCAGTCCGGCGAGACTCATGCCGCGACGAACCGTTGGAGAAGAGTTGGAAGTGCCGGGTCCGTCAGATTTGGTGGGAGATGCGATGTCTAAAATGGCTGGTTTTCACAGACGAAGCGCTCGGCCCGACGAGAGCGACGATTCGTCAACGGAGGAATTCACCTTCCCACCGACCATTCTGATGGCCGGTTGCGCCGACATAACCGTTCCGTGGCACGAGAGCGCTGATTTCTATTGGAAGCTTCAAGACGCGGCGGTGCCGTCAAGGTTACTACTGTATCTCAAGGAGGGACACGTCGATTTTGTCTTGAACTGGAACGAGAAGGGCGCCCCGAAAAAAACCACCAAAGGGCGGGACCATTTGGAGCCTTACACGCGCGATTTCCTTCGCGTGCTCAAGGAAGAGTAGTTAGTCAGTCTAGTTTATTATTATTCACACGCAGATAGTATTCTCTAAGCGGCGGCGCCGGCGTCTTCCATCGCGCCTTCGTCAAAGTCTTCCAACACTTCCTCGTCTTCGACGTCGTGGATGTCCACGTCCTCTTCGCGCTCTTCGTTTCTCATTCTCGCCTTGGCGCGACGTTCCACCGTCCCTTCGCGTCTCGAATGTATCACTTTGATCGCGTTCTCTACCCTCTCCATATTCGACGCGCGCCATCCTTCTAATCTTTCCGCGCTCGCCTTCGAAGCCTCCTCGTCTCCGGCTCGCGGTTTGTTCGGCTTGTATAAAATCATCGGCTCGGTCGCGGTCAACATCGCGCCTTCGAGCAGCTGCGCGTGCATATCTTTGTACTGCGCCTCTATGAATTCCCTCTCCGTCTCCTTGAATTTGATATCTAATTCAAATTTCATCTTTTCCTCGGCGTCGCGTTTTTCCACAAACGCCTTAAACTGCGACTCTCTCAACTCTCTACTAATCTCTTCGCTCTTCCCCGACACCGCCGCCTCGATCGTCTTCCGCTTCTCTAACACATCTCTCTCCTTCTCCTCCATGCTCGTTTTCCTCTTTTTCAGCGTTCCCAACAGTCCCGCGAACATGCGCCGCTCTCGCTGTCCCGCCTCCGACTTTGGTCTCGGCGCCGACACCGCCCCCTCCTCGGGCTCCTCCCACGTCTCGTCCTCCCTCGACGATCGTTGCGGTGGTTTCGTCTCGCGAGGGCCCACCGGTTTCCCTCGTCGGCTCGTCGCCAGCGCCTTCAACCGCTCGTTCGCCTGTCCCGAGGATGGATGGATGCATCTCGCGCGTCAGTCGTCGTCCCTCTCTCGCGTCGCGCGTCGTCGTCGTCTCTCTCGGTCGCGCGCTTACCTCGCGTCTCTCGCTCCCCAACGCGGTGAGCGCGCGTCGAAGCTCATCCGCCGTGGACATCGCGCGCGAGTGTGTCGTGTAGTCGGGCGGGATCGTTTTGCGTCGAGTCGAGTCGAGTGACGAACGACGAAGACGAATGACGGCGTTTCTATTACATTTTCGGTCGCGCGGCGTCACGTAAACATGCCCTCCGGCACACCCTCCTTCTTCTTGTACAGAACCTTTTCCTTCGCCTTGGAAAAGTCGGCGTGCGTCACCTGCATGCGTCGCTCACGGAGCGCGAGTAAACCGGCTTCGGTGCAGAGCGCCTTGATGTCGGCGCCCGAGAGCTCATCCTTGGCCATGACGAATTCTTCCAATTGTACGTCGGACGAGAGGTTCATGCGGCCGGTGTGAATGTTGAAGATGTGACGCTTCGTCTTGACGTCCGGGAGCGGGAATTCAATCTTACGATCGATGCGACCGGGACGCAAGAGCGCGGGGTCGAGGGATTCGATTCTATTCGTCGCCATGATCACCTTGACGTCGCCGCGAGAGTCGAAACCATCCATTTGATTGAGGAGCTCTAACATCGTGCGCTGAATCTCGCGTTCACCGCCGGATTGTGAATCGTATCTTTTCGTACCGACGGCGTCAATTTCATCCATGAAGACGATCGAAGGGCTCATCTCATCCGCCACGCGGAAGAGCTCTCGCACGAGCTTTGGACCGTCGCCCAAATACTTTTGAATCAACTCAGAACCGACGATACGCAAAAATGTGGCGCTCGTCGAGTTTGCTACCGCCTTTGCTAATAAAGTCTTACCCGTGCCCGGCGCACCGTACAAAATCACACCCTTCGGCGGCTTGATGCCAATGTCTTCGTACAACTCGGGGTGCGTCAGCGGCAACTCCACCGCCTCCTTAATCTCTTGAATCTGATCCTCCAATCCCCCCACATCGGCGTACGACTCCAACGGGGCTTTATCCACCTTCATCACGCTCACCATCGGATCCACGTCGTCCGCCAGCGTCCCCACGACGGCTGAATTCTTATGATGCAACAGCACCGCGCACCCCGGTTCGAGTTGACTCTTGTCCACAAAGGACAAAATGTTGACGTAATACTCGGGCCCAACGCTCGACGACACGATCCCGTGCGTGTCATCGATGATCTCCTCCAACGACCCCACGCTCATCGGCGCCCCTCGCATCTCATCAATCTTGCTCTCCTCGTCCTCCGCGCGCTCCTCCTTCGGCTTCAACCGCTCTTGGTTCCCCACGAATTCCTCCTCCATGAGCAAGTAATCCTTCACGCGCTCCAATTTTAACATTCGAAGCTTACACTTGCTCTGCGGGGCGACGTCCGGTAATCTCGACGACCCCTCGATGCCGGTTTTTTTCTTCTTCTTCCCCACGCGCATGGGCGGCGCCGGGGGCACGTACTTCTTTTTTTCCTTCTTTTGCCCGCGCCCGTCTCGACCGCCACCGTTGGCGCCGTCGCCGTCGAGAGATTGACCCTGCCCCATGACGACGGACGCACGGACGCGAGTCTTCGCGACGCGCTGTCACGTCGCGACGACCGACGATCGATCGACGGACGGTGCACCGTCGCGCTCTCACGTCGACGTCGAGATGAGATCGGATGTGGGAAAAGTTGGAGACGTTCTCGTGAGGGACTCTTTTCTGATTCATGACCCATCGTGACGGGTCACACACAGTCAAAGAGTCCCCCCCCCGAATAATCCGATCCCGCCCAACGGTGCGACGACACTTCGCGCGCGCGTCGCGCGATGCGCGGCGATGACGTCGTCGTCGATTTCGATACGAACGATGTGCCGTATTACGCGCTCGCCGGCGCGCTCGCGGACGCGCGGGCGACGTGGGTGGCGACGATCGTGTTTCGGCTCGCGTGCGCGTTTTGGTTCGCGTGCGGGTGCGCGGTGGGACGCGCGAGCGCGGGGTGGGGACCGTGGGCGAGCGGGGCGGTGAAAGGGACGCGCGAGAAAGACGTGGACGCGGTGAGGGTGACGCGAACGGCGAGCGGTGGGTACGGGGAGGTTGAGAGGAACAGCGGCGGCGCGCGCGGCGACGGTTACGCGAGGTGCGGGACGCGCGAGTCGAAGAAAAAGGCGTCGGAGACGGAGAGAACGTCGTCGTCGGTGAAGAGAGGGGATGAAAAACCGAGCGTGTCGTCGACGGGGACGACGGGGACGAGGACGACGACGAACGTGGCGCCGATGGAGGTGGAGACGAATGGGAACGTCGAGGCGGCGGTTGAGGAAGAGGCGGAGTCGGCGTTCACATGCGTGGACGACGAGATGGAGGACGCTTTCGTCGATGAATCTGAAGTTCTTGAGCCCACGAATGAGTTAACCACCGGATTCGGAAGCGCGCCGACGCGTTTTGAGACCAAGGAGGAGGTGGAGGAATCGACGCGCGAGAAGACGTTTGAGGCGTCGTCTCCGAGCGACGAACCCACGTCCGCAGAGGATGAGGAGGACGAGAGCGATTCCGTAGAAACGAAGGAAAAGATGCAGTTCGTCGCCGATCAAGTGTCCGAGGCGACGAGCGCGATGCATTCGGCGGATGACGAACGATCCAGAGCGCGAGCGGAGGCGAATAAGATTGAGTGGGAGCAACGCGCCGTGGAGCTGGCCAAGCAGCGCGAAGAGGCGCGGCGACTCAAGACTGCGGCGAGGAAAGAAAGACGCATGAAGGAACGCACAGAGGCACACAAGAAGGAGGCCGAAGATCGCGCGAAACAGGCGGATTCGCTCAATGAATATCGAACCGCGGCGCAGACGATGTTGAAATCCGAGGGGTTGTATTTCATCGCCGAAAACGGTGATCTTTCCAGCCTTTTGCTGCGTTTGGGAACGCACGAAGATGGTAAGAACATCGAGACTTCGTACAAGAAGGCTCTCTTAAAGTACCATCCCGATCGATCGGCGGCGCGCGGGGGATCGTTAGAAGACAACGCTCGGTGCGAGGAGACGTTCAAGCTCTTACAAGCGTGTCGCAAGCTGTGGGAAAATATGGGCAAACCGAGTGTGTCATTCACGCGCACGCAGTCCGCGCACACGAGAAGCTGGACTCGCGCGCCGGGAGCGAACACGACGAATTCGACGAATTCGTCATCGCCACCATCAAATAACGCAGCCTATAACGCGTACCAAGCCGGGCGACGCTCGGCGGAGGCTGAGGAGCGCTCCAAGCAGGCGCAGGCGAACGCTGAGTTCGTACAAAAGGCGAAACAAGAAGCCTCGGAAGCGGAAAGTAGAATGCGATCGGAAGCCGCTCGTCGCTGGCGAGAACTGCAAAAAATGCAACGCGACAAATTCACTCGAGAGTCGCAAGCGGAAATGACGCGAATGGACTCCCTCAACAAGGCTCGAGAACGGGAAGAGTTGCGTAAAAAGTTAGAAGAGATCAAGCGCTCCGTGACGTTTCCCACGCCAAGCACTGATTCACCATCGAGTGGAAAGTCCACTTCCAGTCCTACGTTCAATCGAACCGTCTCTGGTACCCGAGTGCACGTCAACGCCAAGCCGGTCACGTCGCCCGGTATCGATAGTCAGCAGTCGGGGTCGCCACAGAGTAAAGAACAAACGCTGCATAGGCTCTAAGCTGTACGTGTAAGTTATTGGTCATTGGTTAATGTTGTAATTATAATAAAGCTTCAAAGTCGGCGCGCGCCGTTTCGACCGATTTGATCTCCTCCGCTTGCTTGGCGAGCTTTTCGGTGTTTTCACCACGAATCTTCTCCGGAACCTTGTCCTCGTAACCGTCCTCTTGAGTCTTCTTCAGCAGAGCTTCGTTCGTCTTCTTGAGCGCGGCAAGCTTCTTGTCGAGTTTCGCGATCTCGGTCGCCGCATCCACGACTCCCTTGAGAAGAACGTACACCGTCACGGATTCGTTGACGATGCTCACCGCGCAGCCCGGCGGCGCGGATTCACCCTCGGCTAACTGCTTCATAGGTCCAACACCCGCGAGAGAAGTCAAACCTTCCGGATCGATCTTCATGGCTACATCACTTTCCTCAGTCTTCGTGCTGTAGAAGACTTCCGGTCTAGCTTTCGGATGGAGGTTGTAGTTGGACTTGAGCGAACGCAACGCCTTCACGGAGTCCATGATGGTTTGCATTTGGGATTCAACCTCCGCATTCGCCCACGAATCAATCTTCACCGGATAGTCGGCAATCATGATACTTTTGGGTGTGTTTTCATCACGCGTTCTCGGCAGTCTTTGCCAGAGTTCCTCGGTCACGAAAGGCATGAACGGATGGAGAAGTCGCAAACCGGTGTCGAGGCAAATCCAAAGGGCGTCTCTCGTCCCCTTCTTCGCCACTTCATCGTCACCGTTCATGACAGGCTTGATGATTTCGATGAACACATCGCAAACCTCATATTGCCAGAAGGCGTACACGGCGCTCGTCGCGATGGTGAAGTCGTAGGCCTCCATCGCCACGTTCGTCGCTCCGCACGCTTCGTTCAAGCGGCTGAGAACCCACTGCGCGGCGTGCGGCAGCTTCTTGAGATCAAACGAGGTGTTGACATCAGTCGGCGGCACGTATCCTTCGCCCAAGTTCATCATCGCGAACTTGATGGCGTTCCAGAGCTTGTTACACCAGTGTCTGTACGACACCACGCGAGAGACGTCGAGGTTGATGTCGCGGCCTTGGGCGGTGTAAGAAACGAGAGCGAAACGCATCGCATCGGTGCCGCACTCCGGGATACCGTCTGGGAAGTCCGCTTTCTGACCAGCCTGCGCCTTCTTACGCTCCTTTTCATCGAGGTTACCTCCGATGAGCGTCTGGTGCAAGGCTTCAAGATCGATGCCTTCGATGACGTGAAGAGGATCGATCACGTTGCCGAGAGACTTGGACATCTTACGGCCGTGCGCGTCGCGCACCATGGCGTGGAGGTAGACCTGCTTGAACGGAACTTTGCCGGTGAGCTTCATTCCCATCATCACCATGCGGGCGACCCAGAAGAATAAAATATCGTGACCGGTTTCAAGAAGCGACGTCGGGTAAAATTCAGCCAAATCGGGCGTATTATCGGGCCAGCCAAAGACGGAGAACGGAAAGAGACCGGAGGAGAACCAGGTATCGAGGACGTCTTCGTCTTGTTCAAGAGTGAATTCCTTGCCCGGAAACTTCTTTTCAGCCGCAACGCGGGCTTCTTCGGCGTTTCGTCCGATTACCCATCGATCCATCTTCTCGGAACTGCCACCCGGCATGCCGCAGTCATCGTCCGTCTCACCAGAGAAACGAACGTAGAAGGCGGGAATACGATGACCCCACCAAAGTTGACGAGAGATGCACCAATCTCGGATGTTTTCCAACCATCTAAACCAAGTCGGTTCCATGAAAGCCGGAAGAATTTCAAGGCGCTTGTCACGCGCGGCGTCGCACGCTTCCTTGGCCATGTCTTGGCAGTTGACCCACCATTGCGGCTTGAGCATGGGCTCGATGACATCCTTACTGCGGCTGCACAAACCCAAGCGCATCGGGTTGTTCGCCTTGCCACGATAAAGACCGAGCTTATCGAGCGCCTCCGTGATGGCGACGCGGCACTCAAAGCGCTTCATGCCCTGGAACTGCTCTCCCCCTTGTTCGTTCACCAAACCATCTTCGGTGAAGACGTTGATAAACTCCAGATCGTGACGCTTGCCGGTTTGGAAATCATTAGGATCGTGCGCCGGAGTGATCTTCACGCAACCGGTACCGAATTCCATGTCGACGAGTTCGGCGTCGCAAATAATCGGGATGCGGCGTCCGTTGAACGGGTGAACGACAAACTTGCCGTGAAGCTTCTTGTAGCGCTCGTCATCCGGGTGCACCGCGACCGCAGTATCGCCGAGCATAGTTTCAATACGCGTCGTTGCCACCACCACCTCGCCTTCACCGTCTTCAAACGGATAGGCGAAGGACGTGATGACGCCGAACTCCACCTTCTTGGTGTGTCCCGGCACCGACAGCATGGTCGGTCCCTCGAGTTCGATGTAGTCGACTTCGATGTCGCTGATCGCCGTCTTCAATTGGCAACTCCAGTTCACCAATCTGTTATCGCGATAAATCAAACCCTCGTCGAACATGCGAACGAAGGCTTCCTTGACCGCCTTGCTCAACTTTTCGTCCATGGTGAACGCCTCGCGAGTCCAATCCATGGAAGAACCGATTCTGCGAAGCTGATTAAAAATCTTACCGCCGTACTCTTCCTTCCATTCGAAAACGCGCTCGAGGAACTTTTCACGACCGAGATCGTGTCTCGTGACGCCCTCCTCGCGCGCCAACTTCTTCTCCACCACGGTTTGTGTGGCGATGCCGGCGTGGTCCGTGCCCGGAACCCACAGCGCCTCGTACCCGCTCATTCTTCTCCAACGCACAACGGTGTCTTGAATGGAGTTTGTGAGCGCGTGTCCGATGTGCAACGCACCGGTGACGTTCGGCGGCGGAATCACGATGACAAACTTGGGTTTATTCGTTCCCATCTCTGGCGTAAACATCCCGCACTTTTCCCACCACTCGTACCACGCAGCCTCCACCGCCACCGGGTTATACGACTTGGCCATGGGCGTATTGACGAGATCTTTCTTCTCACCCTTCGGCGTTTTCAACGCGCTCTCCAACGCGAGCGTATCCTCCTCGCTCGGTCCGCTCGCCGTCTTGGCCTTTTTCTTCTTTTCGCCGCCGCCCTCGGCTTCCTTCTTCTTCTTTTCCTCCTCAGCCTTCGCCTTGGCCGCCGCCTTGGCCGCCGCCTTGGCCTTCTTCGCCTCCTTCTCCGCGAGTTTCGCAGCCTTCTTCGCAGCCTTCTCCGGATCGATCTCCGCCTTGCCCATCGCGTCCGTCGCCGCCGCGAGCGTTTCGCCCATCGCCTGTTTCATCTCATCCATCTTCCCGGACGCTCTCGCGCGTCGCTCTCGCGCGTTCGCGCGTTCGTGAGTCGACGATCGTCGAGCGCGACTCGGCGCGCGGCGGTTCGATCGTCGAGCGGCGTCGACGACGGACGACGGCGCGCGTCTCGGTGTGACGCCCGGTGGACCCGATGTGTCGAGGTTTTGGGAATTCCGCACGTCGCGCGCGAGTGTCGCGCGCGCGATCGGACGTCGCGCGCGCGCGAGGCGACCGTCGAGCGCACGTGATGGACGATCGCGCGGCGGTCGTCGTGGCGAATCGCGGCGATGGAGGGGAGGCTGAGGCGTCGACGCCCAAATTCGTGCGAGTGTGGGACTACGCGAGCGCGCGGGCGAGCGAGATTTACGCGACGACGGAGGCGATCGGGCGCGCGCGGGGACGCGGTGCGGGCGCGCACTCATTGGCGCGGCATTTGCGTCGGCGAGCGACGAGTCACGCGCCGAGGGTGGTGCGAAGACGACCGAACTTGAAGAGACGTCGAGGCGACGGCGGTGACGCGTTTCGGCGGTGTCGAAGAGCGGTGAGACGGCGAGGGAGGTTACACGATGCGCGCTTGGTGGGCGGTGATCAAAATGGAGGTGGGAATGAGGGCGCGCGAACGATGCGCACGCACACGTGGCACGCGAAGAGGTGAGCGCTTCGCTCGACGGCTCGACTCGCGCTCGACGCGCTCGAAGAGAGAATCATCGCCGGTGATGACGAAATCACGCACCCAGCCAATCCGAGAATGTTTCGGCGTTCGTTGGAGACAAGCGTTCATGAGTTACCAACCGGTACATCGACTGAGGCGATGATTGATGTGAACACGAGGTTCGCGCTCGCGCTCGGGAGGAGACTGACCGCCGTTTTTGTTCGACGCGCAGATTTAAGATGCACAAACCGCGAGGTTGGGGGTGCGTTTTACCGGACGTGAGGGTAGGCAAGGGTCGAGGATGGCGTTTCATGATGCGTTCAATCGCACAAAACGCGGTCGTACACGATTCTTCCTACAATGCGTGCTTCGTAGTCGCCGGGAAGGCGAGTCTGGTGCGTAAAGCTTTACAGAGTTGCTCGCTGGATGCGAAATCACTCAAGAGTAAGGGCTTTCTTTCGGGCGACAAGGCGTGCGCCGTGCACCTCGGAGATCGGGAGAATCGAGTCATCTGTCCGGCTTTGGTGTATCGCGTGACGGGGACGAAGGGTTCTGGCGTCTCGGTGGCGCACGTGTGGGTGCATCCGCGCGTCAAGGATAGCGCCATGGAGTGTCTCAAACGTAGCTGTTCAACCCATGATGTCGACATCACGTCATCGGACGCGTACGCTCGCGTCGAGATTGTGGGAGCGAAAGCGTTTGAGGTGGTGGAGAAGCTTGCCCCGTCGCTAGACTTTTACGGCGAGGAGCACGAACTCCGAGGGATTCGTCGGCTGGTATTGCCCGACCCGCGCGCGGCTGCGTGGAATTTGAAAATAGACTTAGAACGCATGGATGAGCCGACGGACGTCGCACCGTCTCAGGCTGAGTTCGACGCGAGTCGCCAGGCTTCGCGGGAGTTGGCGTTGGAACAACCGTGGGTGGAAAACTGCGCCGTCGGAGTGAAATCGTACGCCGCCACGCTCATCAATCGAGGTCCAGTCGCGATGGATGGCTACACTCTCATCGTCCCTACGTCGTGGATACGTCCCGTGTGGCTCGGCGTGAATCGAACCGGAGCCAGAGCGGCCGGGGTCACGGAGTGGTCGTGGTGCGCGCTGCGCTTCAAACGTCCCGTGTTTCCCGACGATTACTTGGACACAGTCGCGGGTGCTGATAGACGTCGTGAGTTAATCTCTGACGCAGAAATCCTCGCAGGTCTGGAATCAGACCCGAACGTGAAAGCAAAGCCAAAGGGGAAAATCTCTGCGTGTCTCAAAGCGTTGGCGACTCGGGAGAAGACGACGGATGTCAGAAGCGTTTTGCGAGACAAGGGCGAGCTCGCGTCGAGAACAAACGACGAAGACGCGATTCGCGTGACTATACGATGCCCGTGGTCTGGTCAACCCTCGTTTGGGTCGACAGTTCACGTTCCCACTCAGGTGCAGTACGACGCGTGGATCGGCGCAAAGGAAAAGGCGAGACCCCGTCGCGACGATCCGGCGCTCGCCGGTCAGCTCGGCGCGCCCATCGGGTACGTCACCTCCGCTTCTCCGCCGCCCGCGGTGGCTGGAGTGGCATCCGCCCTCGTGCGCGCGAGCGCCATCAGATCACTCGCTGATGCGTTCAAAAAGGGTAAAAGAAAGGTGTTCGTCATGCTCAATCCGCCGGGAAAACCACCCGTTCCCGCGGTGGCGACCGTCGTGTTGGATGAGAAAGTCTTCGACGATCCGTGGTGGTAGAATGAGCGTTGTACTAGTAGTAGTTGTTGTTGTGATTTTTTCACGATGTACATATAGTAGATTACATTACTTGTATCGCTAGTGTTCACCCTCGTTTGATCCTATCGATGCACTCGTCCTTTGTGATGTCGGGATTCTCCAACATCCATTCCGTGGCTTTATCGATCCACTTCTTCAGTTCCGGACCTCCCTTCGTCATGTTCAACGCCGTCATGACGTCTTGACCATTCACCGGCGGTTTCGAGTCCCAGCACCCGTCTAATCCCAATTCTAAAATGCGTCCCTCCACGGCGGCGAACGCTCTCGTCGCCTCCTCGAGACCGGCGTCGACTCGGTTTCGAACGTCTTGCGACGAATCCTCCGGATTGAAGGCGTAGTCGGACGCCCATGCGGGAACGCACGCCTCGTTCATGCCGGGAACCGAGTGGATCGTTTCGAGCAAGAGCGCGAGACGCCACGTGGCTCCCATTTTACGCAAGGCGAGCCCGCCTTCCAATCGAGAAAACTCCTTGTTTTCCAACAACGCCTTGGCGCTCATCATCGACTCGTGCACGTGCACAGCCATGTCGGCGTCCTTGGTGCGAAGCTTCAAGGCATTACTCACGATATCGCTCACCGCGGGAATCTGCTTGCCCTTTTTGCCCGTTGATTGCAGGTTGCGGTACGGCGACAACCACGCGGCGAGGAAGAGCCACACCTTGTTCTCCTCGTCCATCCAAGAGTCGACAGATTTCACGCGATCGAGCGATTCTTCCACGCATCGGGTGCAATACGTAGACATGGCGTCCGCCTCGGGAGTCACGGCGTCGACGACGCTCTGCGTAGACACTTGAAGAACGATGGGAGAAATCTTGAACGCCGCCGTCAGCGCCACCGCGTCCGCCGGAGAGCGTCCCTTGAGCATACCTAGCACCTCCTTGCCGAATCTCTCGCGGCTCACCTTGTGTTTGAGCGCTTCTTGCACGTCCGGATCGTTCGCGCTCGCGCCGATCTCTTCGTCCACGTCGAAACCGAATCGCGCGGCGAACCGAATCGCTCGCAGTATCCGCAAAGGATCGTCCAGAAACGTCGTGCGAGGAGGAAGCGGCGTGCGCACCACGCCTCTCTCCAAATCTGGAATCCCGCGCTCGGTGAAATCTTCGACCTCGTTCGCGTTGATGTTATAAAACAGCGCGTTAATGGTCAAATCGCGTCGGAACGCGTCATCCTTCGCCGTTCCAAACTCCATCTCCGGGATGCGACTGTCCTCTGAATAATTTTCCGAACGCAAATTCACCAAATCCAACCACACGTCCCGCACGCGCATCGTCGCCGTCTCCAGATGTTTACTCTGCTCGGGATTGCTCTGAATCACCCCGATCCCCTTCGTCTCCATCCCTTTCTCTCGCATGTACTCGTTCACCTTTTCCGCGAACTCCTTCCCCAACATGGTGTCCAACGCGACGTCGATGTCGTCGCTCTCTCTCCCGATGAGTTTGTCCCGCACCCATCCTCCAGCCACGCGAAGCGTCACGTCCAATTTAAAGTGTTCCACCACCTCCATCAGCGTGTCGAACACCTCTCGCTCCTTCTCCGTGCACCGCACCTCGCGCGAGACGCGCGTCTTCGCTTCTCCGCCTTCGCCTTCGCCTTCGCCTCCGCTCGCGAAGAATCGCATCCCACCGCCGCGTCGTCCACGCTTCCCACGCCTCGCGTCCACGTCCACGAAAACACCGCGCGCACGCTCGACGGAGGACTCCTCGCGCGCTCTCCCCCGCGCGCTCACCGCCCGCATGCACCGCCCGCGCCTTTCCGCGATCGGCGGTCGTCCCGCGCGCGCCACCACCACACCCGCACCCGACGTCGACACCGCCGACGCACCCGACGCCGACGTCGACGTCGACGACGACGAAAACGCCCTCGCGAGCGCGCGCGCGCGCGACGCGGTCGACGACGACGACGACGACGACGACACGCGAACCAATCGCGCCGCCATTGTGCCGCACTCCGCGCTCGCATCGTCGTCGTCCGTCGTCCGTCGCCCCGCGCCCGTTCTATCCATACATACATACATACATACCGTACACCACCCCTCGAGTACGTACCAACGAGTCATACATACTTACCAAAAACCACCATCGATCGACCACGACGAACGGAAAGTCCACGTCGACCCCCCCCACCCCCTTCACGCTTAAAGCCACCCCCTCGCGCGGACACACGGTAAAAAGAGATAGATAGATAGATAGACTTTAACGTGCTACAATAGTATACTATGTCCATACGTGTGTACGCACGAAAAAAGGCACACAGAAAAACACGGAACGTCGACCGTGTTATCCGGGACGACGATGAAAAGTCTCCCTGAGGGCGTGCCGTTCATCGACCTTTGACCTACCCATTGACGAGTCATGACCGACGGATCGACCGACCAGCACGCGCCCCCGCCTTCGACTCGTGCCGTGTCGTCGCGGTCGACGAGTCGAGAGGGGTGCGCGCGCGTGCAATGCTCCGACACACGACGACGCGACGGAGACGGGACGAAACGAATCGGGAGTCCGATCGATCGCGACGACCGGGGACGATGTCGACGGCGTTGAACGGGGAGACGATCAATCGAGCGGTCGTCGCCGCGGAGTACGCGGTGCGAGGGCCGATCGTGGTGCAGGCGCGACAATTGGAGAAGGCGCTCGAGCGAGGGGCGGAGTTGCCGTTCGATAAGGTTGTGTACTGTAATATCGGAAATCCCCACCAGTTGGGGCAGAAACCGGTGTCGTATTATCGTCAGGTGTTGGCGGCGATCGATTGCGAGGGGCTCGACGGGGCGTTCCCGGCGGACGTCGTCGCGCGCGCGAACGAGTATAAACGCTCGATTAAGGGGGGTACGGGGGCGTATTCGGAGAGTAAAGGGGTGGAGACTTTACGTCAACGCGTCGCGGTGGGAATCACCAAGAGAGATGGGTACGCGGCGAATCCGGACGATATCTTTCTCACGGATGGGGCCTCCGCCGGGTGCCACTACCTCATGAACGTTCTCATCCGGGGGATCGACGATGCCGTCATGTGTCCGATTCCGCAGTATCCGCTCTATTCAGCGGCTTTGACGTTGTACGGCGGTACTTTGGTGCCGTATTACCTGGATGAAGACCGCGCGTGGTCGCTGAATGTCGACCACGTCAAGAAACAGTTGGTGGACGCTCGCGCCGAAGGGAAAAACGTGCGCGCCATCGTCGTCATCAACCCGGGCAACCCGACTGGAAACTTGCTCTCCGACGAAAACTTGACGGAAATCGCCACGTTTTGCGCCGATGAGGGGTTGCTTCTGATTTCCGACGAAGTATACCAAGAGAATGTGTACGCCGAGGGGAAGAAGTTTACGAGCATGCGCAAAATCGTCTTCGACGCCGGCTTGGAAAAGAGGGTCGCGTTGGCCAGTTTCCACAGTACTAGTAAGGGTTTCTACGGAGAGTGCGGCCGTCGCGGTGGCTACATGGAGCTCGTGGGTGCTTGGGACTCGGATGTCGTCGCTGCCATCATGAAGCTCGCGTCCATCGCGCTTTGCCCGAACTTGGCGGGTCAAGTCGTCACGTCGATGGTGATGGATCCCCCGAAGGAGGGTGAACCGTCCTACGAGCTCTTCTGCAAAGAGCGCGACGATATTCTCGCTTCCCTCAAGCGTCGTTCCATCACGCTCGGGAGCGCTTTGAACGCGCTCGAGGGGGTTACCTGCCAACCAGCCGACGGCGCGATGTATTGCTTCCCGAACCTGGTGTTCCCGCAAAAGTACATGGACGAATGCAAGGAAGCGAACAAGATTCCAGATGTAGAATACTGTACCCGTCTCCTGAATCAAACCGGCATCGTCACCGTTCCGGGCTCTGGTTTCGGCCAAAAGCCGGGCACGTGGCATTTCCGCACCACCTTTTTGCCCAGCGAAGAGGACATCAAGGGTGTGGCTGTCAAATTGACGGATTTCCACAATTCATTCATCGCTCAGTACAAGTGAGCGAGGCCTGTACAGAAGTGACCAAAGCGTCACCTTACAAATGTAGCACTGTCCCGCGTTAACTGTTATCCATCATCATCAATCTCAAAAACTGCGGAGAGCGATGACAGCGAATGAAAGAAAGTAGATCTACGTGTTGTTAAAATTCATCATTTAAGCTTTACACTCACCAACTGAATCAATCCTTGAGACAAAGCGCGCGATTCACGCTCCGTTCGAACGCATCGTACTCGCTCGCATCGTCTCTCACGGGCCGCGCGTGCACCCGCTCGTGCTCCGCGCCCGCCTCTTGCATGGCTAAAATTTCTCGGTTGACGCTTTTCAGCTGTCGGTGAAGCTCGGCGAGTCTGCGTCGAACCTCCTTCGCTCCGGTCGGTTGGGGGATTTTGGCGCGCCCCGGACTGTCTTCATTCGATACATCATCATCATCGGCGGCTCGGTCGTCGGTCGACGGTGGAGCACTTTCATCGACGTCCGCGTCGGTCGACGTCGCGTCGTCGGATTTTTCAGCGTCGGCGAGACGCGCGGCGTTGACGACGCGCATATCTTCAAGACTCTGATTGAGCACCTCGTCCGTCGCAGTGCTCGCACCGGGCGGTGTTCCCGGGAGAAGAGTGATCAAACGCGCTTCGTAGGTTGCGTACGGCACCCACACCCCTCCGCGTTCGAGCACGACGGCGTTTTCGCGAAAGCGTCCCCCGGCGCCTTCGCGGCGAACGAGTCCCTCGCACGAGTTCAATTGTCCTTCTAATTTCCACGCGTGCGCCTCGAAGTACTCTGGATCTTTCAACCTCAACAAATCCGACGCGTCGACCGGCGTGCCCGCCACGCTTCGAATGACACCCGCGGAGGGAGGTCCGTCGTACGTCACCTGTAATCCGTGCGGCGTCTCAAACGTCACCGGAGAAAAACGCGCGGACGTCGCAAATTTAGCCGGCTTGTGTTTCGCACAAAACGGTGTGTCGTCGACTCTTCGACCGGGGCACCGCCACGTTTTACCGTCGTTGTGCACGCACCGCGCCGAAGGCTCCGCGGGCGGCGCGTTGGCGTGCTTCGCCGCCTGCGTCTCCTGGAAAACCATCGCCGCCATCTCGCCGTTCGTCTTGACCCCGTTCGGCAAACCGAACGGCGGAATGATGACCAGTTCTCCGTCCAAGCCGTGGCATCGCACTTTGACGATGACGCCCACGGACTGTCGAACGGCGTGCATCTCCGTCATGCGCGCCG